>Ga0302122_10001917_pt1 | contig 13172 bp, 6 predicted proteins | sample CB21_SCM_MG_FD_203115 | JGI IMG/M metagenome (GOLD analysis project Ga0302122, IMG submission 203115) | Marine microbial communities from Western Arctic Ocean, Canada - CB21_SCM | ecosystem: Environmental > Aquatic > Marine > Oceanic | place: Canada: Western Arctic Ocean | collected 2017-09-28
TAATTCGAAACGAGACGGGTCAGCTTGCTTTGGAGGCGCTGTGGGTTTCGAATTTGCTGGGTGGTTTCGACGAGCAACAACGATTGATAGCGCTTGAGCATTCGGATCCTTGGGTGCGCCTCTGGACCGTTCGACTGATTGGCGACGGACGGGTCGCTACTGATCGTGAACTTGCTCGGATGATCGCTTTAGCGGCGAGCGATCCGCATATCGAGGTACGGCAACAGTTAGCATCGACCGCTCAGCGTTTACCGGCTGGCGATGCGCTCGGGATCATTGAAAATTTGTTGAAGCGCGACCAGGATGCAAGTGACCCGTACATACCGATGATGGTGTGGTGGGCCCTTGAGAAGACGTGCGGTAGCGATCCGGAATTGGTTTTGGAGATGTTTCGCAATCAGAATTTGTTTGATCGGGTAATGGTCCTGAAACCGATACTTGGGTTTACGATGCGGCGTTTCGCGTCCGATGGGAGTCGCGATTCCCTGAAGACCTGCACTGCATTATTGGCGCTGGCTCCTGGCCTGGATTCGAGACAAGCGTTGATCGCTGGGTTCGAAGAGGCTTTTCGTGGACGATCTATGCAAGGGTTGCCTGACGAGTTAATCGCAGAACTTACTAAGTCGGGCGGTGGTTCTTTGGCGCTGCGGATTCGTCAGGGTGAAGACACTGCCATGCAGGAAGCGTCGGCGATGCTCAAAGCGAATACTGCTAGCGAAGAAGCGCGTCGTCGCGTCATTGAGGCTTTAGGAGAGGTGGCAGAGCCATCCATGTTGAACGTGTTGTTAGAGCAGTTGGAGGGTAGCGACGAAGCGACTTTAATGGTTACGCTCTCGGCCCTGCAATCCTATGATTCCCCAAAAATTGGAGAGTCGGTCTCTGATTTGTATCCTCGTTTTAGCGACAATATTAAAAGAGCTGCCCAGACTTTGTTGTCGAGTCGGAGGGCCTGGTCGAATCAATGGGTAGATCGAATGAGCAATGGTTCGATCGATGCGGCTTCCATACCAGAGTATGCGATTGCGGGATTGCGGCGTCACGATGACTCGGTTTTGACGAAAAAATTGAATCGTCTTTGGCCGAAAGCGAATTCATCCAGCGGCGCGGAAGAATTGGAGATTAGTCGTATCCAAAGTATTCTTTCAAAAGACGAGATTGAGGGCGATCGCTATGCTGGGCGGGATCTTTATTTGGGACGTTGCGCGGCTTGCCATAATTTGCACAGCGAAGGTGGCGAGATCGGACCTGGGTTGACCGGCTATCAGCGTCAGGATCTGGATAGTCTGCTTTTGGCTATTTCGAGTCCAAATGCGGAAGTGCGCGAGGGTTTCGAGAATTACACTGTCCGGACTGTCGATGGTCAAACGATCACCGGTTTCTTGGCGGACCAGGACGATAACGTTATCGTGCTGCGCCCTATCGGCGGGCAGAAAGTCGTCTTGGAGCGAGACCAAATCGCGAAGATGGAAAGCTCTGGTGGATCGTTGATGCCAGGCGGTCTGTTGGCGGACTTGGATGATAAGGGAATCGTAGACTTCTTCGCCTATCTCCGTTCGACTCAGCCGTTGAATGTGAACTAGGCCACCTTGTTGCATGCGGTGGGTTTTGATAGGGAATGAAGGAATTCACGGCTTGAGGCTCTCTCGAATCCCTTTCCTTTTGAAAGGCTGTCCAATCCATTCGTCCGATCCGTTAATTGAACGAATGCGAATGAGATGTAATGGTTTGGCTATTTTGTTGATCGGGGTGGTTTGCAATGGAGCGCTTGGTCAGGCTGAAGTAGAGACTTCTCGAAGTGACGCTATCGTGAGCGAGAAGGATGAGGTCGAACTGGTTACCGATTCTAGCGTGAGCGAAGCGATTAATCGTCGCCCGGATCTTTCGTTTGCGAATGTTACGATCGATGGCGAGGATTCGCGTCGGTCGCTTGACAGCATTTCCGCGGATTCAGTCACTTCGGTCGAGATTCTGAAAGCGGTCACTCCGAATCAAGATGCGGATTCTCGAGGAGGTTCGATTAGCTTGAAAACGCGTCCGGGGTACGAGCAGAAGTCTATCTCCACAAAAATCGGTATTGAGACGACTTACGAGTCGCTGATTGGCGAGCTTGGTAATGAAGTGAATTTTTCGATTGGGGGACCTTTGAACAAAGCGCGGACAGTGGGAGGTCGGCTTTCCTTGGGTATTGAAAAGAAAAAAGAGGGAGGTGAGTACACGTCGAAGGATTGGTTTCGCCGCAATGTGGATGGTGTGTCTCAGTTTGCTTTGAAGGAGTTAAAGGTGTACGATTTGCGCGAGTGGAATTCGACTAAGGAGTTGAGCGCGTCTTTGGATATTAAAGCTAGCGATGCCCTTCGCCTTTTTTGGAGAGGTAGCTATCGGAATCTTTCTAGCCGGGAGGATAGGCCTCATTTCGAGTATCGTTTGAATGCGGGCGATTACGATGCGATCGATGCTGATGGGGCGAATGTCAGTGGGGTCGGAGTTGAGCGTGGCTTTCACCAGTTCCAAACGGAGACTGAATTGACGGAGAGTTCGATTGGAGGGGAATGGGAGAGGGGAGATTTGGAGGCGGATTTCAAACTGACCTATCAAGACGAGAGTACTTCGCCGATTGACCACTTGAATTTAGATTTCGTCATGTCGGATGTAGATGTGCGCTACGATATTGAGAATCCGAGATTTCCATCGGTCACGATAACGAATGATAAGGGATTTAACAATGCGGAGGCTTTTGACTTTGAAGATTTTTCGATGCGCGATCGTTGGTCGAACGAGACGGATTCGATCGTCTCTTCGAACCTCAAGTGGAAGAACGTTTTTGGGAATGAGCATCTGTCGATGCGGTTTGGGGTAAAGAGTCGTGCGCGCGACGAAGAGGTCGATTCTGAAACGTCTTATTACGATTCGTATTCCGGCGCTGGTGGATTTAATTTGGCGGCGGTATTGCTCAACGATCCTGGAAACGATGTTCTGATGGGGAATTATTTATTGGATACGAAAGCGGATGGACCTCTGACGACAGCCTTCGTCGCCGACCATTTCGAATCGTTTCGTTATGACGAGCGTCGTTCGCGCGAGCGATCCGATTCGGTTTCCCATCAGGTGGACGAACAGATTGACGCTTATTATGGGATGTTTGATTTGGAGGTAGGCAAGTGGCGAGCCTTGGTTGGCTTGCGCCAGGAGGATACGTCTATCTCCTTTCAAAGCAACGAGGTCCTCATCGGGGCTGATAGTTTGGATAAGGATGGCGATGGCGATTTCGATGAAGTCGTTTATCTCGGGACGAATCCGACGACGGGATCTTCGGATTACGGGCACGCTTTTCCGAACGCTCACTACCGGTACAAATGGAATGATCGAACGACTTTGATTGCATCCTACACGAATACGATAGAACGACCGGAGTACGGCGATGTAGTGCCATTTCGTCAGGTGAAGCTTGAGGAACGCGAGATCGAGGAGGGTAATCCTGATCTGAGACCGACGCTCTACACGAATATCGATTTATCGCTAGACGTTCGCGTTGGCGACGATGGTTTGGTTTCCTTGGAATTGTTCGATCGGAAGCTCGACGATTACATCTTCAGTCGCGAATCGTTTATTTCCGGCGGAGTTTACGATGGCTTTGAATTGCAGCGACAGGAGAATAGCTCGAATGCCAAATTGAAAGGAGCGTCGATAACCTGGAGTCAACCGATCGCCATGCCGTTTATCGGCGAAGGTTTGTCCTTTAATGCCAACTACGTGATGTTGGATACGGAGATTGAATACCCTGCTCGTCCAGGCGAGATCTTGCCGCTGACACGAAGTCCGGATAGCGAACTGAAATTCGCCCTGAATTACGAGCGAGAGAAGTTGTTCGTTCAATTGAGGATAGAGCAGGAAGACGAGAACATCTATCGCGTGGCGAGAAATCCCGAGGAGGATCGATACTACGGTCCGAGCAGTCTAATGGACCTGTCGTTAAGTTACAAACTACAAGATAAAACGCGTTGGTACCTTGAGTGGAAGAATATCAAGAACGAGTCGTTTTGGGATCTCTATGAAGGAGATCCGTCGCGCCCCACGTATTATCGCCATCGGCCATGGCGCGTGCATACGGGTATGAGATTCGAACTGTAGGAGCGGGTTTACCCCGCGATTGAGGATTGGGTTGAGGTATCGCGGGGTAAACCCGCTCCTACAATTTGGCAAACTTGGTAGGTTCTGCTCGTCTACACTCCTTCCGGGTTCATTCCTCGAGAGCTTGCTTCGGGGTGGCAAACAAAGGGCGCAGATATTCACTACCTCAGGGCTTGCCCCGGGGATGCTTTATTGTCCAAATCGATTGGTTGCAGTGTTATATGAGGCAGTGCTTCCATCCAGGCTTTACGGAGGAGCGCGCGGCAACGAATTCAGCAAAATGGACGAGACAATAAATTTTAGACGACCGATCGGGCGTCGCTTTTCAGCAATCCTCTTTTCGGGGGCGATTTTTGGTAGCGTTTGGGCTGCGAAACCGCAGGAAGAGTCGGATTCGATTGTGAGCGAGAAGGACTCGGTTAAACTGGTAGAGGATTCGACTGTTAGCGAGGCGATTAGCCGTCGCCCGGATTTGTCTTTTGCCAATGTGACGATCGATGGCGAGTCGTCGCGGCGTTCCTTGGGAAGCATATCTGCGGATTCAGTGACTTCGGTAGAGGTTATGAAAGCGGTGACTTCGGACCAGGACGCGGATTCTTTGGGTGGGTCGATTAGTCTTAGGAGTCGACCTGCTTATCTTCAGAAAGCGCTTACGACGAATATTAGCGTGAGTTCGGTTTACGAGTCGGTCGTGGGAAAGTTCGGACCGGATGCTAGTATTTCGATTGGCGGTCCTTTGAATGAAGCGAAGACGCTTGGCGGGCGTATTTCCTTGGGCTACGAAAAGGAGCAAGAGGGGACTCAGATGATGACCAAGGATTGGTTTCGCCGGAACGTCGATGGCGAGTCGGAAATCGTTCTTAAGGAGTATCGAGTTTCCGATAATCCGATGACAATGACGGATAAAGATATTGGAGCTTCCTTGGATTTCAAGGTGAGCGATGAGTTGCGCTTTCATTGGAGAGGCAGTTATCGCAACCTGAAGACTCATTCGGAATTGCCTCACTACGAGTATCGTTTGAGCAAAGGGAAGTATGAGTCGGTTGACGCCAATGGAGGCAATGTAAGCGGCGCGTTGGTCGAGCGGGGCAATCATGGGTATGATTCTGAGCGCGAACAAATCGAGAGTTCAATTGGCGCCGATTGGGATAGCGAACATTGGGAGGCCGATCTAAAGTTTACGTACCAGGATGCGCAATACACGCCGATCGATTACTACAGTATGGATTTCGTCCAGACGGATGTCGATTTGCGCTACGATATTCAGGATCATCGATTTCCGCAGGTGGTGGCTACGGATGGGAAGGATCTTTTCAATCCGGAGAATTTTCATCTCGAGGATTTTATGGAGCGGGACCGGATTGACGATGAATCGGATACGATTGTTTCTTCGAAAGTGAAGTGGAAGGATTTGTTTGGAAGCGAGTATTTCTCATTGCGGATGGGAGTGAAGAGCCGGGCTCGCGATAATGTCCTGAGTTACGAATCGGCTTACTATGACGGGCAAACCGGCGAGGATGCGTTTTGGCTTTCCTCGGCTTTTAAGGGCGATGCTGGTCGAGATTTACTCGAGGGAAATTACCGTTTGGATATGCAGGTCGATAAAGGTTTGGCGGATTCGTATATCGCCGATAATTTCGACACGTTCACCTACGATGAGCGGCGCTCGCGCGAACGTTCAGATGCTTCTTCCTACGAGGTCGAGGAACAGGTCGATGCCTATTTTGGGATGGTCGATTTCAATCGTGGCAAGTGGCGGTCTTTGTTTGGAATGCGCCAGGAAGACACGTCTATCGCGTTTCAGAGTAACGAGGTTTTGTTGGGAAAAGATGCCTTGGATAAGGATGGGGATGGTGATTTCGAGGAATTCGTTTACCTGGCGACTAATCCGACAACGGGTTCGTCGAACTATGGGCATGCGTTTCCAAATGCTCATGTACGTTATCAATTAAATGATCGGGCGACGTTTATCAGTTCGTATACTAACACGATTCAGCGTCCTTTGTATGGCGATGTCGTGCCTTATCGACGTGTTGATTTGGAGGATCGAGAAATCTCGGAAGGCAATCCGGATCTGAGACCTACGCTTTACACGAATGTGGATTTCTCGGTCGATTTGAAAGTAGGGGATGAAGGGATGTTTTCGGCGGAGCTTTTCGACAAGGCTGTCGAAGACTACATTTTCTCTGGCGAATCAATTGTTTCCGGCGGCGTGTATGATGGCTATGAACGGACTCGCGACGAGAATAGCTCGAATGCTCAGATTCGCGGAATGTCGCTAACATGGAATCAACCGGTGCATCTACCTCTATTGGGGGATGGCTTGTCGTTTAATTGCAATTACGTGAAACAGGAGACGGAGCTCGAGTATCCGAATCGACCAGGGGAGGTTTTGCAACTGGCGGGTCACCCGGATAATGAGGTGAAATTCACGTTGAGTTATGAGCGAGAAAAATTGTTCGCTCAAGTGAAGGTCAACGTCGAGGACGAGAGAATCTATCGTGTGGGCAGCAGTTCGGAAGAGGATCGTTATGTCAGCCCACGGAGCCGAGTGGACCTGTCGGTGAGCTACAATATTCAGAAGAAGACGCGTCTGTATGCGAGTTGGGGCAATGTCACCAACCAATCATACATGGAGACCTATGAAGGGGACCCCTCGCATTCGACGGGTTTCCGAGATCGAGGTTGGAGAATTCGGACGGGCGTTAAGTTAGAGCTGTAGGATTCGCGCGATTGTCGCCTCATCGTTTCATTGTCCCGTCGAACGGGTAAGCGTCAACTTAGGCCTATGTTGAGGAAATGGTTACAGGGCCCACACCGAATGGCAGGCCTAGCTCTTCGAGCTGAACTCGGTGTAGCTTGTCTACGTCGTCCCGCTTAGCGCATACGCGTCAACTTAACTGAAATCAGACTGAAACCACGCCGCGCTGCGACACAGCAATATGTCGATGCGCTGCTCGTTTAAGCGCGATGAGACAAGGCGTAGGAGCGGGTTTACCCCGCGATCACTGCAGTGCTATCGCGGGGTAAACCCGCTCCTACGATTCGGTTGCGATAGCTTGTTTCAGAAGAGCTACTCGAGGGACTCGAGTGGAACCTCCAATGATAATTGACGTCATGGGCTTAAGTTGACGCCAATGCGCTCAGCGGGACCATTTCTATCGAAGTTGCCACCGATAAGTCGGGGACAATGCCTGAACGATTACATCGTTCAGTGGCCGCTCGGAGATCGGCCGCTACCTTTTGAGTACCTGGGGGGTACTTTATCTTTTTGGGATAATGGGCTGGCAATGGAACGCGACTATTCGTTGATTGGTCGTGTTCTGTAGGAGTTATGGCAGTATTTTTTAAGAGAGCGCTAGTGAGCGCCTTTGGCGTGTTTTTGGGAAGCTTAATGCTTTCGGGGATCAGCTACGAGGATTCCGGATCCTTGATTCTGGCGGTTTTGTTGCTGAGCGTATTTTCGTCGGTGCTAAAGCCGATGATGGTGCTCTTCGCTTTGCCGTTTGTTGTCATGTCATTGGGCTTGGGGTTGTTGGTCATCAATGCGTTGCTTTTCTCGTTCGCGAGTTATCTCGTGGATGGTTTTCATGTGGACAGTTTTGGTTATGCGTTTCTTGGGGCGCTGATTATCACCATGCTGAATTTGTTCTTCAATAGTTGGATCAACGGTGGACGGAGTAAGGCGCGTGTGAACGTGCGTCGGGGGGGGCGGTCGAAGTCTGACTCTGGCGTCCCTAAAGCGGCCAGGCAAGGTCCTGGTCAAACGCGTGGGATCGTCGAAAACGAAGACGTGATCGATATTTGAGCTAGGCAGGAGCTCGATAAAGGTAGGGCGGCATCGCCGAGGCCGCAGCAAGAGCAAGAGTTCTTCTGGGGGAACCACGCCGAGCCCTTCGAGTAGCTACTGTTCTCCAATAGGAGCCAGGAGAGCTGCTCGCGTAGTTACTCCGAAATCGGCTGATTGTCCTAGACATACGGATTCAATGACCGTATCGGATTGGCTTAATTTTTTCCGAACGATGTCAGATACAATCTACGATCTCATAGTAATTGGTGGAGGCCCCAGTGGCTACGCAGCGGCAATCCGCGCGGGGCAACTTGGCAAGAAAGTCGCCTGCGTTGAAATGGAACGCGCGGGCGGGACGTGTTTGAATTGGGGATGTATCCCCAGCAAGGCTTTGCTTAAGGCCGCTGAGCTGATGGCTAATTTGAAGAAAGCGGAGACTTTCGGCATCACTGTGGGTTCGGTGGAATACGACTTTGCCAAGGTGATCGAGCGTTCGCGTGGCGTGGCTGATCAAATGGCCAATGGAATCGAGTTTCTCTTCAAGAAAAACAAGGTCGATTACATCGTTGCCAAGGCGACGGTTGCCGTAGCGGGCCAGGTCGAATTGATTGAAGGCGAGCGCAAGGGCGACGTCTTGAAGTCCGAGAACGTTTTGATCGCCACGGGTTGCCGGGCGAAGCAGTTGCCGTTTTTGCCAGTAGAAGGCAAGCGGGTGATGACTTCACGTGAAGCCCTGGTCATGAAGGAGCAGCCGAAGTCGGTCGCGATTATCGGTTCTGGCGCTATCGGGGTGGAGTTCGCGTATTTTCTCAATGCGTTCGGAACGAAAGTGACGATTCTAGAGGTGATGCCTCAGCTCGTTCCGGTAGAGGACGAAGAAGTGGCCAAGGTTTTGGAGCGCTCGTTCAAGAAGCAGAAGATTAAGTGCGAGCTTGGAATCGAAATCAAAAGCGCTGGCGTAATGGAAGAATGCGTTTCGATCGAATACGTCAAAAAGGGAAAGACCATTAATCTGGAGGTCGATGCGGTTATCCAGGCAGTTGGCGTCGCAGCGAATTTGGAAGGAGCGGTTGCCGAATCGCTCGAACTGAAGACCGATCGAGGATTTCTCGTCGTGGACGATCGCTATGAGACCAACGTTAAGGGAGTCTATGCGGCCGGTGATATTATCGGACCGCCGACTTTGGCTCACGTTGCGACTTTTGAAGCAATTCAGGCAGTGAATGGGATGTTCGGGGTGAGTGAGCCTCGTCGCGTGAAGAATTTCCCTGGTTGTACTTATTGTCAGCCGCAGGTTGCCAGCACCGGAATGACGGAGAAGCAAGCAGTCGAATCGGGTATCGAGTTTAAAATCGGAAAATTTCCGTTTGCCGCTTCTGGAAAAGCGGTTGCGTCGAATGCTTCGGAGGGATTCGTTAAGCTAATTAGCGATGCCTCGACTGGAGAAATCCTCGGAGCGCATATTATCGGAAACGATGCGACGGAGTTGATTACTGAATACTGCCTGGCCATGGAAATGGAGGGCACGATTGACGAGATTCATAATACGATTCATGCTCATCCAACGTTGAGCGAAGCTTTGGCCGAAGCGGCTGCGGCGACGCATAACGAGGCGATTCATATTTAAGGGGATTCTTGAGTTGAGCGGTGGTTCGATGTAGGGCCGTCGCTTGCGACATGCCGCGTAGGTGAGGTTTTATTTTGGTAGCGGCACGGCACAAGCGCCGGCCCTACAATAACTTGCGATGTAGGGCCTTCGCTCGCGAAGTGCCGCGTTTGTTTTAGTTTATGACCGCTCTTGGTATATCTTGATGAATTATGGCCGCTCGGAGATCGGCCGCTACCTTTAGGGTGCCTCGGGTTAGGCTCCGGGGATCCAAATTAACGCTACTCCCGTTCCCACTTGATGCCCCAGGGGTCGCGGGTGTCCGCTTGGAATTCTTTGAGTTGGGCGATCATTGAATCGCGGATCTTAGCGTATTCGGGATTCTCTGACAAATTGACCACTTCATGCGGGTCGGCTTGGAGGTCGTAGAGTTCGATTCGAGGGCGATGGAGTAAGGCTTCGGGGGTTCGTTTTCCGTAGAGCTTCAGTCCGTTCTTTTGCATCGATACCCATGTGGGTGATTGTAGAAGGTCTTTTGCGAGCGGGAATTCGAGTCCATGAGCGATATTGAAGATCAATTTGTACTGGCGGTTTTTGATGACTCGCATCGGGTAATACATGGTGGCTTCGTGATTCGTGTGCGAAGCGAAAATGTGATCCCAGTTCTTGAGTTTTCCGCTGACGCCTTTTTTGAAGGATCGTCCGTGAAGCGCTGATTCACTCAGGTCGACGCCTGCGTAGTCCAAGAGCGTGGGCGCAAGGTCTACCCAAGAAATCATCGCTTCTTGGGTGCGGCCTTTCTTTTTTTGTCCGGGTTCGCGAACGATGAGGGGAAGGCGCATTCCTGGTTCGTAGAGAGTGGTTTTCGCTCCGGCGAAGGCGACTCCATTGTCGGCAATGTAGAGAATGAGCGTATTATCGTACTTACCCGATTTTTTGAGAATATCGATCAGGTGACCGATGCCCTCGTCGAGTCGGGAGACGGATTGGTAATACTGCGCGATCTCGGCTCTGCAGGCGGGCGTGTCGGGTAGAAAGGGCGGTACGATGACCTTAGCGGGGTCGTAGACAACCGGGTTGATCCCGGGATAGCCATCGTCGCGATTGCCGAAGTCGTTTGGCTCCGGGTAGGTGTCGAATGTGGGAAGGCCGTCTGCGGTGAATGCGTTAGAGCGATGGGGGTCGTCAGTTGCGTAGAAGAGGAAGAAGGGGCGTTGGTCGTCGCTTTCGATAACTGGACGAGACTCCTCGGACATTTCATAGGGGCTGCGGCCAATTGTCTTGGGGTCGTTGGCAGCTCCGGTAGAGAGGACTGTATCGAATTTATAGACAGCCTCTGGAGCGACGTGGAATTTTCCGATTCGGGCAGTTCGGTATCCATTTTTTGAAAGCGTTACGGGCAAACTTTCGACTTCGTCAAAACTCTGGTAGTGGTGGAACGTATGCTGAAGCCCGTACATTCCGTTGCTGTGGTTGTGGAGTCCGCTGAGGATGACCGATCGGCTAGGGCTGCAACTCGCGGTCGTGCAATTAGCGTCAGTGAATAGCGTGCCGTCGGCAGCTAGCGAGTCGAGTGCGGGGGTTTTGATGATGGGATTGCCATAACAGCCGAGAGCATCAGTCCCATGGTCATCGGAAACTATAAGTACGATATTTGGTGATTTGGCGGCTGCGACCGCTGATAGAAAAGCGAAGGTCGAAAGGAGAAGTAGCGGGAGTTTCATTGGTCGGGAGTGAAGCGTTAGCTGAAAGTGAATACGCTGGGTTTTTTGGTTAATCGATTGGCTTGTGACTTCGATGGTCGAAGGATTGAGACGAAGCCCAACTCCTGCAAGAGTTTGTTTTTCGTTAATGCATCGCCTTTTCAGAAATCTGCGGAGTATCGTCTTTGGTTTAGACAGATCAGTTCTAACTGACCTAGGGTTAGGCCTTATGCATCCAAGAACCTATGACCCCTGAATCGATAGCCGCCGAATTTGAAGTGCCTGGTCAAGTGGTGATCGTATTGACGATCGATACAGGCAACGTGAATGATACGTTTCGCGTAATTAAACGAACGACGTATTCCGAGGTGCAGTTTGTGTTGCAGCGGATTAGTTCGGCGGTTTTTCCAAGGCCGGATCTGGTGATGGCGAACATGAAGGCAATCACCGATTACGCTCACACCAGGCTGGAGAGACAAGCGACAAAGGCCAATCGAATTTGGCAGCTTCCGCGCGTTATGCCGACATTGACTGGAGAGGATTATTTTCGCGATGAAAAGGGAGAGTATTGGCGCGCGTTATCCATGATTGCGTCCGCCACTTCGCATGAGAAAGTACTCAACCCAGAACACGCTCAAGAAGCAGGTTACGTACTCGGGCATTTTCAACGTATTATTGCCGATTTTCCAGCGGATCAATTGGCGGATACTTTGCCAGGCTTTCATATCACTCCTGGGTATCTGAAGGATTTTGACGCGATTATCCAAACGGATCAGGCTCAAAAGAAATTGACGGAGTCTTCGGAAACTCGTCGGATCGAGGCGTTTATCCAGGAGCGCCGAGAATTCGCGTCGATACTTGAGGATGCTCATGAGCGAGGAGAATTGAAGCTACGCCCGATACATGGTGATCCGAAGATTACCAATATTATGATGGATGACATCACTGGTAAGGGAACGGCAATCATTGATCTGGATACGGTGAAACCTGGTTTGATTCACTACGATTTTGGAGACTGTGTACGCTCGGTTTGCAATCCTGCTGGTGAGGAAGCAAAAGATCTGAATGATGTATTGGTGAACGTAGATTTTTTCGAAGCGTTGGTTCGAGGGTACTTAAAGCAAGCTCGTAACTTCCTTACGGATTGGGATTGTAAATACCTTTACGATTCGGCTCGATTGATCAGTTTCGAATTGGGCTTACGTTTCTTTACCGATTATTTGGCGGGTGATGTGTATTTTAAGATCAATTACGAGCCGCAAAACCTGAATAGAGCACGCGTGCAAATGAAGCTTTGCGAAAGCATCGAAACTCGTGAATCGATGATGCGCAGAGTTTTGGAAGGGGCATAGGTTTCTTTTGTAAAAGGTGCCCAGGCATCTTGCCTGTGGAGAAACAGGCTGGAAGCCTGTGCGCCCCTTTATTAAAGCGAAATGACTTTTAGTCGGAGCAATTCGAAGAAGCAGCGGGCGCAGGCTTCAACGTCGACAAGCGCATCGTGACCATCCTCGAAGCCCTCTTTGAAAAGGTGAGTGTGAAGTTCGATCAAGGTCGGCCATTTGAAGCCGTAGGGACCGGGGATTTCGCAGAAATCGGTTGACTCGTCTTTTGTGCAGATTCGCTTGGGTCGGTTTTGGGATCTGAGTCCAAGTCGTAGAAATTCCGCTCCGACGACTTTATGGTCGTAGCTCATGTTGTGAGCAACGAGGTATTGGGCAGATTCTAGTTTATCCAAAAATGCGTTGAGCGATTCTTTAATCGGAATTCCATCACGCTCGGATATTTCTTGATTGAAGTCATTCTCGATCCAGAACTTTTCCGTTGGAACCGTCCATCCGTTCGGTTTGATTAAGTCGACCCGCTTTTCGATAAGGCAGAAGCGCGAGTCGTAGAACGCCCAGCCAAGTTGGATTAGGCGTGGCCAATTATCGAGCTGGCTCATCGG
>Ga0302122_10001920_pt1 | contig 13164 bp, 10 predicted proteins | sample CB21_SCM_MG_FD_203115 | JGI IMG/M metagenome (GOLD analysis project Ga0302122, IMG submission 203115) | Marine microbial communities from Western Arctic Ocean, Canada - CB21_SCM | ecosystem: Environmental > Aquatic > Marine > Oceanic | place: Canada: Western Arctic Ocean | collected 2017-09-28
GATTGATGAATCGGAATCGTGGAGTTTTTGGCGTCCATATGGGGACATGGAAAGACGAAACGGTGATGCAGGCTCAACTTAAGCGAATTCTGGAGGGAATCATGAGCGGAGCACTCTCGCCGATCATCGATTCAATATTTGACGTCGAAAACGTAGCAGAGGCCCATCAATATCTCCACGACGCAAAAAACATTGGAAAAGTTCTACTTCGTTTCAAGTGAGGATTGAAGAAGCGTCGACCACAGGTCGGCTCTGGGGCGAGATGCATGAAAGCGACAATGTCGGGCTTTGACTTACGTGCTGTTGCTCGTGAATTGAATGAATTCTCCGGCGCCTATGTCAAGAAAGCCTACATGCCACACTATGAACAAATTGTTCTACGAATCAATCCGAAAGACCACGACCAATTCGACTTGGTGTTGGTAGGTGGCGCTCGTATCTATACCTCGAATAGAGACCGACCAATGCCCATGATACCGCCTCCATTTGCAATGGTTCTTCGAAAGCATCTCAAAAATGCACGAATGACTGGTGTTCGACAACTTGGCTTTGACCGAGTTTTGTGTTTTGATTTCGATACAAAATATGGACAATACCATCTCTATGTCGAAGTATTCCGAGATGGAAATATCATTCTCACCGATGGAGAAGACACCATTATTTTACCCCTTACGCATGCCTCTTATGCGGGCCGAACTCTGAAGAAAGGCGTCACCTATCAACCTCCACCACCAGCGATGAACCCCTATGAAATTGAATTGGAACACCTCATAGAGATGTTTGAATCCTCGGACCGAGATCTTGTTTCAACACTTGGTGGAAAAGTCAATCTTGGTGGTACACATGCCAACGCCGTCTGTGCACTGGCTGGCATGGACCCAAACGTCGATACACAAGCCGCCGATGCCCAGCAAGTACATACTGCGTTGCAGTCACTTCTCACCGACTTGACAGAAAGTCAACAAGGATACCTTCTTCTCAAACCCGACAAGGAAAACTCCAATGAAGAACTGGAATCTCAAGCAGCGAGTCATGAACCAAATGGAAAGCGAGACAGTTTCTTTGAACAATTTGCTTGTGAAGCAACACCGACTCTTCTGCCAAACCATGCCCTACTTACAAAAATAACGTTCCCAACATTATGTCAAGCCGTCGATGCTTGGAAAGGTGCCCATGATGCGATGGCTCTGGCACGACGCGAAGCAGAAAAATTAGATATTGCTGCCCCTGGCCGAGGTCACTCCACCGATGTTGAACGATTAGAACGGCGAAAGGTACAACAAGAAAAGGCACTGGAAGGGTTTTCAGTGAAAATTGAGAAACAACAAATGCTTGGACACTGTATTCAAAATAATTGGACGCATATTGAAAATTTGCTTTCTCAAGTAGCAACTGCAGTTGAAGAAAAGGGTTGGAAGGAAGTCAAAAAAGATGCCAAGGAAATCCCTTGGATTGTTTCATTGAATCCAGCAGAGCGTAGTTTTGTCACGGTATTACCTGATGACAATACCTTGCCAAATGGCCCTCAAGCAACGCTTTCGTTGGATGAAAATGTTCATCAGAACGCACAGCGCCATTTTGAGGCGGCTCGTAAACAAAAGGGCAAAACGAAAGGTGCAGTTGAAGCGCTCGATGAAACTACTCTTCACTTACAACGGGCTAAAAAGAAGGAAAAAAAGCAACAAGCAAGTGGTAAACTCAATAAAATCAAACGAAGTAAACGCCTTTGGTTTGAAAACCATCGTTGGAGTATGATCAGCGGAGGGCATTTACTGGTCGGCGGAAAGGATGCAAAAGGCAACGATGCCGTAGTCAAAAAACACCTTTCAGGTTCTGACATGTACCTTCACGCCGATTTACACGGCGCACCAAGTTGCAGTTTACGAGCGACTCAAGGTTTTGCAGTCGATGAACATAAACCTGCACATATTCCAGATGACGTACCTGCTTTCCGATTGATCGACAAACTCGGTGATGAACGTATAACACCTGAAAAACTCGAGGAAGCCGCTACTTTGGCACTGTGTTGGAGTCGTGCATGGGCTGGAGGCGGAGCACATGGAACGGTCTACTCAGTCAAACCCGCTCAGGTATCGAAAACAGCTCAAACTGGAGAATACGTCGGTAAAGGGGCATTCATTGTACGAGGCCAACGTCAATGGTTCAAAGACTTGGATGTGGAATTGGGAATTGGAATCGTCGCAATCAATGGTGTGCCTCTCCTCATGGGGGGTTTGCCTGAGACCATCCGTTCCTGCTGTCAGCGATATGCAATACTACGCCCGGGATTAGTGAAAAAGGAACAACTCGCCAATCGGATTTACAAAAATACCGGTTTAATGACGGATGATGTCTTACCTGTATTACCAGGTGCAGCAGAAATTATCGAAGACTATGGAATCTTTAGCCCAGCAAAAAGTCAAATTCAGGAAGAAGAATGAACTCAATTTCGGTCACGGCCGCCATTACTGTAACCGCCTTTTTTACCGCCATAGCCGCCACTCGATTGTGGTTTTTGGCCACCTTGGTAACCTTTGCTTGAATTCTTGCTTGGTTTGAAATTCTGACCTCTCGATTCACCGCGATATCCACCGCCGCCGCCGCCACCGCCGCCGCTACTGCGACCGCCATCTGAGTTTCCTCGGCCACCGCCACCGCCGCCGCCGCCGCCACGGTATCCACCGCCGCCGCTTGAGTTTCCTCGGCCACCGCCGCCACCGCCACGGTATCCACCGCCGCCGCCACCTGAGTTTCCTCGGCCGCCGCCACCGCCACGGTATCCACCGCCGCCACTCGAGTTTCCTCGGCCGCCGCCGCCACCACGGTATCCACCGCCGCCGCCACCATTTCGTTGGCTATAGTGGCCGCCTCGTCCACCAGAATCATCGCGACTCGGGCGTTTTCGACTTGCAGCAATATACTCGACTTCAAATTCAGGTAATGTTGTAAATTCAGGAGGTTCAAATTCAACACGAATTCCAACTTCACGTTGGATTTTGCCGTATTGCTTTTTCTGAGGCTTTTGAACTAATGAAATGACGATTCCAGATGCACCACCACGGGCAGTTCGGCCACTGCGATGTTTGTAGGCCTTACCGTTTTCTGGAGGGTCATAGTGAATCACACAATTGACTCCTTCAACGTCAATTCCTCGGGCAGCGACATCAGTTGCGATGAGTGCCATGCATTCTCCATGTTGGAAACGAGACATTGCACCATCACGTTGGCGTTGAGACAGGCCGCCGTGAAGCGTTTCAATTGCCATTCCTTCGAATTGCATTTCATCGCCAACACGGTCTACACCAGCTCGAGTTCGGCAAAAGATGATTGTTCGGCCACACTTTCGAATGAGTTCAGATGCAATTGATGATTTTTTGGAGTTTGGCATCAACCAAAAATAATGTGTCATACTTTCCATCGATACTTCTTTTGGACCAACTTCAATCGTCACGGGGTCGGTCTGATAATCTCTTACCAAGTCAGCAACTTCGTCGTCCAAAGTTGCACTGAACAAAATAGTTTGGCGGTCAGGCTTACACTTATCGAGAATTTTACATACGGGTTCCATGAATCCCATATCCGCCATTCTATCTGCTTCATCAAGAACAACAACGCCAACATCTTCCAAAGATACTGCGCCTCTCTCCATCATGTCAATCAATCGACCAGGACATGCAACGAGGATATCGACACCTCTGTCAAGGGCACGGAATTGCTTGTTGTATGGACTTCCACCATACATAGCAAGGACATACAGTTGGAGTTCGTAGGCAAGTGGATCAAGCACCTTGAAGATTTGCTCTGCCAACTCGCGGGTTGGGGTAAGTATCAGAGAAGTTGGACGTCGAGGTTCTGCTTCCTGAGTTCGTGATAGCAGAGGTAATCCAAACGCAAGAGTTTTGCCTGAACCTGTCGGTGCTCGGCAACAAACATCACGTCCCTCCATTCCAACTGGAATAGATTCAATTTGAACTTCAAACGGTTCAAGAATTCCTTGTTTTTTCAAGACTTCAACCAAAATAGGCTCAACACCAAGATCCTCAAACGATACCATGTGTATATCCCCATTTGAAGGCCGTCGTCCAACCCTATTTGATACCCACAGTCGGAAAAACGGTTTTTTAGGGGTCTCAACCGTCGCTTTAAGAACGCCGAACAAGCATAGCAACCGCATTACCGCCACCAAGACAGAGCGTGACGATTCCAGAATTTGCCTCACATCGGCGCATCACACCAAGCATGGTAATGAGGCAACGGGTACCACTTGAACCGAGTGGGTGGCCAAGACTGACCGCTCCTCCGTGAAGATTGAATCGTTCTTCAGGGATGTTCAGTTCTTGAGCAACAGCACATGATGCAGAGGCAAAGGCTTCATTGTGCTCATAAATGTCAACATCCAATACATCCAGTTGATTCCGTTCCAAGAGCATTTTGACCGCTGGAATCGGAGCGCTCATCACCCGTTCAGGTTCGACACCGCTGGTGCAATAATCTTCGATATAAGCAATGATTTCCCAACCTTGTTGTTGAGCATATTCAGCGTTTGCAAGCACAACTGCACTCGCACCGTCATTGAGTGTGCTTGCATTACCTGCGGTTACTTGTCCGTCTTTTTGAAACACCGGGCGTAGACTTGAGAGTGATTCGGCATCAGTATTTGCTCGGATTCCTTCATCGTGAGAAAAAATAACAGAGGGGCCTCGGCGTTGAGGAATTTCAACAGAGAAAGTTTCCCAATCAAACCACCCATTGGTTTGGGCTTGGGCGGCTCGATGATGGCTTCGAGCAGCAAATAAATCAGATTGAATGCGAGTAATCGAACATTCTTTGGCAATAGTTTCGCCAGTAGTTCCCATGTGAACATCATTGTAGCCATCCCATAAACCGTCGTGAATCATTGAGTCAACAAGCGTCGAATCGCCCATCTTGGAGCCTTTTCGATGGTTCATCAAAAGATGAGGGGAATTGGACATGCTTTCCATTCCACCGGCAATAATTACGTTGTGTTCACCTGCACGAATACTGTTTGCAGCCATCATCGCTGCTTTGAGGGAACTACCGCAGACTTTGTTGATGGTCACGCAGGGTGTGGTCACGGGCAAGCCTGAACCAAGAGCGACTTGGCGTGCTGGATTTTGTCCGGAACCGGCTTGTAACACTTGGCCGAAAATAACCTCATCAACGCCACCTTGGTCCGGTTGAATGCCAACCCGTTCACAGACTTCTTTGACAGCAAGTACGCCTAAATCTACAGCACTCATGCTCGATAACGCGCCCATGAACTTACCAATCGGAGTTCGAGCCACGCCACAAATTACTACTTTCGGTTGGCTCATGCCACCCCTAATCAACCGGTATTCTTCAATGTGCGCGCACTTTCATCAGGCAGAAGTGAGGAGAAGACTTGATGAAGAGAAGGTGCTGGCGATGCCATGGCCAAATTCAAGACCGAGATGAACACCGACCGCGAAGCAAATGAAATGCGACACGTCGAAGTAGAAATTGATTTTACACCGAACGCTCTTGCTTCTATTCTCTACCGTCAAGGTGATACAGTAATCTTAGCTTGCTGCACCAAAGAGGCTCGTTTACCTGGATGGTTCCCCCGAGACTCAACAAAAGGGTGGGTTCACGCTGAATACTCCTTGCTCCCCGGTTCAACAGATTCTCGATTCCGTAGAGAACGACGGGGTGCCAAAGGACGTACTCAAGAGATTGAGCGACTCATCGCTCGTTCCTTACGTGCTGCCGTCGATCTTGAAGCATTAGGACCCGTCGCATTGAATGTTGACTGTGATGTACTCAATGCTGATGGAGGCACTCGATGTGCATCCATTACCGCAGCGAATATCGCTCTGCGATTAGCGGTTCGACGCTTGATTGCACGAGGTCAATGCCTACCTTTGGATATGCGACCTACTGAAGACCAACGAAAAGCTGGTTGGACTGCTCCTTCTCTCTCCGAAACAGAGAAAGCCAACCATGAAAATGCAGTTATTCCTCATGATTTAGCCGCAATCTCAGTTGGACTCATCGATGGTGATGTGTTCCTGGATCTCGATTATGTATTGGATTCAAATGCTGATGTTGATATGAATGTGGTGAAAACTGCTGATGGTAAATACGTCGAAATCCAAGGTACTGGAGAAGAGTCAACGTTCTCAAGTGAAGAATTGATTGCCCTGCTGGCAAGTGCTGATGGCGGAATCGATGCTTTGTTTGAAGCACAGAAAATAATTCTTGACGGAATTGAATGAGCCTTGAGTGTTTCATTCGTCCAACATTCATTGGCGAAAGCCTTGATATGGCAGGGGTTCTCGCCGAACTGCACGGGTCAGTAGCTTAGTTGGGAGAGCGCGGCACTGAAGATGCCGAGGTCGCTGGTTCAAGTCCGGCCTGACCCACCTCAACTCCTTACTGCGAAAGCCTTCACGGGGAATGGAATGCCGTTCGTTTTTCCGTTTGGAAACATCACATCAATCGAATTCTATCGTTGGGTTCATGTGCTATGTCTTTCTGCTTGAACTATGCCCGAAGGGAAAGGTGATTCTGGTGATGGTACCGAGCACATCGACCACGAGGCCAGAGCACACGACAAAGTCACCAAGGAATTGGTCGAAATCCGCAATCGACGAAGCGGTGATATCAAACAAAACTTCCTTGCAAAGAAAGAAAATTTCGTCCTCGCAGGTGGAATTATCTACACAGTGTTGTATGTGGTGCTCATTTTCGGGATGACGTCAGGATCCTTCGGAAATTCAACATATATCGACCATGCTGCTTCCAAAACCTTTCTTGACATTGGTGGCGAGTGTGAAGAAGTCTCCGATGAATCTTGGATTCATATTTTCCCAAATGACGATGCTGAGAAGTTCTCGATGTATGGTTACAACCTTCCGAGCGGATATGCGCATGGAATAGTTACCGTTACCCAACTACAGGATGGAAATGGAGAGGAAGTCGCGAAGAACTCTACGACCAAATCCACATCAAAATACATCGCATCTGCCGGCGAACCCGATGCTGGAAAAATGTATTTTTCATATCCTTTTAATGAACTTGAAGAAGGGTATTGGAGTTTGAGTTACACAATTAGTGTCCACAATCAATCGAATTTCTCGGACACAGATAATACCAGTTTGACTTTGAAGCCGATCTATAAAGAAGTTGAATTCGAACTCGACATTTCAAAGCAAACGTTTGCCTTTTTGCCTTTTGTTGACTCGGATACGAAGCATCAAGTTCGAGTGACTGAAACCGGTGCCAGATCTTGCTGGGGCGTTCAAGACCTTGGTAATTGGGGATATGTTTTGATTGGAGCAGAATTAGGTGGTGGGCGTGAGACTGCCATGCTTGCAGGTGGAGCAGCGGGTATTCCTGCATGGTGGATGGCGTTTTCTTCACTCTCTCTTTCTGCGATTACGCTGCTGATTATTTATCCACTGATGTACAAAGTGTATCACCAAGATAGCGACGATATCCTCTCAAGAACGCATATTTCTCGTTTGGTCGAAGATTCACTCCACAAAACTGCTGATCGATTGGGCATTGAAATCGATTGGGAACTGTATAAGATTGAACCGAGAGATTTGTCAATTGATATTATGGTACCGTATAAAAACACTCAATCAACGCTCTCAGACAGTAAAGATGTCCGTGCTGAAGTACTTCGTGAAGTTCTTGAAGAATTTGCAATTTTCCGAGTATTCAAGCCCGTCCAACTTACTGTTCGCACCATTGGAGTAAATCAAGCGATTGATTTTGAATCTGGGGTTGGAATTGGAACCTCTGCGGACCACAATGAAAATGAAGAGGAACAGAATTATTCGGATTTCTTTTCGGAGTTGCATACGCTGTCTCGTGTTGAGGAAGAGGTACGAGAAAGTTTAGAATTATTTTTCGCACGCCGAAACGAGTTGAATATGGAAGCTGCTGTTGTTACAAGCGATGACCGTGTTATCTTTGTATCCGTGATTTATCGCCCTACACAACGCTTTGCTTTCTTTAGATTCAAGAAGACTCGCGATGAAGTGCAAACTGAACTCCATCTCTTTATCTCAAAGCGAAATGCTGACCTCTTGGGCTCGCAAGAGTTGATTGTCAAAGGACGTAATCAAGTTTCAACATTGTCCGAACGTTCGGGGGCAGGACGCGTTGAACGCGACTTGAAAGACGATGAGCGAATTGTTGCTGTCGCAAAACAAGATGGTTTTGGTGGTAAAATGTTACAGACAAAACTCCTTGGAGACACACTTTCCACTGTCGAATACATGGCGAATGAAAAGCGTGAAATGATTAACAAATGGGGATTTTGGGGATTGATTGTCTTCGTCTGGATTCCATTTATGGCATCTGGTGTTCTTGTTGGAGCTATGCTCGGTCTCTTGTCACGAATGAACTTTATGCGTGTCTTGAGCGCTACATTCATTGGCGGTTCAATTGCTTCGGTCACATGGGCCTATACAGCAGAAGGCATTGTCAAATTCATGCACCAATACAAACTAGAGGCTGTGATTCCATTGATTATTATCGTGTTTATTGGTGCAGCATTCTTACACATCCGTTCAACGAAGATGCGACGTCAAACAGAACTATTTGAGGATACTTTACTCGATAATTTCCACGCAAACATCCAAGCCAAATACGGTAACCAATGATGGAGATGAACCTATGGATTCAATCCATCAGCTGTCTGGAACTGAAAACCATTGTGGCGAGCATGCTGTTCTTGGCATTGTTACGGTAAGCGACCGAGCCAGTTCTGGCACCTATCAAGATGAAGGCGGACCTGCTGTTCTTGCTTTTTTACAAGCCGGTTTAGCAAGTCCCTCCACCGTTCATTATCGATGTATAGCCGATGACCAATCGCTCATCGAGCAGACTCTTATCGAGCTTAGTGATGACTTCGGATGCCATGTCATCGTAACAACTGGTGGAACAGGACCTGCTGCACGAGATGTGACTCCTGAGGCTACTGAACAAGTCTGTGAAAAGATTCTTCCGGGATTTGGAGAACAAATGAGAGCGATTTCCTTGAAGTATGTACCTACCGCAATTCTCTCGCGACAGATGGGTGGGATTCGAGGTTCATGCCTTCTTTTTAATCTACCAGGACGGCCAAAATCGATCCGTGAAACAATTGATGAAATTTGGAAAGCGGTCCCGTACTGCGTTGACCTCATCAATGGGCCTTACATCGACACAGTCGACCTTGTGTGTGATGCATTCCGACCAAAATCTGCCCGTCGTCGGTAAGAACTCAAGGCGAGAGTTCATTGAGTGGATGCGCTCAAACCGATTCATGGAGTCAGTTCGTAGCAGAGGTAACATGCTCATTCTTGGAGCGACCGTCGTCATGCCCGATTCAACACGTCTCGCTGATGTCCGCGTCTCAAACGGCATCATTGAAGCAATAACTGAGCCTCATCAACTTCATCCTCTTGACGATGAACTTCTCATCGATGGTTCAGGTTTACATCTCCTGCCTGGTGCCATTGACCCTCAAGTACACTTTCGAGACCCTGGCCAACCAGAAAGGGAAGACCTCGAAAGTGGTTCTGCAGCTGCAGTAAGCGGAGGTATCACTTCATTCCTTGATATGCCGAATAACAAACCCGCCATCACTGACATGGCTGGAATGCAAATGAAACTTGATATGGCTGCTGCAAAATGCGTCAACAATTATGGATTCTTTATCGGGGCTACTCCGGAAAATGTTGAAGATCTACAGGAAGTTGTTGGGACTCCAGATGCACCTCTTTCAATTCCAGGTATTTGCGGCATCAAAATATTCATGGGCTCTTCAACGGGTACATTGTTGGTCAATGAACGGGCTGCATTGGAAATTATATTTTCCAAGACTGCAGGCCTCATCGCTGTTCATGCAGAGGATGAAAAGCGTTTAAATTCCCGATACCCAGACTTTGAGCATCGTACCGACATCGCTGCTCATGCTGAATGGCGTGATGATACTACGGCATTACTCGCGACTCAACTTGCTGTTGAATTAGCTCAAACCTATACTCACCGATTGCATATCCTGCATTTGACCTCTGGTGTTGAGGCTGACTGGTTACATGGAATTACTTCATTGCCTTCTGAGGCAGGAGAAGGCGCCATCATCACGACTGAAACACTGCCACAACACCTCACATTCAGCGAGAGTGACGTTGAACGAGAGGGTACACGTTTGAAAATGAATCCACCGATTCGCTACCAAGCAGACAAAGAGATTCTTTGGAACCGTTTACTCGATGGCACCATTCAATGTATGGCTACCGATCATGCACCGCATACTTTGGAATCCAAGGCCCTTGGTTTCCCTCGTTCACCAAGTGGAATGCCTGGCGTAGAGACATCACTCGCAGTAATGCTGACACATGCAAAATCAGGTAATTGTACGATTGAACAAGTTGTCCGCTGGATGGCAACGAATGTCGCCGATTGCTACAACATGATTGGGAAGGGACGTATTGAAATCGGATTTGATGCAGATTTTGTCTTGGTCGATATGGACACTGAGTACGAAGTCAAGGATGAGCATGCTTGGACTCGAGTCGGTTGGAATCCATTCAATGGCCGTCATTTGGTTGGATGGGCAAAGGTAACCATTGTTGGTGGTGTTCCCGTGTTTGAGCGAACCGAAGCAACCGGTCCAAAAGGTCGCCTTTTAGTTGGAAAAGGCGCTTCAGGCACTCCAATCATCATGGCGCCTTGGAAATAAGTGCTTATTTTGATATATTTCACAATATTTTGAGATAGGATTATACACTCAACTGTTTAATCCCCAGTTGGGAATCTATATGAGTTGGCTCGAAGAAAATATTGGAGAAGGATATCAACAAGTCGTAATTGGCTTTACTGTGTTTATTATTGGTGCATTACTTGGTTGGTTAGAAGCAGCAGATAGCGTGATGACAGCATCAGATGTCTATATGCCTGCAGTAATTATGCTGTCAGGTGCTATGGTCACAATGCTTGGCTTATCGTTTGGTACTGAAAGAGAAGATGACCGTAGCGATGATTTGATGAACGCTATCAATGAACTCACAGCACGCATGAACACAATGTTGGGTTCAGAAGAAGAGTGATTACAAACCATATAACGACCCATATTTCCCTTCCACATAGCGAAGGAAAGGTTCGGGGGAAGGTGGAGAGCCTGTCGCAAATTCAATCAGCTCTGCTGGTGTCATTTTACTGCCTTGTTCATGGATTCTTGGCCGTAACCATTGAAGTAAACTCGACCAATCACCTGAAGCTATAATCGCGTCAACATCTCCTAAATCTTCTGCCATCGACTCGAGTAATTGCGCAGCGTAAAGATTACCCAATGTGTAGGTTGGGAAGTACCCGAAAGCCCCCATCGACCAATGAATATCTTGTAAACATCCGACTCGATCCTCGGGGACTTTAACCCCGAACCACTCTTCAAACATCGAGTTCCAAGTTTCAGGCAGTTCTGATACCGGTAGATCTTCATTAAAGATTTTCTTTTCAATTTCATAGCGTAGCATGACATGTAAGTTATAAGTCACTTCATCCGCTTCAACACGTATAAAGCCCTTTGAAACCCTATTAGCAATCCGGTTCAATGTGATTGGGTCCCAATCGGGTGCATCAGGGAAATGTTCTCTAAACCAAGGCAAAGCAATACTCCAAAACGCTGTTGTTCTTCCAATTTGATTCTCCCAAAACCGACTTTGAGATTCATGAACACCAAGTGAAACTGCTGCCCCTCTTGGTGTCAATGAGAATTCTTTTGAAAGTCCTTGTTCATACAGTGCATGGCCGCTTTCATGCATGACTGCATATAAGCATGAAAACGGATCTAACTCATCAAATCGAGTTGTAAAGCGTGTGTCACCAGGCCAAAGTCCTGCTGAGAAAGGGTGGGTTGATGCATCCATTCTTCCAGCATCAAAATCAAATCCCATTGCTTTGGAAACTTTGATACAAAAGTCGGTTTGTGCTTCGATCGGAAAACGGAGGCCGTCGGGTAAGACTGGGTCTGAGTTTGTCTCTTGAGCTGTTGTAATCTTTTGGAGAAGAGGTACGAGGCGAGAACGAAGACCAGCAAACAAAGGATCGTAATCAGAAACTTTCATTCCGACTTCATATTCATCGAGGAGCATGTCATATGGATTATCTTGACCGCCATAATAAGCAATCTTTTGTTTTGTCATGCCGATGAGTATTTCCAATTGAGGTCGAAAAGCATTAAAATTAGAATCCGCCCTCGCTTTTTGCCAAGAGAGAAGTGCTTCAGATGTGGCTTTTGCAAAGGCAGCGACAAACTCGGATGGCAGTTTCACAGCTTTGTCATAGGCCCGACGCATTTCTCGAACATTGGCTCGATGGTCATCATTCAATGTATTATCTTGCTCAAGAATGTCTAACAGTTGACCCATTTTGGGGTCGATTAAACGGTTATGTCGTTCAGCAGCAAGCCAAGATAAGATATCCGAACGTGCATCTGAGCCTTTTATTGGCATGATGGTCTCTTGGTCCCAACCCAAATGCCCCTGTAATGCCCCGAGTCGATGGATATCTTTGACACGTTCAATGAATACGGAATAGGTCTGCATGAAATGAGCCACCGCTTTCTCCATCATGAACGCTTGTACCTTTCTCTTTCTTTGCGTGAATTGGAATCATTTGTTTCGTAATTACTGCCACACATTGAAGGTATAAGCCCTTCTCGCTGTTGTATGGTGCGACCTTTTTCCCGTAAGGAGAAGAAAAAAGTACCCTTGAATACCGAAGATGATGAACTCGAAGAGGTCATCGATGCAATCAAAAAAACCGGTGAAGAACCCGTCGATATGATGGGCCAGCCGAATGAAGGTTCGAAATCAGAATCAATTCCATTCGATGAACTTTCTATAGAAGAAGTGTCTGAACAACTAAAAGCAAGTGCGAGAACTGTGATTAAGACATGCATGGATATCCGCAGGGGCGAAAACGTCCTCATTGTCTGCGACCCATCTACGGGTGATATTGGTCAAGCCTTGCATGAAGCGGCAAACGAACGTTCTGACCGTGTTCTTCTCATCGTCATGCCAAAAGCCCGCCACCATGGGGAAGAACCTCCGTCCCCAGTGGCAAACTTAATGCGTCAACAACAAGTTGTTATTGCGCCAACTCGCTATTCGTTAACGCATA
>Ga0302122_10001924_pt1 | contig 13153 bp, 11 predicted proteins | sample CB21_SCM_MG_FD_203115 | JGI IMG/M metagenome (GOLD analysis project Ga0302122, IMG submission 203115) | Marine microbial communities from Western Arctic Ocean, Canada - CB21_SCM | ecosystem: Environmental > Aquatic > Marine > Oceanic | place: Canada: Western Arctic Ocean | collected 2017-09-28
TGCGGAACAAACCAGGTAAAATTTTACGTCGGGCAAGATCACCAGTGCCTCCAAAAATTACTAAATCAAAGGGATCTACAGGAATTACACGAGAAACCATTTGATACAACCTTCAACTGTTTGCGCCAACGGACCCTTAACGAGGTTCGTTGCTTATTTCCAGAGTAACATAAAAATTCAAATTTTTTAATGTTTACTTCTTAATTTTTTTAACCTTATCCAAAGATATAAATTATAAATAATTATATGACCATAAAGAGAATTCACCATGCTTAATAAAAAAAACACGTTGCCAACTCAGCAAAAATTTGAAGACCCATGGATAACAAAAACTGGAAAGAAACGTGCTCGTGTGAGCTTAAAAAACCCAAAAACACTTTGGTTCAACACTGGGACACTCTGCAATATTAGTTGCTTAAACTGTTATATTAACAGCAGTCCAACTAATGACGCATTAGTTTATATAACTGGCAGCGAAGTTGCAGAATACCTCGATCAAATCGTTGCTCAGAAATGGCCAGTCTGTGAAATTGGATTGACCGGTGGTGAGCCCTTCATGAACCCAGACATTCTTGAAATCATCAAGTGCAGTTTAGAAGCAAACTATAAAGTTTTAATTTTAACTAATGCGATGCGACCCATGATGCGCAAAGATATAAAAGATGGGCTGGTGAAATTAAATAAAACATTTCCTAACAAATTAAAGTTACGAGTTTCATTAGATCACTTCTACGCACTTCCTCACGATACTGAGCGTGGCTTAGGTGGCTTCAAAAAAACATTAGAGGGAATGGATTGGTTGCGAGATATGGGAATTAGTATGAGCGTAGCTGGACGAACAATTTGGGGTGAGACAGCGGAGGACACCCGAATAGGTTATGGCAAACTTTTTAAAAAAAGGAGATATTCCATTGATCCTTATGATCCATTAGACACAGTTTTATTTCCGGAAATAGATGAGAATACAGAGGTCCCAGAAATCACAACTGATTGCTGGAAAGTTTTAAAAAAAGACCCAGCGACCATTATGTGTTCATACTCTCGCATGGTAGCTAAACGAAAAGGTGCTGCAAAGCCTGTTGTCTTAGCGTGTACACTGATTACTACGAGTAGTGAGTTTGAATTGGGGCATACCCTTAAGGAAGCAGAAGTAGATATATCATTAAATCACGCGATCTGCAGTAAATTTTGTGTTCTGGGTGGAGCAAGCTGTTCAGCTTAGGCCTTCAATTCTGCATCCCAATATAGGAAATCGAACCAGCTTTCATGTAAATAATTTGGCGGAAACTTACGTCCCGTATTACGTAATTCGTCTGCCTTCGGTTGCTTAACTCGTTTGCGAAGATTCATTCCTGTTTGTTTCAAACTCCGCGATCCCTTCTTGAGATTACAAGTGGAACATGCTGCGACAACGTTATCCCAGTTGGTAACGCCACCATGAGTGCGCGGGACTACATGATCAAATGTCAAATCGCCAAATGCTCCACAATACTGACACGAAAATTCATCTCTCAAAAACAAATTAAAACGTGTAAATGCTACTTTATTTCGTGGATTAACGTAGTCCCGTAGCACCACTACCGACGGAATGCGGATTTCAGTTGTAGGTGATCTGACAATATCGTCATATTCTGCGACTATTTGAACTCTATCTAGCCAAGCTGCTTTGACTGCATCTTGCCAGCTCCATAGTGAGAGTGGATAGTAACAAAGTGGCCTATAGTCTGCGTTCAATACCAAAGCCGGCTTTTGCTTCAATGAAGCTGCGTCCCGAACAAATTCAGTCCTAAAATCCCCAACCATTCCAATCGCCCCAGACCAATTCGAATAAATACAACCAATAATTCTTTGGCCAGCCTTATCCCTAAATTACAATATATCTAGGGTTTCTGATCAGGCAAGCCCTGTATCTAGTTTATTGACCCGTATTTTTATTCCATACCAAGCTGTTGGCGCATAAAGGCAAGCGCAACCTGTAATCCGTCTGGTGCTATGCCATGGGCACCACCCTTCATGATGTGGGCATATACGTCCTTGAAACCGGCAGCTTGTAGGCCCTCAACAGCCTTAGGTAATGCGTCCACAGGAACAACATCGTCTTCATCACCATGTACAAGCAAAATTGGAACAAAAGCGGTAGCATCATCCACCAATGCCTCTGGCTCTAAAAGCCTACCCGAGAACGCAACAACTCCTGCTATCGGATCTTCACGGCGTGGTACCACATGTAGGGCTATCATAGTTCCCTGCGAAAACCCAAATATTACTACTTGCTCTGGTAATAAATCGTAGTCAATCATCACTTCATCTAAATAGGAATCTAGATCGTGGGAGGCAGAACGCAAACCAATCAGAGCATCCTCTTCTGAAGAGCCATCAATCCAAGGAATTGGAAACCACTGAAGGCCAGTGGCAGACATTGAGGTCACTTCAGGGGCATCTGGCGCTAGAAATAGCGTATCTGGCATGTGCTCCGCCAACGTATCAGCCAAGCCAAGTAAATCGGCGCCATTAGCGCCGTAACCATGCAGAAATATAACTGCACTCAGAATATTACCACTATCTGGCATCCGAGTGTCTGATTTTAAAATGCGGGTCATTTACTTCAACATTTCTATCTAGATTACGCGATTGAACAATTTACAACCTAATAGTCAATGTAAAAAATATTTATTAGGAAGCTAATAACGTCCTAATAAAGTTTAAAAATTAAAAATATTTTTTTAATGTTAGAAATTATAGATCTAAATTATCCAGCCATAGTTTGACTTCAATCAAAGACCTTACTGTTTGCGCTGCTGTTGGGGGTGGACGGTTGATCATCAAAACTGGCAATTTTAAACCACGAGCTGCATCAAGTTTTGTTCGGCTAGCTGCGCCGCCGGCATTTTTAGCGATTAACACATCAATGTTCAATTTTAAAAACAGAGCCCTTTCAGCAGCTTCACTGAATGGTGGCCTTCCAATTATAAAGCCTCCATTTAACCATGGGAAAGGCTTTTCTGGTGGATCAATTTGGCGACAATAAATCCGTGATTTTGAAATATCTTGAAATTTAACAAGACTTTGTCGACCAGTTGCCAAAAATACAGTTGAACTTGGCGAAATGTATGAGGTTGCTTCAGATTCATCTTTAATGAATATCCAATTATCACCCCGCCTGCGTGTCCACTCTGGCCGGTCATAACGCATCATGGGGAGACCTAGATCTTGTGAAACTTGGAAAGTCCGTTCAGTTATATAACTAGCAAAAGGATGTGTGACGTCTAGTATTGCGCTAATATTTTGTTCTTTAAGAAATAGTTTAAATTCTTCAACTCCACCAAACCCTCCATGACGTGTTGGCACTGCTAAGCTCATCGGTTTTCGTGTGGCTCCAGAAAGGCTAGCTTGTGCAGAGATTTTTGCCGACAGGCAATATTCAGCAAGCTGACGCGCTTCAGCGGTTCCAGCTAGAATTAATACGGTCATGTACGGGCCAAAATTTTACCAGTCCTATTAATTACAACACAATCAACCTTAATTTTTTCATTTTTTAAAATAGCTCTACAGCTTTTCAAGCTCTCACTTACCACCCATTCAGCCATGCTGGGACCTACGAGGTCATAGGCCTCTAATGCAGTATTTACGCGAGCCAAATTTGGCTGGCCCATCACTTCAGCTAAGTTATTAAAATCAACTTGAGTACGAGCTGAATGCAGATCACGGGCACCTTGCGCAAGCTTAGTCATTTTTCCAATGCCGCCCCCAATGGTCAATCTTGGTACAGGCTTTTTTGCTAAGTATTTCATCAAGCCACCAGCAAAGTCTCCCATGTCCAACATAGCAGTTTCAGGCAAGCAGTAGAGTGATTGGACCGCCCGCTCTGAGGTAGCACCAGTACACCCCGCTACGTGACCATAGTTTTCTGCTCGAGCCACATCAATGCCACGGTGGATAGATGCAATCCATGCAGCACATGAAAATGGGCGAACTATTCCTGTTGTACCAAGAACTGAAAGCCCACCAACTATGCCCAACCTTGGGTTCCATGTTTTCAAAGCGATCTCAGCTCCACCTGGAATACTTATTGTAATTTTTATATTTGGAATTTTTTTATAAAATTCTGCAAGTTTGGTAACCTGTTCCTCCATCATCTGTCGTGGCGCTGGGTTTATCGCAGGCTCACCGACTCCAATAGGTAGGCCAGCTTTAGTTATATACCCAACTCCATCACCAGCATAAAATGTTACACCTGAGCCACCTTCCGTCACCCGTGCAATAATTAGGGCACCATGTGTGACGTCTGGATCATCACCTGCATCTTTTGTAATGCCAACTTCAACCCAATTTTTATCGATCCTTCGGTGTGCTATCTGAAAAAGAGGCGTCTCACCTTTTGGCAAAGTAATTTGAACCTCGGAAATACGCTGTCTTCCCCACAGCTCTAATAAGCCAGCACGTACGGCAGCTGTCGCACAGGCACCGGTTGTCCAACCACGGCGTAATTGATTGTTGACGGGCTCTCTCATGCGTCTTTGTATACCACAGCATCTGATGCCGCCAATCACAAACCGCAGGTCGCTTGTTCACTATTTAATCACACATAATATCGGCATAAGATAAATCATGGATGATTCACTATCTCTACCGCCAAAAAAATGGCCAGAATTAAAATCAGGTTGGGTTTGGTTATGCGGTGCCGGTCCTGGCGACCCAGGGCTATTAACACTACACGCTTTAAATGCGTTGAGACAAGCGAATGTTGTGGTTTATGACGCCTTAGTCAGTGCAGAAATTTTAGAATGGGCGCCGAAAGCTGAACTTATTTATGCTGGAAAGCGCGGTGGAAAACCTTCGGCAAAGCAACGTGACATTTCACTTAAATTGGTAGATTTAGCCCGTAAGGGTAGAAAAGTCTTGAGACTAAAGGGTGGGGATCCGTTTGTCTTTGGCCGGGGCGGCGAAGAAGCGCAAACACTCGTTCAACATGGCATTCCAATCCGCATAATACCTGGGATTTCAGCTGGTATTGGTGGTCTGGCATATGCCGGCATACCCGTGACCCATCGCGACGTAAACCAGTCCGTAACCTTCGTTACTGGGCACGATCAATCTGGTGATACGCCGGGCTCAATTGACTGGGAAGGGATAGCTAGGGGTAGTCAAGTAATTGTTATTTACATGGGCATGCGGCACATTTCTCAAATTACCGAACGATTGATACTTGCTGGCCGCGAGCCATCTGAACCTCTTGCATTTGTCACTTCGGCAACTTTAGAAACTCAGCAAGTGTTTGAAAGCACGCTTGGAAATGCTGTTGAAGACGCAAAAGCATATAAAATAAAAGCCCCTGCAATCATCTGTATCGGAAAAGCAGTGTTAATGAGACAAGTATTAGACTGGAAATCAATCGAGTCTGGTCAGCTACCCCGTAACCTTGATCCACTTAGCCGTGGCCGCCCAGCTGAGAGCGCATGACCCGTTTCCTAATTGCTTCCCCAAATTCTGGAGCAGGAAAGACCATTATCACGTTAGCAATTATGCGAATTTTCAAAAGAACGGGACTTAAATACCAGCCTGCTAAGTCTGGTCCAGACTATATTGATCCAAAATTTCATGAAATGGCCTCTGGTGAACCATCAGTCAATCTCGATGCCTGGGCCATGCAAGAACCAGAAATTAAAGATCTAGCAGGAGGTGGTAACTTAATAGTAGAGGGGGCAATGGGTCTTTTTGACGGCGCTGGGATTTCTGGCCTAGGATCGTCAGCCAATTTGGCCAATATTTTATCGTTACCTATCGTCCTAGTTGTTGATTCAGGAAAAGTGGCTCACTCAATTGCCGCAATTGTACAAGGTTTTAAAAACTTTGACCCAAGCATAGACTTAGCAGGTGTGGTATTAAATCGCGTAGCTAGTGATCGGCATTTAAATTTACTTACAACAGCGCTTTCTAAAATTAACATCCCAATTTTAGGTGTTCTATTTCGTTCAAAGGAATTTGAATTATCCGAACGACATCTAGGCTTGGTGCAAGCTAGTGAAAACACAAATTTGGAGAAATGGATAAATACTGTTGCAGATGCACTCACTCCAAGCTTGGATCTTGAGATATTGAGCAAGCTGGGTTCAAACATACAGGCAGAAAAACATGTGAACCCATCTCCACTTGGTCAGCGCATTGCGGTTGCCCGAGATATTGCTTTTGAATTTAGTTACCCACATCACCTAAAGGCCTGGCGTATGGCAGGTGCAAGTATTTCGTTCTTTTCGCCTTTGTCAGATGAAACCGTTCCAGATGATGCAGATTTCATATTTTTACCAGGAGGTTATCCAGAACTACACTCCGGGCAAATAGCGTCTGCAAAAAGTTTTAAATCTTCTATCCGAGCACACGCCGAGCGGCAAACTCCAATCTATGGTGAGTGCGGTGGATATATGGTCCTGGGCGATACTATGATAGACGAGAGTGGCGCCAGCCACAAAATGTTGGGATTGTTAAGATTGGAAACTAGCTTTGCCGATCGAAAGTTACACCTAGGGTACCGTCAACTTTCATCGCTTGGCCCACATTTTAAGAGGCCCTTACGTGGACACGAATTTCATTACGCACGCACCTTAAGTGCCAATGGATTTCCATTATTTTCTGCAAAAGATGCAGACGACAAACAACTGCCAGATATGGGGCTATGCAGCGGACAAACATTTGGTTCTTTTGCTCACATTATTAGTGGTATTTAAAACCCACAAAGGACAACAATATGACAGAAATAGTAATTAATGATGAACGCGCCAAAAGAAATGTGGTTGTTCTCATTGCTGCACAAGCCATTTTAGGTTGCCAAATGCCGATGATATTTGTGATTGGTGGGCTCGCTGGTGGGATGCTGACAGGAAACCCCTGTTTTGCGACCTTACCAATTTCGTTAATTGTGTTTGGATCAATGACTACTGCGCCATGGCTGTCTGTTGTGATGCAAAAACGGGGTCGCAAAGTAGGTTTCTTTATTGGGGCAATTGCTGGCGCTTTGGGAGCAGCAGTATCTGCCTATGGACTTTATGTAAGCTCATTTAATACATTTCTTATTGGATCGTTTTTATCTGGGATCTACATGTCCGCACAAGGTTTCTATCGGTTTGCAGCCACAGATATAGCTTCAAAGCTCTTTCGCCCAAAAGCAATTTCTTATGTGATGGCCGGTGGACTCATCTCAGCAATCATCGGACCTCAGCTTAATAAAATAGTACAAGACGCGTCAGTTATTCCATTTTTTGGCAGCTACGTGGCCGTTGTATGTTTAAATTTAACCGGTATGTTTTTGTTTCTTCTTCTAAGTTTTCCAAAAGTAACTTCCTCTCAAGCTATCGTGGTGGCCCCCCCCCCACCGCGTAGCTACACCAAGCTACTAAGCGATCCACGTATCTTGGTTTCAGTTATTTGCGGTATGGTTGGATATTCACTTATGAACCTTGTAATGACGTCCACGCCACTTGCTGTAGTTGGATGTGGTTTCACAAAAAATAATGCTAATGATATTGTGTCAGCCCACGTCGTAGCAATGTTTTTACCTTCGTTCTTCACTGGTCACTTAATCACTCGCTTTGGAGTAGAGAAAATAATAGCTATTGGTCTGTTAATTCTCACAGCTGCTGGGCTCGTTGCACTGAACGACGTTCAACTACCCAATTTCTTTTTAGCGCTGGTTTTAATTGGCGTAGGCTGGAACTTTAGTTTTATTGGCGCCACAACATTGTTGGCTAATTCCCATGCCAAACACGAACGTGGTCGAGTAGAGGGTTTGAATGACGCAATTGTCTTCGGGCTCGTTACTATTGCGTCGCTGGCATCTGGAGGTCTCATGAATTGTACTGGTGGGTCCGTAATAGAGGGTTGGGCAGCAGTAAATTATGCAATGACACCATTCCTTATACTAGCCGGAACGGCACTTTTATGGTTAACGTTGATAAAAAATAAATCGACTCAATTGCAGCGCCAAGCAGCTAACATACGCGAAAAGGCTTGAGTTATTGGGAAAGCTGGAATTGCTCCAATTTCCACTGATCCAGGGTTACGTAATACAAATCGTAATACTCGTTTGCAATTAGCGCTCTCGATTAATGCTGGTGAGGTTATGTCTGGACTAGAAAGTGATAGAGCTTCTTTACACAAATCACTGTAAATAAGTACTTTGTTATCATTTGACCAAACTGGAACTTTAAGTTCAATTAGTGTGCTTACACCGCGTAGAAATCTTGCCAAACCAACCTGTTTTGCTAAATTCTCTAAAGCTTTTATATCATGTGGGAGATGCCCTAACCCGTCCAGTGCAGCTATAAGCGGTCCAAGTGTAATATCTCGTACATGCTCTAACAGTATTTCTGGGCTTTCAAACCCTTTTTTGTAGATATCCCAACGCCGTGCCAAAATCATCTTGTCTAGAGCTTCAGCACCTTTTAAGGTCAATACCTGAGCAAGAGCATCGACAATTTCGTGCCTTCGGCACTTACCTTCCTTTATTTCATCAAGCGCATCACGCCACCACTGTAAACGCATCTCAGCAATCACAGGTTCTTTTGTCATCCACGGTGCTCGGGAGACTTCAGCCGCAGCAGCGTAGATTGGTAATAATACATTTCTTGCTTGTAGCTGTGCGCTCATCGCTGCTGCAAAACGCTCAGGGTCGGCACGTGCTACCAGATTTGCACAAGCCTGAAGGCTCATTTAATCTTACCCGGGTCAAATGCATCAGTAAATATTGCCCTAGATAGCCCGCCAGCGTCATCAACCACTTCAACGCCGGCATCCTTAAGTTGAGTTCTGATTAAATCAGCCTTTAAAAAATTGCCATCAACCTTTGCTTTGTTCCGCGAAACTAAGAGAGCCTCAATTTTAACCTTTGCCTCACTATCTGGTTCCTTTGGGAGCCACCAATGTTCATTTGGTGAAAATAAACCAAGAAACTGGCCTGCTCTTAGGAGCAGGTCCACAGATCCAGCTTTTGCTAACTCATGCATCCGGGCTAAAGCCCCAGGTGTATTTAGATCATTAGCCACACACTGTAAAATTTCATCATCGAGCAAAGCTGGTGACGCATTTTTAACCATTTTATGCCATTTTAGTAGGGTTAATGTTGCCTCTCTTGCTTTCTTTTGTGTCCAATCCATTGGTTTGCCATAATGCGTCGATAATAATACAAAACGAACTACCTCGCCTGGAGTTCCATCATTTAGTAGATCTCTCACAGTAAAAAAATTACCTAATGACTTAGACATTTTCTTACCTTCAACTTGCAACATTTCATTATGAATCCAAAACTGCGCAAAAGTGCTTCCTGGATTGGCGCACTTACTCTGAGCAATTTCATTTTCATGATGCGGAAAAATTAGATCATTGCCACCACCGTGGATATCAAAGTTTTCACCGAAGTGTTCTTGTACCATAGCAGAGCATTCAATATGCCATCCTGGTCGTCCAAATCCCCACGGGCTATCCCATCCTGGGGTTTCATCAATTGATGGCTTCCATAATACAAAATCAAGAGGATTTCTTTTGTAGGGAGCAATTTCAACACGAGCGCCAGCTATCATATCCTCTAGGGCTCGACCTGATAGTACACCATAGTCAGGGCAACTATTCACGTCAAACAATACGTGGCCCTGCTCAACGTATGCATGTCCCTTTTCTATTAAGTCTTTTGACATTTCGATCATTTGCAAAACATATAGCGTCGCGCGAGGCATTAGGTTAGGATTTAGCGCTGATAACGCCCGCATATCTTCCAAATACCAAGTTATTGTTTCTTCAGTGATCGAAGATATCGTCCGCCCAGTCGCCACTGAGCGAGCATTGATTTTATCGTCGATATCGGTAAAATTACGCGCATAGGTTACATAATCAGCGCCAAAAACCTCACGAAGCAACCTAAACAAGATATCGAATACAACCACTGGCCGGGCATTTCCAAGGTGTGCACGGTCATATACTGTTGGGCCACAGACATACATGCGTACGTTCTTTTTTTCTAAAGGCCTAAACTCTTCTTTACGCCGAGTTCTTGAATTGTGCAGTCTAATTTTGGTCATTGGTTAATTCCTGAAAGTCTTGAACGGGATTACGTCAAGTGACTGCACATTTGCATCCAAACAAAAAAGTGTACTACCGAAATAGCCCCCGCATAATGTAACAAGTTTTCTATATATCAACTAACGCAAAAAGAAAATATCTTGAAAAATATGTTGCGATCATCACTTCAAAATTGGTTTGACAAATAGATACCAAACTGGCCTGCTATTAGCATGAAAATAGCTAATCGTATGAATACTTTAACCAGTGGCGCGAATGATGGTTGGGATGTTTTTTACAGAGCTCGAAAGATGAAACGGTCAGGTCTACCTGTTACGGAACTGACTATTGGCGAGCATGACATTGGAACGCACAAAAGTATTTTAACCGAAATGGATAGATCTGCCAAAGCGGGCAACACGGGTTATGCCTCTGTGCCTGGAACAGATGAATTACGACAAACAGTAGCACAACGGATAAAGAAAAAGACTGGAGTACCTACAACTGCTGCAAACATACTAATTACCCCAGGCGGCCAAGCCGCCTTATTTGCAGCACATCTGTCCGTACTTGATCCTGGTGATGTTGCGCTATATTTTGACCCATATTATGCTACATACCCTGGAACCTTGCGTAGTGTTGGAGCTGTGGACCGCCCCATCAACTGCTATCCGGAAAACAATTTTCAACCCTTGAAAAGCGATATCGAGTTAGCCGCCAAGGGAGCCAAGTGCCTTCTAGTAAATTCGCCAAACAACCCAACGGGTGTTGTTTACGATATAGAAACTTGGAAGGGCATTGCTGAAGTTTGTATCGAACAAGATCTTTGGCTGATATCAGACGAAGTTTATGACGGTCAAATTTGGAAAGGTAAACATATTACACCGCGTAGTTTATCTGACATGGCGCAGCGGACTTTGGTGATAGGCTCCATGTCTAAAAGTCACGCAATGACCGGAAGTCGGGTTGGCTGGGTATGTGGCCCCGAAATGGTTATCACGCATTTGATTAACTTAGCTACCCATACGACTTATGGTGTTCCAGGCTACATTCAAGATGCGGCTAACTTTGCTCTAAATCGAGGAGACGAACTTGAGATGGAGGTGGCTGCTCCCTTCGCTCGCCGTCGCAAACTCGCCACCAAACTTGTGGCTGGGCAAAACATGGTAAAAGCTATACCTTGTTCTGGCGCCATGTATATGATGCTCGACATACGAAAGACTGGGCTTAGTGGCGAGACTTTTGCCAACAGACTATTGGACAAAAAATATATAGCTGTGATTCCAGGCGAGAGCTTCGGGCAATCCGCTAAGGGACATATTCGAGTAGCAATGACAGTCGGTGATAGAGAATTTAAAACAGCTATAGAAGAGTTGTTGGACTTTGCTAGTAAACAATAATTTAAAAAAATTGACGTTTTTTGTCCAAAAGTCGCAAATGGAAAAGATTGTCGGTTAAGACATTTTACCCATAAATGTATGAACATTCAGCTAAACGCAGTTTTATGGCTAATTAGCCTAATAAACCGTACAATCGGCGCCTGCCGCGGTCTTGCTGCGCGTGGCAGGCCCACTACGGTTTAAAACACTGCGAGGTTTAAGTTTTTTGACATAAGTAGGATCTAAGTATGACTAGAACACCCAAAAATCGAGCTGGACGGTCTGGTGGCCGCGCAGCCCGTACAGCCGCCCGAGCAGCACCTCTACCAGAAACAATGCGACCAATAAGGCCGGGCATGGAAGGTGGAACGTACCATCCTCTTTCACAATTAGATATGGACAAAATAAACGAGGCGGCACTCACAGCTCTTGAAGAGATTGGTCTGGCAGACGCACCACAATCAGGAATTGATATTATGGTCGGTGCTGGGGCTATTTATGGGGAAGACGGCCGCCTGCGTTATCCACGATCTCTGGTAGAAGATATGCTAGCTAAGGCAAATCGTGAAATCACACTATTCGGTCGAAACGCTAAGCACGATATGCATCTTAGTGGCAAAAAAGTCCATTACGGAACTGCTGGCGCTGCGGTACATATGGTAGATGTAGAAAACAGAAGTTACCGAGAGTCTACTGTTAGAGATTTACACAACGCCGCCCGAATAGTTGAGCACCTTGATAATATTCATTTTGTACAACGCCCAATGGTGTGCCGTGATATCCCAGATAACCGTGAAATGGATCTAAATACAATTTACGCTTGTACTACTGGTACCGAAAAACATGTGGGAACCTCTTTCACTGAGCCAAGTTTCGTCGACGATGCCTTCGAATTATTACACATGATAGCTGGTGGAGAAGGTAAATGGCTAGAGCGACCATTCGTGTCGAATTCAAACTGTTTTGTTGTGCCGCCCATGAAATTTGCTACTGAAAGCTGCCAAGTAATGGAAAAATGTATTAAGGGTGGCATGCCTATTTTATTGCTAAGTGCTGGTCAGGCGGGTGCTACAGCCCCTGCCCCAATTGCTGGAGCAATTGTCCAGGCTATAGCGGAATGTTTGGCTGGTATGGTATACGTTAATGCAATCAAACCAGGACACCCCACAATCTTTGGAACCTGGCCATTTGTTTCTGACCTGCGAACTGGCGCCATGTCAGGTGGCTCAGGCGAACAGGCCTTATTGACAGCTGGTTGCGCCCAAATGCACCACTACTATGGTTTGCCAGGTGGAGCCGCAGCTGGAATTGCCGATGCCAAATTACCTGATATGCAAGCGGGTTGGGAACAAGCAATGTCAAACGTCATGGCTGGTTTAACCGGTTTGAACATGGTTTATGAGGCCGCTGGTATGCACGCTTCATTATTGGGATTTTGTCACGAATCATTGATTTTGAGTGATGATCTACTGGGTCAAGCAATGCGCTGCGTCAGAGGTATTGAAGTTAATGACGAAACTGTTGATTTAGAAACAATGCGTAGCACATGTCTCGGTGGGCCTGGTCATTATCTGGGGTCCAATCAAACCCTATCATTAATGCAAACTGAGTATTTTTATCCAACGCTAGCAGATCGCAGCTCACCAAAAGAGTGGGACGAAAAAAATCGTCCTGACCTCCTGAAAAATGCGATCTTAAGAAAGGAGACGCTAATAAACGCGCCAACACCC
>Ga0302122_10001926_pt1 | contig 13146 bp, 8 predicted proteins | sample CB21_SCM_MG_FD_203115 | JGI IMG/M metagenome (GOLD analysis project Ga0302122, IMG submission 203115) | Marine microbial communities from Western Arctic Ocean, Canada - CB21_SCM | ecosystem: Environmental > Aquatic > Marine > Oceanic | place: Canada: Western Arctic Ocean | collected 2017-09-28
CTCAACGACGAAGATCTGGAGGCGTGCGGCATCCCGCCGGAGGCCGCGAAGACCATGATGGCCGGGCTCGCGGACCTACATCCGTCGTTTGCCTGATATAGCTACTCCCCCCGTAAAGAGAATATGTGTTATCTATGAATTATTTACCCGCGCCGTGGCTTGAGTCGGCCGCGCAGTCGGTGGTGGCGCGTCGGCGGCGCGCTGGTGGAACATGCGGCAGAACTCGTCAAAGGACACGGTACCGTCATGGTCGACATCAGCCATATCAAACATCGCCTCCAGTGCTTTTGACGCTGCGGCCTCGTCGTCCCGCGGCAGGAGGTGGAGCCGATGCAGGATCGACGAAAATTCATCGCGATCGATGGACCCGTTGCCGTCCGCATCAAAAATATCGAACGCCCGTCGTAAAGCCGCCGTCGAGGACGCGTAGACGGGCCCCATGGCGGCGCAAAATTCCTCAAACGTGATGACGCCTCCCACGGAGCCGTGCAACTCTTTGAACACGACGAGGGCCTCGTCGCCGTGGCCAAGCGAGGCCATTACTTCCGTGAGCTCCGCGAAGGAAATCGTGCCATTGCCTTCGACGTCCAGCCCGTCGAAGGCCTCCCGCAGCTCCGCTTTAGCCTCGGCCGGGAGTTTTCCATTTGATGTCGCGTGGTGCGTGGCCGCAAGAGGCGCCGAACCCACTAGAGCCGCGGCCCGGATTGCTGCCGCCCATGTACGCCGCGCCTGGTTGAACGCGCGCAGCTTGGCGTTGTTGCCGATGGGCGCCGTTGAGGCATTGCCGGAAACCCACGGCGACGCCAGGGCGTCGTCCACGTCTCCTCGGTCGTCGGGCTTCACTTCTAGTAGTTTGGAGACTACATCCTTGGCCTCGGGGCTGATCTGAGCCCAGGCCTCGTCGTGGAAATTCCACTTGCCCTGCTTGATCCGCGACGCTAAAATGGCGTCCGAGGCGTCGCCCACGGGGTCGAACGGGTGATAGCCCCCCAGCAGCACGAACAGGATCACACCCAGCGCGAACAAATCACACCGGGCGTCGTACGTTTTTTTCTTGGTCGCAGTCAGCATCTCGGGCGCGGCATAGCCCGGCGTGCCGACCCGCCGGTCCAATTTGTCGCAAGGCGCCGCCGCGATGCCCAGGTCGCACAATTTGACATCGGCGTCGTGGGCGTCCGATACGAGGAGCCTGCGTGGTACACCGCCTCGCGTCGATGGCGTGAACGGATCTCAACATACGCTGAGTCAGCACAGGTTCTCCGGCTTGAGGTCTCTATGGGCGATGCCCCGGGAGTGGAGGTGTTTGAGGGCCAACACCACTTGCTTGGCGACGAGAGCTGCATCTCTTTCGGAAAAACATCCTTTGTCGCAGATACGCTGGAATACTTCTCCACCGGTCGCTATCTCGAGCACGAGTGCCCTCGCGTCGGGTAATTCGACCACGTCTACCAGTGACACGAGATTCGGGTGCCGGCCCGCCCGGCGCATCATGTCGACCTCCTGCTGGCACAGCGTCTCGTTCATGCGAGCGGTGTTGATGATCTTGCACGCGAAGGCCTCGCCGCTGCTCGACGTCGCTGAACGCACGGTTGCGAAGGCGCCCTCGCCGAGCGTCGGGCCGAGGTCGTACGAACCGATCTTCTTGCGCGTTTCGTAGAAGCACGACGACGCGTCGCTCGAGAGAACCGAGCCCGCGGTTGCGGCAGCGGCGTACTTTGCTGCGGTGGCAGCGCTGCGCACCGAGGCGGCCCACATCCTGCTCACTTAAGAGCAGTTACGCTGGCCGACAATTATAGGAAGTCGAGGTTACGACCGCAGCTCTTCCTGCACAGCGAACGGACCGCCCGGAATCTCTCGGCAGGTAAATATGGGCCTAGGCAAGAAAGGCTCTGGCAAATTGATTCGTGCGGGTATTACTTGCACGGGTTTCGCCGCCACAAAAATCACAGCGATTTGCCATTATCGTACGTACGAGGGCGGTTGTGAAGCTACCGACTGACAAATTACCTATTAATCACACGCACGCATCGCTGCTTGCAGCATTGATAGTCGTTGACCACAAAACCAGCAACAACACGCCATCGCCACAGTCGAGCCATGGGTAACCGCTTGAGCAGCGCGCCAAAGGCACACGCTTCAGCCCCGTGCGAAGCGACGAAGAAGGACGCGCAGCCCGACTCGAGCCACCCAGGCGAGGGCGCGTGGGCCTGGTGGGCGGCCATGGGCCACCCGCAAAAGGTCCTGGCGCCCATGGTCGGCGCATCTGAGCGCGCCTTCCGCATGCTCTGTCGGCGGCACGGCTGCGATTTGGCCGTCACGCCGATGATCCACGCGCGGCTCTTCGGGGAGTGCGACAAATTACGGCGGGACGTCCTACGGGACCTCGAAGGGTCTGCTGAGTGCGGCGACCGGCCATTACTCGCCCAGCTGTGTGGCGACGACAAGGACGTCTTGTTGGCGTGCGCCCAGACGTGCGCCCCGCACGTGGACGGCGTCGATCTCAATTTAGGCTGCCCCCAGGGCATCGCCAAACGAGGCCACTACGGCGCGTTTTTATTGGAGGAGCCTGAGTTGGTGTGTGGCATCGTGGAGCACCTTACAACACATTTAAGTGTGCCGGTGACGTGCAAGATTCGCATCGTGGACAAAGATGACATCGGGGTGACCATTGAGTTAGCGCGGCGCTTGTGTCAAGCCGGCGCCTCCTTGATCACGATCCACGGCCGCACGAAGGAAATGAAGGGCCAGGAGGTCAGAGAAGTGGACTGGGGCCAGATCCAGACGGTCATCTCTAGCTTAGACGGCGTGGTCCCGACGCTCGCGAACGGGGGCGTCGAAGGCCACGCCGATCTAGCACGGGCGATGGGCGCCACCGGCGCGAGCGGCACGATGACCAGCGAGGCGGCGTTGGAGGACCCCACGGTCTTCGACGGGAAATGTGAGGACGGCCTGGGCCTCGCGGAGGCGTACCTGGACCTGTGTAAAGCGCACCCGCCCCTCCTCAAGATGGCGGCGGGCCACGTGCACAAGCTGCTCTTCCGCTACCTCCAGGCGCCGGGCGGCGAGGGCTTCCGGGCGAGGGTCGGCGAGGCGAAGTGCCTGGCGGAGCTCGAGGCGGTCGTGGCGGCCGTGCGCGCGGCGGGCATCGCAAGGAACGCGGGCACGTGGTACCAGCGGCACCGGTCCGCGGCGGCGGCGCGCGCGGCGCGCGCGCCCGCCGAGCCCGTGGACGTGCTCGCGGAGGAGGACGACGTCATGGGCGGTCTGTTCAGGGACGAGTAATTTTGTTGTGTTTTACTTACGCCTCCGCACGAGCCGCTTCAGGAGCGTCTCCACGCCGGGCGTCGGCTTGCGGGCCTCGACGCTCTTCCGGTGCTCCGCGATGAGCCGCGGCATGTCCTGCAATCTAGCTTCCACGTTCCGGAAGCGCTCCGCGCGCGTGCGGTCGCGCTTGTGGCCCTTGGGCGGGATCAGGACGCGCGGCGCCTTGACGGGGTCCCACTCGGCGAGCCAGCCGCCCTGCACGGGGTCGAAGGCGCCGAAGGTGCCGTCGCGCAGCGCTTGCTTGCGCGCGACCGCGGCTTGCCGTCCGGAGATGAGCGGCCGGCGCCAGGGGTTGACGTCGCCCGGCCGCGTCGGCACCTTGCGCGGCCGCAGCGCCGCGGCGCCGTGCCGCGCGAGCTTCTTGAGGACGCCCTGGGACATCCTTTGGTGCAGTGATGGTGGCAGGCTGTTTGCGGCCTCTGCAGCGCTTGGCGGCTGCTTCTCTCGCGACAATAGCAGCTGGCGAGCACCACAGTGACTCGTCCTCTGCTGGTAGGCGGTGCGCAGGCGAGAGGAGCCGAGCTGTCAAATCGATGGCTGGCGAAACCCGCGAGATAAAACCCGCGTCGACAATTGAGAGCAATCCACAATCCAGCATAATTAATGTACGCTATAGGACCCTTGCGACCCGCATAGCTGCTATATATCCATCATTTAAACGCCTGAGCGAAACTGTGACGCGTGACGTCCCCAGGGTCTGAGCCGTCTGCACCCTCTGCTCTGCTCTATGGCGCAGCAATCGCCGCGCACCGCTCGCATGGCGCAGCAACCCGCGCCGCACTTCACCTTCGCCGGCGCGCGCCGGCGCGTGGACCCGTACGTCCACACCTACACGATGCACTGCAAGGGCCGGTGGTGCGGCCGGACGCCGGACGAGGTCTTCGGGACGGAGTTCAAGATGAACCCGCCCGCGTACTACGCGGACGCGCTACGGGACGGGCGCATCACCATCAACGGGGCGCTGTGGGACCAATTGTCGACACTGAAGCAGGGCGACCTCATCACGCACCTGGCGCACCGGCACGAGCCGCCCGTGCCGCGGGGCCCGATCCGCGTCGTCGGCCTGACGTCCCTAGCGCTGGCCGTGGACAAGCCGCCCGGCCTGCCGATGCACACCTGCGGCAGCTACCACCACAACACTTTGACTTCGTTGCTGCGGGAGGACTTTGCGGCGCGGTCCTTCGTGTGCGCGGAGGGCATCGACTTTGAGGACGCTCAATTAGCGGCGCGCGATCTAAGGCAGGTCCATCGGCTGGACCGCCTGACGTCGGGGCTGGTTATATTGGCGCGGTCCAAAGCATCCGCTAGGACCTTGTGCGAGGACATCGGCCAGGGCCGCGCCCAAAAGACGTACGTGGCGCGCGTGCGCGGCACCTTCCCGGACGACGCGCCCGTATTACGCCCGGAGAAGCGGGCTAAGAGTGAAGATTTGCCGGACGGAAGTTGGCGCGTCGAGGACGGTTGGGTCGAGGTGAACTGTTCGTTACGAACGGCCTCGCACCGCGACGGTGTGTGCGAGTGTGCGCCCGGCGCCGCGGACGCCAAGGCGTCTCGCACTTTGTTTCGTTTGGTGCGGAAATTAAGAGATGGCACGTCCATCGTGGAGTGCCGGCCCCTCTCGGGCCGGACGCACCAAATTAGATTGCATCTGCAGCTCTTGGGTCATCCGATCGCGAACGACCCGTGTTATGGTGGCGAACTGGGCTTCGCGGGGAGCTCCCTCGTCGACGCGCCGCCGCCCGTTGTGGCATCGGGCGACCCAGCCGGCCCGCGGTTACCAGACGAGACCGACGCGGCCTTCGTCCGCCGCAAGTGCGCGCGCTGCGCCGCGAAGCTCGACATTACTGACGCGGCCGACGAGCGCGCCTCATGCATCTTCCTCCACGCGCGGTCCTACGCGGGGCCGGGCTGGGCCTTCGCGACGGCGGAGCCGGCGTGGGCGACCGAGGACGCGTAGTTTGTTGCTGTTACTTGTTGTTAACACATCCTGGACCGCGATCACCAAGATGGGCTATACTTGCAACCAGGCGGTCAGCGTAATTAGGTTGTATTCGTAGGATGTCTAACAACATATGCCCGTCAGAAATGAACATGGTTTTGAAATTCCCGCGGCCGCCCGAAGGCCCAAAAATGGACTTTGGTATCTTCCGGGGTAGGTAGTATGAAATAAAGGAGCTACCAAATTAAGTTAGCACCATAGTCGGTCAGCGAGACTAAAATTGGACGCGTAGCGGCCGAGACACATATGCTCGCGGCTCCCGGAAATCTGGGGACATTCGCAGATAAATCTTGGCGTGACCACCATGGTGCCCATCGTCAGCGACGTCCGCGAATAAAAAAATTACCTTTTTCGCGCCCCAGTAAGCGTCCTATTGATCTCTTTGAACCAGTATCTAACCGAACGATAATCAAACAAGTGCATGTCGCGTTTCACCCAAAAGTCAAAAGCACTGGACGGGTTTTTCACGCCGTCAAAACAGAGCGGAAGCCGACCGGGCCGCGCGATCGAGCCCTTGACAGTACACAAATTCACAAATTCGCTGTAGTAGGCGCGCGTCCGAAGCGCGCTGCCGAGGACGTTACACGATCCACATAATAGAAAGCACAACGGCATCCGCAAAAGCACAACAGGCACGCACAAAAACATCATGGCCAGCGCCCGGGACAACCTCTGCGCCGCCCTGAAGATCGACTGCTTCGCGCCCAAGCCCGCGCCGGAGTCGCCCGAGGCCCAGGACTTGGAGGCCGGTCACGACGACGAGCTGGACCACGGCCCGCGCGCCGCGACGCCCATCCAAGAGCCGCGCCCGCCCGCGTCGCTGCGGCGGTCGCCGAGCGACGAGCCCTACCTCGAGCCGCGCGAAGAAAGGGGACCGAGTGCCCTGGTGAAGATCGCGCACACGTCGACGGCCGTGCCCGCTTTTGTGTCCCTCATGTTCTTCCAGATGATGGCCATGGTCGGCTGGATGATGATGGCCATGGCCTCGCGGGCCGTGCGCGTCTTCTACGCGGCGGCGAACCAACCACGAATGCTCGAGGACGACGGCGGGGCCGCGCTGCCGCTCCACGAGGCGCCGCGGCCGCAGCCGGCCTGGGTGCGGGCCGCGCCGCCGGCCGAGGGCACGCTCGAGACGGAGTTCTCCTTCGCCCCGGCGGAGGAGGCGGACTAGCCGTCGACGCGGCCGACGAGCGCGGCGTGCATCTTCCTGTACGCGCCGTGCGAGGCGCCTCTCGCGCGCAAGACCCTAGTTATGTAAATGTGACTGTCACACTCAGAGGCGACTGTTTCACACCGATAAAAAGCGCACGGGTTTCGCGCCCGCGCGGTTGCTCCTTAGAGTTTACGCCGCTGTTGTAAGCTGTACGGCACCGCGTGTCAGTTTGATACTTTCCGGGAAGCACCAACGGTACGCCCGTCGGCTGCTCGCAGAAAGGACGGCGTTGAGCGCGCGTAAGCTTGCCGTTAGGGCATAAACTGCAAAAACACCATGGACCGCCTCAGCGCCCTCCGCGGCACGCCGGCGACCGGCACGAACGTGCCGTCGCCCACGACGTCGCAAAAGGACGCCGCCGAGGCGAACGACTTCTTTGCGGCGCTGGCGGGCGGCGCCGACAACATCACGGACCGCCGGCGCCCCACGGCGCCGGCCCCGAATGACGCCGAGCCCGTCGACAAGACGCCCGCGCGGTCGTTCGTCGCGCTGCCCAGCCCGTCCACGTCGCAGAAGGACGACGAGGAGGCCGAGGACTTCTTCTCGACGCTCCTGCAGGGCCAGCAGACGCCCGCTGCCACGCCGGCCGCACAGCCGGCGGTGCCGCTGACGCCCATGTCGATCTCGCCGCCGCTGCCGCCGCCGTCGCAGCGCCGCGTGTCGTTCCGCGAGCCCGTGGACCAGCAAAATCCGCCGCCGCTGCGGACCGTGAGCGACGACTGCGACGACGCGCCGCCGGCGCAGACGGACGCCGTGCTCGAGCTCGTCGACTCGTGGGGCGCCTCGCCCGACGCCGAGGCGCGGAAGCTCGCGCAGCTCCGCGCCGACGAGACGACGCGCCAGGCCTCGGAGACGGACGCGGCGAGCGCGCGCAAGGCTGTGTTAGAAGCGGCCGCGGACCGGGCCGAGGCCGAGGTCAGCGGCATGCGCCGCATCTCGGGCGCGTCGCCCGACGAGGCGAGCCGCCTCACGGCGCGGCGCCGCGGGCGGCGCCAGGCTGTCGTGTGGTCCGCCGGCGGCTCGTCCTCGTCCGACGGGGCCTCCCCATCAACCGCCGCGACGACGCCCGCGCCGACAACCCCGAAGCAGACGGATAGCGCCGAGGCGCGCGACTTCTTCGCGGCGCTCGGGGCGCCCGCGGCGGAGGAGCCGGCTGTCGTTGCGGCGCCGGTCGCCAGTCCGCAACCGGTCGCTGCTTCCCCGGAGCCGGTCGCCGCCTCTCCGGAGCCGGTCGCCGCTTCCCCGGAACCGGCCCAGCGGGGTTTGGTGCGCAGGTCGCTCGGCGCGATCGGAAGTGTCGCCTCGAGCTTCGTCGGGCTACTCGCGGCCACGCCGGAGCCGGAGGCCGCGGAGGCGCCCGCGGAGGCGCCCGCGGAGGCGCCCGCGGAGGCGCCCGCCATGCCGCCGCTGCCCGAGACGCCGGTCGTCGCGGCCGTGAGCACCAAGGAGCGCACGCCCGACGGCGCGCGCGTCGTGACGATGGCGTCGGGCCCCGGCAATTTCGCGCCGCCGCCGGTCGAGCCGAGCGCGCTGCCGGGGGCCGTCGCGCTGCCGGGGCTGGCCGCGCCGGCGCGCCGCGAGACGGTGGACCCGGCACAGCTCCAGGAGCTCCTCCAGCCGACCGGGGCCGGCGCCGACCTGCCGCCGCCCGCGCCGTTTCTGCAGACCGCGGCCGCGGCGCTGGCGCCGCCGGTCCCGCCGACGCCGGCCGTCTCGCAGCCAGTGGCCATGACCACGACGGCGCGCCGCAACGTCGTGACGTCCTGGGGCGCCGCCACCGCGCGGCGCGTGCCCGCCGTGAGTTCCCCCAAGCCGTCGAAGACGCCGGCGCCGGCGAACGTCGTCCGGGGCTGGGGCCCCGCGGCGCGTTCGCAGGTGCCCGAGCCGCTGACGCCCGAGGCGAACCGGCGCAAGGCCGCGGCCGCGCGGCGGCGGAGCATGGCGCCCGCGGCGCCGGCCCAGCCGGCGGCCCCGCTGCGCAAGAGCTCGGAGGGGGCGCCGAACTTCGCCCAGCGCAAGGCGCGGCCGGCGCGCCTGTCCACAGAGGACCAGCAGCTGCGGGAGGCGGCGCGCGCGCGGGCGTCGCTCAAAGCGCGCCTCGCGAATAACTCCCGGGGCGTGCCCGGCCAGGCCGGGGCGGCGCGGCGCGCGGCGACGAAGTACGCGTCGCCGCGGCGCGTGGTGCCGAAGGCGCCGCCGGCCAAGCATGTTAGGCGAGGGCCCACGGTCGCCCAGCCGTTCACGTTCGGCGCCTCGAGGAGGCAGACGGTGTCTTTTAGAGAACCGGTGTCGCCGCCCCTGGCCGAACGTTTGGCCAAGGCCGACGCGGCCGTCCCTTCGAGATGGCGCAAGGAGCCGGCGCCGCGCACGAAAAGGCGCCAGACGCTCACGACGCCCGCGTCGCCGGCCCTTCTGACGAAGAACCTGCGGCAGAAGCCCCTGCCCATGAAGCGGGTCGAGGAGCAGTGCGCGGATTTTAAAGCGCGGGATTTAGATCCGCGGATCCTGGGCGCGGCCGGCGGGTGCGTGGGCGTGCCTGTGGTCGCTTCTAGACCGGCGACCTGTGACGCGCCCTTCCGGCTGCACGCGACGCGGGCCAAGCCCATCGCCCTGTCGCGGGACGAGCGCGAACTGGCCAAGCCCGCGTTTAAGGCGCGCGGGTGCCCGGGCGGCATGGCAGTGGCGCGGCCGTCGACGGCGCCGGCCCAACCCAAAGCCGCGGAGCGCCGGCGGACGGTGGCGCGGCCCTTCTCGGCGCGGCCGGCGCCGGCGCAGAAGTTCGCGGTGGCCAAATCACAGAAGCCGTTGACGGACCCGCGGACGCCGCCGATGCCCGGCCTGGTGCGCCACGCGCAGGCCACGCGCCAGTTCGAGGCGAAGAAGGTCCAGGAGGCTAAGGCGCTTAAACGAAGGCAGAGCCGCGGGCTCGTGTTAAGAGAGCGCGACTCGAACACCCAGAACCTGGACGCCCGCGTGGAGAAGCGCAAAGCTTATGACGTGGAGCTGAAGCGGCGGCGGACGGAGCGGGCAAAGGAGGCCGAGCGCCAGGCCGCGGAAGCGTCGCAGCTCGAGCAGGCGACCCTGCGGCGCGAACGCATGACGCCGGCCGCCAAGGGCGGCTTCGACTACTTGTCTGGCATGAAGCGGTACGGACGGCACGGCTCATTGACGAACCCCGACGAGGCCGTGGTTGAATCGACGCCCGTCGGCCCGGCCCTGGTCGATTTCGGGACGCCCCGGGCGGCCGAGGCGTCGGACCTCTACGCCGCGACGCCCGCCGGCGAGGCCATCGAGGCCGACATCGCACAGGCGGTCGTGGAGGCCTGTTAGGGCCGTTCCTCTCCCCTCCCCCCCTGCCTAAGACGGTCTAGATACGAGGGTTTTTCTTTTGCGGTGCACTTTCCGCTGATTTCTCAGGCTGGATATTGGCGCTGGCCTTGAGCGTTGCGTAGCTTTAGAGGTAGGCTCTGTCCAAGTTGAAGGGCAGCGCGGCCGGACCTCCTCCAAAACGGGTAGTAGGACGGCCATGGGAGTCATCGGATTGCCTGGGAGCAAGTGGATAGAGGTTCGGGAGCTTTAGCACACGTCCACTGGAGAGGGGGGGGGTTGCGTGTGCAAAGGGCTGACGGTCGTCGCGGTGTCGTCGACAGAGCTCGGCTGTGCAACATGAAGCTTGCTATCGGCGCTCTCGCGCTCTCGGGCGCTTCGGCGCTCGTCGCGCCGCGCCTGTCGGTCAAGACCACCGCGCTCAATGCCGCGACGCTAGAGGTAAGCACCATCGCTGCAAGTCATAGATCCCCCTTGCAAAACCGATCGCCGCGACGGACCGCTGGGCTAACACCCAGCGGAAACCGCTGCGAACACACAACGCAGCGGCCCAGCGAGCGATCGCTTGCAAAGCTTGCCCACAAACAAAACCAGAGAGCGCTCTGCCGCCCCGACCGCAAGCCGGGCTGCTAAAAATGCTCCTGCAAGCCCACCCCCTCTCCCGCGCTGCCACGAGCAACACCACTCACCTTCCACTCCTCAGGTCGCCCCGGCCACGTCCGAGGCCCTCCAGACCGCGGCCAACGAGGCGCGCGGCCTCGCCATGGACTCGATCTCGGCCGCCAAGTCGGGCCACCTCGGCCTGCCCCTCGGCGCCGCCGAGATGGGCGCCGTCCTCTGGGGCCAGTCCATGACCTACAACCCCAAGGACCCCACGTGGGTCAACCGCGACCGCTTCGTGCTCAGCGCGGGCCACGGCTCCATGTTCCTCTACTCGTGGCTCCACCTCGCGGGCTATGACCTCCCGAAGGACGAGGTGGCCAACTTCCGCCAGCACCACGCGGCCACGCCGGGCCACCCCGAGTTCCCCAACTCGGAGCACACCACCCCCGGGATCGAGGCCACGACGGGCCCCCTCGGCGCGGGCATCTCCAACGCCGTCGGCCTCGCCGCCGCGGGCAAGATGTCGGCCGCCATGTTCAACACCCCCGAGCACACCCTGTTCGACAACCACATCTTCGTGATGGTCGGCGACGGCTGCCTCCAGGAGGGCGTCAGTGCCGAGGCCTCGTGCTTCGCCGCGCACGAGAAGCTCGACAACCTCATCGTGCTCTACGACGCCAATGACGTGACCCTCGACAAGATGGCCGAGTTCACGCAGTCCGAGGACGTCGGCGCGCGCTACGAGGCCTACGGCTGGGACGTCATCACCCTGACGGACGGCCACGACCTCAAGGCCATCTACGAGGCCATCGAGGAGGGCAAGGCCAACGACAACGGCAAGCCGACCATGATCATCGCCAAGACCGAGATCGGCCGCGGCATCGACGAGGTCGCGGGCACGAACGCCGCGCACGGCGAGGCCGGCGTCGCCTACGTCGACGACGCGCGCAAGAACCTCGGCCTCCCGGCCGACAAGTGGCACGTCAGCGACGACACGTACAAGTTCTTCGCCGACCGCAACGCGGCCGGCGCCAAGACCTACGACGCGTGGCAGGCGACCTACAAGGCGTGGCAGGCGGCCAACCCCGACCAGGCCAAGGTCCTCGCGGACGGCATCAACAAGGTGACCCCCACCGAGGAGGCGCTCCTCAAGGCCATCCCGGCTGCGCCCACCGCCGCCGAGGCCACGCGCATCTCCGGCTCGAACATCATCAACGACATCGCCGCCGCCATGCCGCTGTACATCTCGGGCTCGGCCGACCTCCACGGCTCGAACAAGAACTACATCAAGGGCGCCGGCGACTTCGGCGCCGACTTCGGCAAGTCGTACAAGGGCCGCAACCTCTACTACGGCATCCGCGAGCACGCCATGGGCTGCATCATGAACGGCTTCGCGTACTACGGCCTCTTCCGCCCCTCGGGCGCCACCTTCCTCGTGTTCGCCGACTACATGCGCGCCGCCGTGCGCATCGCCGCGCTGGCCGAGCTCCCGGTCTCGTACATCTGGACGCACGACTCCATCGGCGTCGGCGAGGACGGCCCGACCCACCAGCCCGTCGAGACGGTCAGTGGCCTCCGCGCGTTCCCCAACCTGGACGTGATGCGGCCCGCGGACTACGAGGAGACGGCCGGCGCCTACGTCGCCTCGGCCACGCGCCAGACCGGCCCCACCGCCCTCATCCTGTCCCGCCAGAACCTCGACCAGACCGGCACGACCGACCGCGCCAAGACCCTCCTGGGCGGCTACGTCGCCGTCAAGGAGACGTCCGCTCTGGAGTGCATCATCATCGCCACGGGCTCCGAGCTGCAGCACGCCGTCGCGGCGGCCAAGCAGATCGGCGGCGGCGTCCGCGTCGTCTCCATGCCGTGCATGGAGCGCTTCGACCGCCAGTCCGACGCCTACAAGGCGGAGGTCCTCCCCGACTCGTGCCGCAAGCGCGTCGCCATGGAGGCCGGCATCTCCACCATGTGGTACAAGTACGTCGGGCTCGACGGCAAGGTCATCGGCGTCGACCGCTTCGGCTTCTCCGCGCCGGGCGACATCGTCATGGCCGAGCTCGGCATGGACGCCGACAACTGCCTCAAGGTCGTCAAGGCCTACATGTAGAGTGCTACATCTGCGCGAAGTCCCAAGATACGCTTCGGCGCACGTTCGTGTAATGCGCGGCCCCTGTGGGCGCTTTCGACCTTACATATCTAGCCTCCGAGTCCGAATTCTCCTGGCCGCGGCCCGCGGTCTCCGCCTAGAGTCGCCGCCCGCTTCTCCTCCCGGCCGCGGGCGCCACGGCGACGGTGTGCGGGTGCCGCCACCGAGCCACGCCTGCTCGTGGCCGTGGCGCGTCCGTGCGACGCTGAGTCGCGGCAATGGCGCACCTGGTCCAGCACTGGACAGCTTCCAAGCCCACAAACCACGTGCGCGAAAACCCGTGACGATTTTTATTTTGGCCCGGAGGCATCGCTAGACGGCTGGGAGAGAAGGCAACGATGGCTCATCACGCTTGGCGCACGCGCAGCTCGGGGTCATCAATGGGACTGAAAGCCATATCTCCGGAGAGAATTGCGGCTAGCAGCGACGGCGGCGGCGCGCATATTTCGGATTGCGCTGGACCTCAAGCTGTCGGCGTGGTAGCCGAGCAGCTAGGCCGAACGGAGCAGCGAAACGGCTGCCAGGCACGAAGAA
>Ga0302122_10001927_pt1 | contig 13139 bp, 9 predicted proteins | sample CB21_SCM_MG_FD_203115 | JGI IMG/M metagenome (GOLD analysis project Ga0302122, IMG submission 203115) | Marine microbial communities from Western Arctic Ocean, Canada - CB21_SCM | ecosystem: Environmental > Aquatic > Marine > Oceanic | place: Canada: Western Arctic Ocean | collected 2017-09-28
CCAATTAATATTGCTGAAAAGCCAACGATACCTAAAGCAATCTCTGATATTAGCTGTAAAGCATGAAAATTTGGTTCCATAATTTATTTCCATTTAGTGACGACTTTGCCTGAGTACTACTCCAACACTTATACCCTAACCCAAAAAGAAATTCACCTGGATTACTATCAACGTTTTATTGGTCCTGGGAAAAAACGATTTGTCTGCTGTTGATAGTCTTTGTAGTCGGGTCTTTTCTGTACTGAGTAATATTCAGAAGGCACCGCTCCTGTTGTATAAACTAAGGTGGTGTACATAAATTTGGAGGCCAACAAAAGCCCTATCCCTAGTAAGAACCATACTGGCTCGCTTTCAAAACCTTTAAGTGACAGCCAAGATGGAATAGCCGCGATTACTAGGCCATTCCACACCATCCACTCAGCAAAATAGTTAGGGTGCCGGCAGTATTTCCACAGGCCAACATTGCACACTTGCCGATGCTTACCTGCTCTTTTCATTTCTTTAAGAAAACGAACCTTCTGGAAATCAGCTATGGATTCCATCGAAAATGCCACAATCCAAATAACAAGCCCCACTATTTCTAGTACCGAAAATTCTTGGTCACCATTTGAGGCAATAATAAAAACAGGAAAAGCTAAAAATGAGGCATTCGCTAAACCTTGCGCAATAGCATCTATCTGCAAGGCTAATGCTGTGTTATTTTTGCCTTCTTCTTTCCAGACTATGCGTTGATATTGATATCGAGGGAACTCTTTTTTCAAAAAACCCAAGCGCCACATTTTTAGAGCACCTAACCCCATGCGAAGCCCGATCAAAATAACCACACTGCTAACAACAAGAGACCGCAGCCAGTAACCTTCACTAAAACAAAAACTGATGATACCCAGTAAGACTAGTCCCCAAGGCCAGCCAATATCTACGTAGCTCATACGGCCAGTACGCCAGATTGGTATACATACCACTACAGTGAACAGAGCAATCTGCCCCAAACTGTTTAGAAGGGCTAATTTAAAAAACGTTGTAGACCATAAAATAAAACCCAACCCCAGCAAGAAAGGGTAAACGGGGCGAAAGTAATTCATTTTTTATTCCCACTCAACAGTTGCACGATTTGAAGCCCTTATAAACAATGAGACGCAGAGGTGAAAAAAATTGTCACGACTGTTTTGTATTTTTACGATAATATTCCTCATTTTAACTCATTTTGTGGCAGAGATTGTCTCTATAGAACGCCTTTTAGTTACTTAAAAGTAACAAAGGAAGTTTTTCATATGTAACCTTTGGGCATGTTATTGTTTTTATGTCAGTGTATTTTAGAACACTTTGGTAGCATAGGAATTCCAGAAAAAACTAAAAAGAAGAGAACGAGTAATTATGAAACTTAAGGCTGTATTTCTGAGCGCTATGATTCTCTCTATGAATCTTGCTTCACTCGAACAACAGAGCGAGAAATTAAGAATCCTTGTTTATAACACTCACGGGCTTCCTGGACTATTTATAAGTGATAATCCAAAGAAGCGCTTTCCTGTCATAGGTAAAAAAACTCAAGACTTTAACATCTCCCTACTACAAGAAGACTATTCGCATCATGAAGATTTGTTATCTGGCTTAGCTAAAGAAAGCCTCGCTATTCGTGGCGCATTAGGTGGTCGTTTAATATGCCCCTTTTGCACTGGTTCAGGATTAACGTCTGTATTCAATCTACCTAAAAATTGGACCATAGAAGTAGAAAATCAAACTTATGACACTTGTTCGGGCTGGTTAAGAGGAGCAAATGATTGCTTTGCCTATAAAGGTTTTCAACTAATAAAAGTAACACTGCCAAGTAATAAAAGACTTTTTATAGTTAATACGCACATGGATGCAGGTAGAAGAGATTCTGATAGGGCAGCAAGAGAGAAACAGCTAGAGCATATTATCTCAACTATAAAGCAAAGAACGACTGCTGAAGCTTTAATTATTGCTGGAGATTTGAATCTGAATTCTAAAAATCCTGAAGACGTAAAACTCTTAGAAAGCTTCAAGGAAGAGCTGAGATTAACAGATTCTTTTACAGGGCATAAAATAAGTAACAAATGGACTATATTGGATTACATTTTATACAAGCAAGGTGAAGAGTTAGAGTTTAAGATTATTTCTGTTGGAGAAGACGAATCATTTATCACAAAAGAAGGCCCTTTAAGTGATCATCCTGCTCTGATTATAGAATTGTTAATTTAATGGATGGAGCTTCTAGTGAACAATACTCCCACTCAGTGATTGCACCCTTTAAAATCCTTTTTTGAACTTTGTAGATCAATCACACACAGAATTAAAGTATGGAACTGAACAATGCATCTATTACAAAATCCGATTAGATCAGAAGAATTGTTAGCAAAAACAATCGATGTAACCCATCGTTTTTACGCCTCGTCCTCTGAACCACTCGGGCACAGTGATCTGATAAAACTTGCCGAGCAACAGGGCGAGCATGCGTTGATTGAACTATTTAATCACCATTCTCTGGGCTATGCTGACAACGGCGGCAGCTTGGATGTGCGACAAGAAATTGCACAGCTATACAACGACAATATTAGCGCCGACAATATTGTGGTATTTCCCGGCGCACAGACCGGCATGACCCTAACCGCCCAAGCATTATTACATGCAGGGGATCATGCAATCATTGTCACGCCGAGCTACCAATCGCTGGAAGACAGTGCAAAATTAGCCGGCTGTGAGGTCACTCGAGTCGCCCTGTCTCCAGATGACAACTGGCGGTTAAATATTATAGCGATTGAGTCGGCGATCAAAGACAACACTAAATATATTGCCCTCAATGACCCGCACAACCCATCCGGTGCATTAATGGATGTTGAGACCAAAACAGCCCTATGTAAGGTCGCAGAAAAACATCAGCTGGTCATTTTATCCGACGAGGTGTATCGGCTATTAGAGATCGACCCAGAGGAGCGTTCGGCGTCTATGGCGGATATCTCTAAAAATGCGCTCGCCCTAAGCACCATGTCAAAACCCTGGGGGGCCGGCGGCACGGGCATCGGCTGGATAGCCTGCCAAGACCAGACCCTGTGCGAAAAATTGCGTAGGGCTCAACATATCTATGCGGTGTGCTTTTCTCGCGCCGGCGAGATACAAACGATGATGGTACTGCGATGTTCAGACCGGATTATCGACAAAAACATACATATTATTAAGACTAATTTAGAATTGCTTGAGCAGTATTTCGCGGCCAATAATGATCTATTTGAATGGGTACGCCCCAAAGCTGGGGGCACTGGTTTTGTAAAATTCAAAGGCCCCATTAGCGCCAATAGCTTAGCAAGTCAGCTACTGGCTCAGGGAATATTAGTATTTCCGCCATCCATTTTTGATTGCGAAAACTCACTCAACCAGTATTTTCGCATCGGGTTCAGTCGGACCACCATGCCTGGGGCCCTAAAAGCCTTCGCACAGTTTATCGATCAACAACGTACTATTTGGGCGCAATAATGCAAATATTAGCCACAGATGCCGACCTAGTTGCACTATTAACTCCGGCCGAAAAAGATGCCTATATTGGCCCTCAATCGACAATGTTTGATCAGGTCGATATTGTCAGTGAAACCATTAGCATGGATTTTGATTCTCCTTCCTCGGGCCATTTAACGATAACCGCCACCTACAAGTCTGGAGCAGACCATTTCATCATTAAATTTTTCTCGCAGCTTCAATCACCTGTCAATAGTGATCAACGACAGTGCCGTCATTTAACTCTGGTTGGAGATGCTCATACTGGCATCATCATAGCCCTGCTCCCACAGAGCGAGAACATTCACCCCAGTGACACACACAATCCCGTCACGACCACAACTAACATTCCAGAGCTCAGCTGGGCGGATATCCAACAACGCCTTGAAATCACTGGCAATGAGACAGTATGGCAACTGCAAAATCAGGGATTTAAAGCATTTAGTCGGCTGGACGTGGTAATACCCGAGGTAATTTATCTACCATTTAAGGGGCGCGGCGACTTACATCTTAAGGGTGCACATAAAAGCGGTGGCGATATTTATGTGTTTAAGATCGCCACCGCTTTTTACAATAATTCTGCATGTGGCCTAACACCTTCCCAGGGGTTGATGATGGCGTTTGACGCCAAGACCGGAGATCCCATTGTGGTGCTCAAAGATGAGGGAAATTTAACCGATCTAAGAACTGCAATTGCCGGCAGGAATGCAGCGCAACAACTAATGCCTGAGGCCGAGGTGACCGGCATAGGTGTTTTAGGCACAGGTGTCCAGGCGCGTTTGCAAGTGTCGCTGCTCAAGGATTTATATCCACAATCTCGCCAACTCACGGTGTGGGGACATACGCCAACAAACGCCGTTGCCTATGCGCGGGAAATGACCCAAAATGGCTGGCAAGTCACTGTAGTAGACAGCCCTAAACAAGTGGCCAAAACGGCCAATTTGATTGTGACCACCACAGCCTCAGAAGTGGCATTGTTGGAGGCCGATGACATCACCAAAGAAAACACTCTGGTGATCGCAATTGGTGCAGATATGCCCGGCAAACTCGAACTCGCCCCAAGCCTATTGAAAAAAGCCGATTGCGTGTTGATTGACTCCATTAAGCAGGGCAAAGACCACGGTAATGCCGCAGGTGCTCTGCACAATGGTGTGATCGTTGAATCAGACCTGCAGGAGTTCGGCGACTTTTTAAACAACGGCCTGAAAAATCCGCAGGCGGCAAAAAAACTAAAACTGTTTCTGTCTTCGGGTATTGGTGTTCAAGATTTGCAAATAGTACAAGCCGTGCTAGCAGGATCTTAGGGCTGGCGATTATTTTAACTACCATATAAAAGAGAATAGATAATGTTAGAGCAAGTGCCTAATTTTGATGACGAGTCCCTAGCTTCCTTACTGAAAGACCTCTACGGTCTTGAGGGCGAGATAGCGCCCTTAGTTTCCTTCGAAGATCAAAATGCTCGGATAAAAACGGACACCACCACTTATGTGCTAAAAATTGCCAATACAAGATGGTCACATGAATTTATTGAAATGCAGACTGATGTACTGACCCATTTAAAAACACAGGCGCCGAGCCTGGCGTTTCCCAGCATTGTGCCCACGCTTAAGGGTGAACACATAACTTATGTTGATGGCTTTGCAATACGTCTACTAACCTATCTTGAGGGTGACCTACTAACCAACATACCAAGAACGCCAGCGCTATATCAGGATATTGGCCGGTTCGTGGGTCAACTTTCTCAAGCCATGCAGACCTATTCGGTGACGGTAGTGGAGGGCTCCGACGAAATGTGGATGCTTGATAATGTACTGACCTGCAAAAAGTATCTTGGGGATGTCATCGATAGGGACGCTGCCAATCGCATTGAGCGGCTCTACGCCGTTTATGAAAAAACTATCTTTCCCAAGCTTGCGAATTTACGCAAGGCCATCATCCATGGTGATGCCAATGAACAAAACCTACTTATCGATCCAGAACAGCCTGAAAAAATTGCTGGCCTGATTGATTTTGGTGAAATGCAAATGGCCAGCCAGATCAACGATCTTGCCATCAGTATGGCCTACTCATTGCTCGGAGAACCCAATGTTGAGATGGCCTCAAGTAACATGATCGAAGGATATGATCGCGAATTTAAAATAACAGATAACGAGCGGGAAATAATTTACTATCTGGTTGCCATGCGCCTAGTGACCAGTATTATTATGACTTCTCACAGCGCCAAACTATTTCCTGAGAATAAATATATTTTGATATCGCAACAATCAGCACGTGCCCTACTCAAAAAACTTGAAGATGAAAAATATATACTCGCCTAGGAAATTATGATGGGATATCAAACACCGTGGTCTAAAAGACACAAATTGATAAATAAGGATACAGAATACAACCTGTCCAATTCCTTTGCGGAGCCTCTTAGTCACGGGGAATTGGTCAAGCTATCACTGGCCAGAGGTGACCGAGCAATTGTCGATGAATTCCATGATCATTCCTTGGAATACACGCCTCCTGGCGGAAGCTTGGATCTTAAAGAAGATATTGCCAACCTCTACGGGGATAACATCAGTGCTGACAATATAATTGTCTTCGCCGGTGGACAAGTGGCCCTGCAAACAGCGGCAATAGCGCTATTGAACGAGGATGACCACGCCATTGTGTTCACTCCGGGATATCAGTCGGTACAGCAAACTCCAGAGCATACAGGCTGCCAGGTGACTCAGATTCAACTACACCCCAAAGACAACTGGCAGATAGATCTCAGCGCGGTTGAAGCCGCGATTGAGCACAACACTAAATACATGATCATCAACGAACCATTTAATCCTGCCGGCACATTGATGAGTCATCAATTGCAGCGGCAACTTAAAGATATCGCTGACAAAAATAACATCTACCTAATGTCTGACGAAGTCTATCGCCTCCTCGAACATAACCCAAAGGATCGACTTCCAGCCATGGCCGAACTGTACGACAAAGGCATCAGTGCCTGCACCATGTCAAAACCCTGGGGTGGCTGTGGCGTGACGATTGGTTGGCTGGTACTACAGGATTTAGAGCTTAAGCAAAAGCTCATCGACACCCAATACTTTGGCACTGCATGCATCGGTCGCGCCAGTGAAATTCAGGCCATGATGATATTGCGCGCCAGTGATACCATTATTGAAAGTCGGCTGGCAATTATCAGGAAAAACCTCAGCTTACTGGATGATTTTTTTCGCCAATATGGCGATCTGTTTGAATGGAACCGACCCAGTGCCGGAGCCATTGGTTACGTGAGATTTAAAGGTCCGCTGAGCGCAGATCAATTAGCCGAGCAAATGGCCGCAGCGCGTATCTCGGTCAAACCAGCTCCCCTGTTTAGCGCACAAAGCGACCTTTATCAGGATTACTTTCGCATCGGCTTCGGCGAGCAAAACATGCCGCAGGCTCTGTCTGCCCTAATCGAGTTTATCGAAAAAAATAGGCCCCATTGGCAGGCAAGCGCCTATGAACGTTAGGAATGCGTCTTTACAACACAGGAAACAGCCTAGGAATGGGGGTTTGAGAGCTTGTTATTACTCCCACTCAATAGCAGCCCTATATTTTCTTCATTTAAAACAGTAGGTTATAAACGCTACTTTTTCGTTTGTAACTCATTTGTAACTTACATAGCCTTTTACGAAACTTCCCCCCTCTCGTTTCTTTAGCCATTTCAATACAAAAGCAGATTTTCGTTTACAAACCTTATAACAAACGAGAAACCATTTTTACAATTTACTGATCTTCATTGACTAACTGACTAATCCAACCAATCGAGATGATCGCCCGGTCGAATCTGTTCTGGCTTTATAAAATCACGAACAACATCGCTGGCAACCTCTCTCAGAAATCCCGCGACTTCCGATTCAATTGAGCCGTAGTAATCATAGGTCAAGCTTTCCAGTGAGCCACCATAGACACTAAGGTACACCACACAAGCCGCCAGATAAGTCCCATAGAGGCTGGGATGACTACCATCGAAATCCTTGTGTAGCATCATCTCCGGCTTACGTTTATACGCTTCTTCAAAAGCCAAGCCGACAGGAATCACCGGGATTCCAGCATTATTGGCGGCGGTTATTGTCGAATGCGAGATCACATCAATCAGACCCGGTTTGGCCCGAGAATATGGCGGCACATAGGCGGGGGTCATGTACAAAAAGGGTTTCGCACCTGCCTGGCGGACCAGCTCGCTATAAGCTTTTACGGTCTGCTGATAGATAGCCTGAGTATCCGCTTGCAAGACTTCACTACTTCCGCCCTGGAGAACGACAACTTCAAAAGACTGGTCGACCCCGATGGCATCGTGATTAAGCAACCAGGCTATATTGTGATGTTTCAGCCTCGCACCACCGATGGTCGCCGACTTAAAGACCAGTTTTCCCGCAAGACCCAAATGCAACTCCTCGATGATCCGCTTCACATGATTGTGCAGACTATCGTTGTAATACATGTAGCTGTTGCCAACAAAGAGAACTCGTGTAGGCGATTCCAATGACTCCGTTTTGGCTCCGAGTGCAGTCGTGCATGATGCGCTGGAAACGACGATTAACAACAATAGCCAATGGCTCAATCTGTTTCTCATAATTCCTATCCGCCTACGCATGAAATGCTCTATCAATCACAGTCTGTGTGCCGGGCTAATCGTGGCACCTGGTGGGCAATCACTACTCTCAGGAACCTTGCAATACCAGCGGCACCAATCGCAGCGCGAACAGCGACAAAAGCACAATTGAAAAATTTTGTTGGGGAATCGCCACTAAAGTGCCTTCAGAAGCACGGGTACTGCAAATACAGAAATCAGTGACACAATAGTTATACTCACAAAATTCAACGCGAGACCGGCCTTTGCCATTTGGGGAATAGTAATTTTCCCCGAGCTGTAAATGATGGCATTGGGGGGCGTGGCAACAGGGAGCATGAATGCGCAGCTTGCAGCCAGGGCAATTGGCACAATAAGTACTACAGGATCGAATCCCAGTTGAATTGCGATGGCACCGATGACCGGAAGAAATGTGGCGGTGGTCGCAAGGTTACTTGTCATCTCGGTTAAGAATATCACCAGGGTAGTCACCACCACGATCAGTAGCGCCAGATCAAGGAATTGCAAGCTGGCCACTGCGCCGCCAATCGCCGCAGCCAAGCCACTGCCACTCACCGCATTGGCCAACGCCAGGCCACCGCCGAATAAAACCAGGATTCCCCAGGGTAACTTTTGTGTATCCGCCCAGGTTAACAGGCGGCCTCCTCCTTTTTCCGGTGCCGGAATCAAAAATAACGAAATTCCCGCCACTATAGCGATACCCGGATCTGACAAGCCTGGGATGTAATTATCGAGGAACGGTCGAGTCGCCCAGGATACTGCGGTGATGATGAAAACCGCGGAGATAATTTTCTCTTCGCGTGAAATACGGCTCAGCTCGCTTTTCATCTTCAACAATGCGTCGTGGGTTTGCTTAGAGGTTTCAAAGCTAAAAGGAAAGGCTATCCTGGAGAGAAACAACCAGGTGATAGGCAGCAAGATAATGGTAACTGGCAGGCCCACCAGCATCCATTGAGCAAAGGAAACATCAATCTGGTAATTTTCTAACAGGAATGCCGCCATAAACGCATTCGGAGGGGTACCTATCAAGGTTGCAACGCCACCAATGCTCGCGGAATAGGCTATGCTCAGCAACAACGCCGTCTGGAAATTATGCTGTTCTTTATCTGAGATATCCTGCACCGTCTCGCTGATAACAGCGATGATAGCCAAACCAATAGGCAACAACATAATAGTGGTCGCTGTATTGCTGATCCACATACTCAGGAGCGCCGAAGTTACCATAAAGCCCCCCATCAGAGACCGCGCGCTACCACCAGCAGCGAGCAGAATGGATAGGGCTATACGTCGGTGAAAATCCCATTTTTGAATCGCCGCCGCCAGTAGAAAACCGCCCAGGAACAGGTATATGATCGGATGCGCATAAGATCCCGTCGTATCCTTTATTTCGGCGATTCCCAGTAGCGGAAACAATACGATCGGTAGCAGCGCAGTAACGGGTACAGGTATGGCTTCGGTCATCCACCAGATGGCCATCCAAAGTCCAACTGCCGCCACGAGCCACGCATCCACTGGCATAGCCTGCTGTGACTGCCCCATGAGGAGCATCGCGACAAAAAGAATCGGTCCTACCCAGAGCCCCAAAATCTTAGCCAAGGACGGATTTGAAGTGCGCGCTACTTGCATTTATGTATCTCCAGAGACTCAAAGGCCCCCTTGCGGAGGCCTTAATCAGTAGGACGTGGCACGTGCCTGCCCCGTAAAGAATTTAGAAGCTCAACCTAAGATCAACGTACATGTAACGACCGTAGTCAGAGTGAGCGTCAGCAAAATAACCAAAGTAACGGTCGGCTAACGGCGCTCGCTCGTCAGTTAGATTCTTCACACCAAGACGCAACCGCGAACGGGCATCGCCGATATCAAAGCGATAATCAAACGTTGCGTCGTAAGTTGTCATCGATGGAATCACATAACGCGTTCCGTCGCTCAGCGTTAAGGCGCTTTGATAAAAGGAGCTGACTTGATAGCCCGAGAGCGACGCACCAAAGTCACCACGTCGCCAGCGCAAACTAGCACGGTGCCGCTCCTCCTGATTACCATCGCGTCCGACCAAGTCGGCAAAGCCATCAATAGGAATATCAGCTGGGATAGCTCCACTGGCTTGGCTCGCTACCAACAATGCGGCGTCACCTGATGCCTCCTGGTCAAACTTATCAAGGTATGATCCGTTGTACCTAAAGCTGAAGTTACCCGCTTGCGTGTCTACCTCGTAGTAAACACCAATGTCATATCCCTCAAGGGTTCTCTTATCAAGATTCGCATATGCGTCGTCCACACGGATCGCCGTTCCACCAGGACAAATACCCGCTTCGGCAAAAGCTGCAATCTGGTCGTCATCGGGCGCGTCTCGAACGACCGCTGGGTTAAAGGTCATTGAGCAGTCGGTCGTGCCGGCCTGCAAACGATAGAAGAGATCCAAGATCATGTGATTCTCTTCACCGAAAAGGCCAATGGTGTCGTCCTTATCAATACTCCAAAAGTCTGCTGTTACGGTAAGGCCCTCTATTGGCTCCAGTACAAAACCGATAGACGTGCTTTCACCCGTCTCAGACTTGAGCAACTCGCTGCCCTGCGCGGAACGCTGTGTAGAATTGCGGCAATCCAGGTCATATACCTCACCCGTGAACTGATTGACATAATCACACGTCCAATCGGTTCGGGTATTACTTCGAGCAACCAATCCTTCGTTAACCGTCACTAAGTTAGGTGCTCGAAACGTCTCGGACCACGATCCACGAATCAACAGTGGTTCAAAGGGCCGATAGCCAAACGCCGCCTTTCCAACAGAGATATTACCGTCGCCGATATCCGAGTAATTTTCGTTCCGAATCGCTAACTGGACGTCCAAATTTTCTAAAACAGGAATCTGTAATTCAGCAAACATCGACGTGACATTGCGGGAACCAGCACTGTCACCCGTAGGAGAGGAGTTAACAACGTCACTGACATAGGGGTAGGTGTCGCCCTGGTAGTCGGTGAAGACAATGGTACCGTCAAGCCGCGGATCCCGATCGTCAGAATACTCTTCTTTTCTCCACTCAAATCCAATTAAACCCGCAACTGACCCAGCACCCAACTCAAAGAGATCGTTGTTGGAAACCTTAAAGTCAAAGGTGGTGAGTTCAGTCTCAGATTTACGGTAAACGTCGACCAAAATACGATCGATATTCGAGCCCTCGCGGGTCGAATCAAATGGATTAAAGGCCGCAGAAGAGGAATCGTTCAAGGCCTCCTGAGCCAAATTATTGGAGATGCGATTACGGGTAATGTCATCCTTTCCCGCCTTAGCGTAGGAAAAAGCAGTCTCCCAATCCCAATCACCTTGCGAGCCTCGAAGACCCTGAAGAATTCGGAACATATCGCCATTATTGTCAATGACACGAGGCATCTGACCAAAACGATAGTTATCAACAATCAAATCGAGGCCCTCAGCGGGAACGCCCGCCATTGCCTCATCAAGGTCCGGACCTGAGAGCCGCCCAGGGCCACTACCCAGCGGGTTATATGGGTTGTCTGCACCCATAATCAGCTTCACCGAGCTAAAGGATGAAGATGCATGACGAATAAGATTCGTTTCAGACTCGTAGTAGGAAATCTCGGTAAAACTTTCAACGCCGTTTTCGAGCTCGTGAGTGACGTTGGCAAAAAAGCTCATCCGATCAAGCTCCGACGCCAAATCGCGACCAAAACCATTATTGCCGTTCAAGTCGTATCGAGACGTTCCCTGACCGTCAACGGCGCCACAATGGGTCGCACTAATTGCATATTGGCAACGTGAATCGCCGACAGCATAGGTCTCAAATTCCCCCGCGGTATCAGTGATGACGCCGTTCAAACTGGTCGGCTCGCGTGACGTCCGCACATCCATTTGGGGATAGAGACCGTTTGCCGAGTTGTTTCTAAAAGATGTACTACCGGCCCACGGCGAATCCTCTGGAATTCTGCTCCTGAAGTCGGAATCAGCCCACCGCGGATCATCGTTAGAGCTCACGCGATCGCGATGGTAGTAGTTAAAGAAGACACCAACGTTCGTTCGCCCGTCGTTAAAATCTTGACCCCATTCGGCCGTGACGCTCTGACGCGTGCTGGGCGTATTGTCGAACTCTGAGTGACGAAATCGAATATTAAAACCTTCAAAGTCGTCTTTTAGAACCGTATTCACAACACCTGCGACTGCATCGGCACCGTAAATCGCTGAAGCACCGTCTCGAAGCACCTCCACGCGGTCAATGCCCCAAACCGGAAGGTGATTGGAGTTGGTGGTGTTCACTGGAATAAAACTGCCACCGACCTCCTCAGTCTGATAGGTCGCTGAATTAACCAACCTGCGACCGTTGAGTAAAACGAGCGTGTTACCCGTACCTAAATTTCTCAGGTTAACCGCACCCACGTCGCCACGACCAGCGTTAACACCGCCTGAAATATTCTCGGCCTCGTTGAAGAAGTTCTGTCCATTTTCTGGAATAAGTGCCAGCAACTCATCGCCAGAGTCGACGCCCATTGCTTCAATCGTCTCAGCGTCGAGAACACTGACAGCAAGCGCTTCAGAGATAGAAGCACCCTTAATCTGTGAGCCAACCACCACCACTTCCTCCACTTCTTCTGCAACGACACGCTCCTGGCTTAAGACTGCACTTGACTGCAGCAGCAATACCGAAATCGTCATTGCGTTTAAAGGAAATGAAAATCTTGTGTTAATCCGCTTCATAATTCTGTTCCTCTCGATAGGGGCCTGGTGAAAGCATCCATGAATGCAATAGTCCCAAATAGTTTTTATTAGTAGCTCAAAGATAATATCCCGATCACTAGCTTATTAACATGATGAAGATGGCCTGACTTGATCAAAGCGGACACTTTTGACGCCATTTATGTTGAAGAGGAAAGAAGATATACGAGATTTATAGATCCAAAAAAAGCATATTGAGATCCCTTTAAGCGTAAGTCGTATTACATACTTGATACACTTATGAAGTGTATTAGTAGCAGAACTTTACAACAATGTTTACAACAA
>Ga0302122_10001929_pt1 | contig 13135 bp, 14 predicted proteins | sample CB21_SCM_MG_FD_203115 | JGI IMG/M metagenome (GOLD analysis project Ga0302122, IMG submission 203115) | Marine microbial communities from Western Arctic Ocean, Canada - CB21_SCM | ecosystem: Environmental > Aquatic > Marine > Oceanic | place: Canada: Western Arctic Ocean | collected 2017-09-28
TTTCAAACCAGCTATCTTTAATGTCATCTTTAAACGACCATCCCGCATCTAATACTTTCTTCTTAAATATTTTATTTAATTCTGGAGCTTTGTAATCGTCAGTTTTAAATCGCCATGGAAATCTGGAATTTAAACCTTGATTGTAAGAAAAAAAACATTTTTTCAAATCTTCCTCATATCCTGCAATAATTACCATTAATTGATCTTTGTTATCACTTAATGCTTCGCATAAAGTATCAATGCATTCTTTGGCAAAACTATCTCTCTTTTCAGGATTTCCTAAAGCATATGCCTCATCTATAAATAAAACACCTCCTAAAGATTCATTTATAACGCCTCGAGTTTTAATTGCGGTTTGTCCCAAATATCCTGCAACTAAATCTGCGCGTGTAACTTTTTTAAAAGACTTTTTTTTAAGTACGCCTAGACCAGAAAAGATTTTCCCCATTATTTTTGCTATTTCTGTTTTACCAGTTCCAGGTGGTCCATAAATACAAGTATGCATAAAATCCGGATTTGTAGCATTTTTATTAATATGCAAATCTTGAATAAAATAAACAATTTGATCTACTACAGAATCTTTTAACGCGTTCATTCCAATCATATTGTTAAGTTCATTCAAAGGTTCTTTGATGTTATGTATCGATGTCATATTAATATTATATTCTATCATTGGTGAGAGAGGATATACATCTATTAATTTTAATATATCCTGCAATCCATTTATTTCCATATCTATTATTTTTAATTCTTTTTTAATTGGCGGAGGAGGTGGAGGCATTGATGGCAATTTTGCATCAAAAATACCTTTATTAGTGAATTGTGGTATATATATAGACGAACTTCTTTTATGTGTAAACCATGTTGGTGGCGGTGGTGGTTTTTTTTTAGATTTTATAATTGTTGTATTTTGTTTATTATACACCAAATTATATTTTTTTGATATTTGCAATAATAAATCATCTATGGAATCTTTTTTATTTGTTTTTTTCTTAATCAACAAAGGCTTTATATTTAATTGATTATTCAATGTATTTTTAATATTAATAAAATGATTATTATTGGCATTATTTTTTCTTTCTTCTTTTATATTTTTAATAATATTGTCTAATCTCATATCAAAATGTAGAACTTTTTTTTTAATATTGTTATTTTTATCTTTTGTTATATCTTTAATTAAAAGTATTTTTTTTTTCTTTGGTGGTTGTAGTATATTAAAAAACGGATTTATAAAAGTATGTCCACATATATCTATAATTTGCCTATTGAAAGATATATCTTTTATATTTTTTTTATTCTTTTTATTATGATTCACTGGATTTTTCGGCGGATTTTGCATATATTATATTGAAATATTATTTATTCAGATATAGTGTAAAGGATTCAAAAACTATTTAAAGATAAATTGAAATTTTTAATAACCTTATGAATAATGTAAAAATGACCTCAAAAAAAACCCAATATGATGATGAAATGTCTTGGGACATAATAGAATCTTATTATGATGGCCAACATCTAACTAGATGTGTTAGACATCAATTGGAATCATATAATAATTTTGTAAAATTTGAGATTCAGAAAACGATTGATATGTTTAACCCAGTTACTATTCATTCAGAACATGATTATAATCCTTCTTGTAAAAAATACGCACTTGAAATTATTTTAAGTTTCTCAAATTTAAATATTTATAGACCACAAATTCATGAAAATAATGGAGCCACGAAAGTAATGTTTCCACATGAAGCAAGGCTTAGAAATTTCACATATTCATCAGCCATGACAATGAATGTTGATATTAAAATTATTCGCAAATACGGAGAAAATCTCTCAAAAACAGAAACATTTTATAAAACACTCAATAAAATTCATATCGGTAAAATACCTATTATGGTGAAATCCGATATATGTGTTCTTAATCAATATAAACATCTTGATTACAAAATTACAAAGGAGTGTTATGTAGATGCTGGGGGTTATTTTATAATTAATGGAAGTGAAAAAATTGTTATCCCACAAGAGAGAGCCGCTGAAAACAGAATATATTGTTTTAATATCAAGAAAAATAATAACAAATGGAATTGGATGGCAGAAATAAAATCCGTGCCCGATTTTAAATGTATTTCGCCAAAAAAAATCAATATAATGATAGCTACTAGAAATAATGGATTTGGACACCCTATTTATATTCAAATTCCAAGAATCAAAAAACCCATCCCGTTGTTTATATTATTTCGAGCCATCGGTATTATTTCAGACAAAGAAATATGTGAAATTATTACTTTAAATACTGAAAATGAGAAAAACAAGAAAATGATATTTGCATTAAAAGCATCTATTATCGGCGCCAACAAATATATTACGAAAGAAGATTCTTTAAAATATATTATTAATTTCGCCATGTATACACCTATAAATATGGACAAAGAGGCGGGAGAACAGAAAAAAAGAGAATTTACAATTGGTGTTTTAAATAAAGATTTATTCCCTCATTGTAAAACATTTATTCAAAAGAAATATTTTCTTGGATTAATGGTAAATAAATTAATATCTGCAAGTTTTGGCTGGATATTGCCATCTGACCGAGACTCATATATTAATAAAAGAATCGACCTGGCAGGAACAATCTTAAATAATTTATTTCGCAATTACTTTAATAAACTGGTTAAAGATACGCAAAAACAAGTTGTTCGTGAAATAAATAATGGCTCTTGGAAATCCACAGAAAATTATTTAAATATTATTAATGAAACAAATATTTATAAAATTATTAAATCAGCCACTATTGAAAATGGCATTAAAAGAGCTCTTGCCACTGGAGATTTTGGAATTAAAAACACACGCTCGTCAAAAGTTGGTGTTGCGCAAGTTTTAAATCGACTCACATATGTTTCAAGCCTTTCACACGCAAGAAGAATTAACACCCCAATTGATAAAAGTGGCAAATTAATTCCTCCAAGAAAATTGCATAATACTGGATGGGGATATATTTGTCCAGCAGAAACACCAGAAGGGGCACCGGTTGGCGTTGTGAAAAATTTAGCTTATATGGCTCATATTACAATTCGCTCAAATAGCGAACCTATTTATGACATTGTTAATCCTTTTATTAACCAAATCGAAAATATTGAAAATCCACAAGAGCTGTTCAATAAAATAAAAGTCATGATTAATGGCAATTGGGTTGGCATTTCAGATAAGCCATATGATTTATATCTATTTCTAAAAAAGAAAAAATTAGAAGGGATTCTTAATATTTATACATCAATTGTATTTGATTATGGTAATCTTGAAATTAGAGTATGTAATGATGCTGGTAGACCAACTAGACCTCTCTTAAGAGTTATTGATAATCAACTGATTATTACACCAGAAGTCGCTCTGAAAATTAAAAATAAAGAAATAAAATGGTTGGATATGCTTGTTAATCATGTTGTTCCAGAGACAATCCTTGAATATATTGACCCAGAAGAGCAAAATAAATCCATGATAGCAATGACACCAAAGGATTTAACGTCTAAAAAAAAATTCAATTACAAATATACTCATTGTGAAATCCACCCTTCAACAATTTTCGGTATTTTAGCTTCTTGTATTCCGTTTCCTGATCACAATCAAAGTCCCAGGAATACATATCAATGTGCCATGGGAAAACAAGCTATGGGAATGTATGTAACCAATTTTACAGAAAGAATGGATAAAACAGCATACCTACTCTCATATCCAATGCGACCACTGGTTGATACAAGATTAATGAATTTTATCAAGTTGAACCAAATACCTTCAGGACAAGTTGTTATGGTTGCAATTATGACTTATTCTGGATATAATCAAGAGGATAGTATTATATTTAATCAAGGAGCAATCGATAGAGGTATGTTCGCGGCATCAATATTTCATACAGAAAAAGATGAGGATAAAAAAATTCATGGTGACGAAGAAATAAGATGTAAACCTGACAAAAATAAAACAAAAGGTATGAAATTTGGTAATTACAATAAACTTAATGAAAAAGGCATTATGCCCGAAAACACACTCATTGAAAATAAAGATATTATTTTAGGAAAAATCATACCTATCAAAGAAAATAGAAATGACCCAACAAAGGTAATCAAATATCAGGACCAATCTAAAAGTTATAGAACAAATGAAGAATGTTATATCGACAAAAATTATATTAATTGTAATGGTGATGGTTATACATTTGCAAAAGTAAGAGTAAGGGCATACAGAAAACCAGTAATTGGAGATAAATTTTCTAGCAGACACGGGCAAAAAGGCACTATTGGTATGATATTACCAGAAGCTGATATGCCATTTGATGAAAATGGCATGAAACCCGATATTATTATAAACCCTCATGCTATTCCTAGTCGCATGACAATTGGTCAACTTAAAGAAACGTTAATGGGTTCTGTGCTTTTGGAATTGGGATTATTTGGCGATGGAACAAGTTTCAATGATTTTCCGGTTAAAGATATTTGTAAACTTATGACAAAATACGGCTATGAAACACATGGTAATAAAATATTGAATAACGGAATGACAGGCGAACAAATAGAAACAAGTGTGTTTTATGGTCCAACATTCTATCAGAGATTGAAGCATATGGTAAAAGACAAAGCACATAGTAGAGGTCATGGTCCTATGGTAGTATTAACCCGCCAGCCAGCCGAAGGAAGAGCTAGAGAAGGAGGTCTTAGATTTGGAGAAATGGAAAGAGATTGTATGGTGAGTCATGGCGCATCTAGATTCACAAAAGATAGGATTTATGATTGTTCTGATAAATTTAGGACATATGCTTGTAAGAAATGTGGAATGTTTGCAATTTATAATAACGAAAAAGGAATTCATCTGTGTAGAATTTGTGACAATAGGACTGATTTTGCCGCTTTGAATATTCCTTATGCGTGCAAACTATTATTTCAAGAATTAATAACTATGAACATTGCTCCAAGAATTATTACAGATTAAAATAATGTATTAAATTAATATGGAAAATGCTGGAAATAATATAAAACGTTTTTTATCCCAAAGTCATTTATTAACCAGTCAAATATTAAAGAAAAAAAAAATATCTTTTAGAAATAAGTATTCTTTTGACAAAAGAAAAAAAGAATCAGAACAAATTTTAGCAAAATATCCCAACAGAATACCTATTATATGCGAACCATTCGGAGATGTTCCTGAACTGGACAGAAATAAATATTTAGTACCGGATGATTTACCCATTGCGCAATTTTTATATGTAATTAGAAAAAGAATGTTAATTAAGCCAGAAAAAAGCATTTACTTATTTGTGAAAAATCATATTATGGCAGGAAATATGTTACTATCTTCGGTATATAATAAATATAATGATGAAGATGGTTTCCTTTATATAACCTATGGTGGAGAGAACACATTTGGAAAATAAAATATTTTAACATATATATATAATGCCTTGTGGAAATCTTAATTTTTCTTGCGGATATACTAAAACCAATGGTAAAAGCACGCGCACTATCGGACGTTTAGCTTATTTGAATAAATACAACAAACCATCTCCAACCAGAAATTATTCTAGCGAAGATGCTCGCGCTCGCTCCATCAGACGCAGAGTCGGTACAAAAAAACGAAATGGTGTAAAACAATACGGACCTTTGTTTGGAATTAAACAAAATAATTGTGGAAAGCCGGGTGGCAATCAGCAATTTGTTCATGCCAATCATGGAAATAGCTCTGATGTGATATATTTCAAACGTATTTCTGGTGGAAGTATGAAAATCAATCCTTGTGTGGCATCAAAGGGTTGTTAAATATAATTTATTCTTTACTAATATTATAATGAATAAATTGTTAGCAGAGTTTTTAGGCACTTTATTTTTCTTGTATGTTATTCTCGCAGCTCCCTCTGGATCAAAAGCAGCTGTTGCTATTGGTGTTGCCCTTGCCATTGCCATTATGATGTTCGGTAAGGTCTCGGGTGGAAATTTCAACCCCGCTGTCACTGTTATGATGGTGGCCAAAGGATCCCAGCCAGCCGCTGATTTACTCCCATACATTGTTGCCCAAGTCGCCGGAGGTTTAGCAGCTTTAGAACTTTACAAACGCGTCAAATTGTAAATACTTCAAGATTTTATATATTTTCTTTATTAATTATATAATGCCAAGAAAAACTGCAAGAAAAACTGCAAGAAAACGCAGAAGAAATGGTCGTTCTAAAAAAGGGGGGTTTGGAGATATGTTACGAGGCCTTGCCAAAAAGTCTGATGACGCTCAACAAACTTTTCAAGGATATGCGAACAGAGTGGGAAAAATAAAAAAAATTTTAGCACCAGCAGCAGTAGCAGCAGTAGCAGCAGCACCAGCAGCAGCACCAGTAGCAGCACCAGTAGCAGCACCAGCAGCACCAACAGCAGCAGCAAGACGCCCACCTACTCTGGACACACACCAACAGCAGTACCTCAGTGGCAGCAGCACCAACAGCAGCAGCACCAACAGCAGCAGCAAGACGCCCACCTACTCTGGGCGCACCCTCAGTGCAGCAGCAGCACCAACAGCAGTACCAACAGCAGCATTCCCATCTGGAGGAAAACGTAAAAAGAGAAAAGGAGGCAAATCTCGCAGAAAGAGCAAGAAAAATAGAAAGAAGAGCAGAAAGTCTCGCAAAAGCAGAAAGTCCCGTAGAGGAAGAAAATCACGCAAAAGCAGAAAGTCTCGTCGCAAATAGTTTTTTAAATTCTAATAATTACTTAACATGTTAAAAGTAATTATTAGTTCAATATTAGTAGTAGCAGCAGTATTTATAGGATTTTTCCCACATAGTGAACAATGTCATTGCCATTCTCTTTTTGAATACTATGAATTTGATATTGGTTGGATGTGGCATGGTATTATTGGAAGCATTCTTTATTGTTTAGCGGTTTTCATTTCCCAACATAAATTTACTTATTTACCATCCGATGCAATAAATACAATAGAAGACAGCTAAAACCAGTAACATACATATTGGCAAATTTGGTCAATTTCTTTTTACTTTGTTTTTTCTCTCCACGAAGTATCTCATTTCCTGTAATAAATGCTTCCTTTCTACCTTGAATTGTCTCATATTCTTTTATGTCGCTATTAATAATATATCCTCCAGTTGGTGCTTTTTTTCTGTCATCATTTTTAATACCCCACATTGCTTCAGAAGAAAGACCCGCGCCTTTTTTATAAGTACAAGGCGGTGTGGCTCCTTGACCAAATGCTGCAAATAATCCCATTGGATTCATGTCATTTGTATTTTCTATTATACCTGGAACAAGACCGCGTAATTCAGAAAAATTCACACCCATACCTGAAGATAAAAATGGGATATTTCCAATTGGAACATTGTCTATGTAAATAGACCTAGTTTTTGTATTAGCATCACTACAATTACCTTTGCTATCTGGTTTTGTGCAACATTTTCCTGCAGTTTTAATATAAAACTTTGTACCTAAAGGTTTTCCGTCTATAGTGGCTTCTCCGCCTCCCTCAACCAATAATTTGACATATTTTATGGCAACCTTTACATTTTCACCTAAAGCATCCATTGTTCCCTCCGATGTTGCTCCCAAACCTTTCGGCGTTTGTATATTTTTAGCATAATTATAATCCGGTCCCAACATATCTTGTTCAATACTTAAAATATTGTCTGCTATTTTTTCGAAAAAACCAGGCATCTTATATAATATCTATATAAAAATGTGACGTTTTATATATTTATGAGTTCTATAAAATATTGCCGCATTTGTTTTGAGAATGAAACAGATGAACATCAACTCATAAAGCCATGTCGATGTAATTCATTTGTTCATGAAAAATGTCTTCAAACTTGGAGATATCAAGATATAAATAGTGACAATTATGAAAAATGCGAAATATGTTTGGAAAGTTATATTGTATTTCGACGATACCCTTTGGAAACATCGAAAATCAAATTCATTACAAAATACAACAAATATGAATTAGGTTTATTTTATTTTGTAATTTTATTTGGTTTTGAAATGTTTACGGGATGTATTGATTATTTATGCAATAACTATTCTTTGGTTATTCTTAATTTTGGACATAAAAATAATTTATTAAAAGACGTAGAAGTTTATGAATCTACTTCAATTATTTATTATGCAAGTTATGCAGGTTATATTTTATCAATGGTATTTTTTACTTTTTATATGACATATGTTATATCTAATATTCAAAATCCACGTAGATATTGGAAAAAATGCGAGGCGTCTTTTTTTATAAACTTTTTACTATGCTGGAATTATTTTTACAATTATTATATTTTTTATCTTGGAATGGAAAGCGTGGAAGCATATTTAATTTTTTCTACTTGTTCCATTTATTTAAATTTTGCTAGTTGTAAAAAACAACTTATAATGCACAATAAAGCCATTAAATCTCTAAATTTTGAAGCCAGAGAAAGGATATTATGTCCACAATTTAATCCACTTATAGAAATTAATGTTGTTCAAGTTGAGTAAATTATTTCATCTTCGCATCCATTTTTGCTTTCGCCACATGACCAGCTTCTTCACATTTTTCGATTGCATCATTAAAAGCATCTTTTACTGCATCGCTCAGGTTTTTGATGTTACTCTCAACGTTTCCAAGTTGTTTTCTAGCTTTTTCTTTTTTTCCATTATCATCAGAACATTGCGCATTCATTGTAGCCACACTCTCTGATAATTTACTATCGTCGTAGCCTTCTCTATTGCGTTTGACGAATATATTGTAGAAAAATAAATATAGTAAAAAAAATATAATCATTAAAAATATCGTTTTCATTTAATATATATATCTATTTTTATTTACTATCAGATATTATTTTATTGGCCTCGACATCTAATCTGTCTGTTAAAGGTTTAAACCATTGCTGTATTCCTTTTTTAGACATAATTTTATCTTCCATATTTCCTATTTCATACGTTTCACATTCATATGTGCTTGGTTGATGCTCTCCATTATCTTTTTGATGACAACCTGATGGTGGTTTGGCATCATCTTTATAGGTGAATTCTATATCAGTACCACTTATCTTTATCTTTTTGTCAAAAAAATTTGGCAATGTTTCATTATAGAATTTATCAACTTTTTTATTTGTACTTTGATTTTGTGATAAATCAGCATTCGCCTTTCCTATTAACGCCAAACCAGAAAGCCCTTCTTTAGAGGGAAAAAATATATTGTAAATAAATAAAAATAACAAACCAAATATTAAAATATATATTATGCTTAACATTACATATTTGTGCGATTTTATTTTCTTAACTTCTTATATATGAATAATATCAAAAAAAATAGAACTCGTGGTAAATCATACTTTAATAAAGATTTACAAGGGACAAATATATACAAAAATATAGAACCTCGAAATGGCGTAGCAAAAGCGGATGGAACTGGTTGTTGCAATAATCCAAATGTTGGTTGTGGAGTATGCAAAGGATGCACATACACTATAACGCCGAACATATCTATCGACAAAGATGTATGGAATTCACTTAGTATGTATTTGGCTGTAAATCCGACGCGAAAATCAAATCTAGAAGCCCCTTGTAATTGGGATTATACTGCTAAAATTATATCTCCATCGGCTTCAGTAACAGGTTCTGTTGCTTCATTTAAAATAAACATAGAATCAAACAAATGTATTGATAAAACTATAACGGGTGTTTATATTTATCCTAGCGCAGCTGGCGGACAAGGTACATATATTGGTGAACTTTTTGATTGTGTTTCTAGTTCATTAACAGGGACGGCCGTAACATTCACAAAACAATCAATACCTACTAAAGGTACAAGAACAGGTGCCCCTTACAGAAATCCAATTGCGGGTTGGAGAAAAGCCAAATGCGATAATCCACGTAAAATCCCAACAAATACAATTTATGCTGATAATTATACAGATTGTAGCTCATGTGAAATCAATAAAGGCATTCAAGGTAGAACATTCCGCCCTATTATTCGCTCTGGCATGCAAGAAAAAAAAGAATATTGTAAAATATCTGGAAAATGTGAACAAACCAACAAATATAGTTTTAGTTATCGTCAATATCAAAATAATAAAAGATGTTTGTCATTTGAAAAAAGTCTTGAAAAGATTGGCAGTTGCAAAGATGCTAACGGAAAGTGTACATATGAATATGATAAAAGTTCATGTTGTCCAACTTGTGCGGTCGGAAAGCCATGCAAGAAAACAATATACAAACCAAATAACAAAAAATTCAGTAAGCAAGGAGCAGTTTCATCTGGAAGTCGTTTGGATAGATTAAAGTTGGATACAATTCGCTCTGCTAGATCAGGCGGAACAACCAAGAAAAAAGCTGACATTTGCACCGATAATAAAAAAAAATCTGAATGTAAAGATGGTATTCCAAAAGGCAAATATTTCGCAGGCAAACCAAGATTTACTGGTTATGCTCAACGCAGACCTATTGGTCTTGGTTGGTCGGTTGCTGCTAAGAGAAACGTGAGAAATGCTAGAAAATAAATGCATAGAATGCTAAAAATAAATGAAAATGACTTAAATATTTAAAATCATTTTCATTCACAATGGGAAGCGCAGTATCAACAAAGTCTTTAAAACCCACCAAACCAGAGGATTGTTCTGTTGAAGTATGGAAAAAAATTCTGCAACTTTTTGATAAATTGGATAGTGATGGAACGTCTTCTATAGAAGATGGTGAATTGATGGGGCATATCGCAACGCTCCATGTAGAAAACAACATTACGAATTTAAAAAATAATAAACGTAATTTCAATAATAATATTGAATTTAAAAAAGAAAAAATTCAATCGGATTTAGAAAGAAACATTAAAAAGTTACAAAAAGAAGCACAGGAGGATATTCAAAAATTGGATATTTCGCAACAGAAATATGTTGCCGAAATAGATAAATCTATTGCAACATTAAACCAGATGTCACCCGAAGAAAAGGCTAAAAAAATCCGCCATGCAATTTGCGGAAATAAAGAGTCCATAGAATTCTGGGATTTCTATAAATATATGAAAAATCGCGCAGATGATATTCCAAATATTATTTGGTGATTTTCATTTAACAATTCATTATATTAAAGATTGTATTATCTTTGTTTTATATAAATGCGAACTATAAAACAAAGAAGGACCAAACCACGAACAGATAGTAATGGAAATATAAAAAGGTCTACCTTCAACGGAACATCGAAAACGAAGCAATATGTCAATAAAAATACTTATTTGGATGTTTTATGTGACCCTTCAAAATGTAAAACAATTGGTTGCAGTGAAGGGAGAAATACAAGTATGTGCAAAGGAGCTCCTTATCGAAACCCGATTCTTGGCTATAGGAAGCAATTGGTAGCAAATTGCAAAGATGCTTCTGGGGATATTTACATAGACAATTATGCAAAATCTTGCATGAACGCAGATGTTTGTTATCCGAGAATTAAACGTATTCAAAATAAGAATGGGTGCATAGATGAATCCTATAATTATAGTACAAATCAATACTTAACGCGTCGTTGTGCTACAGCAGAACAACAGGATTTTTTTCTCTCCAATAATTTAGTAGAGAACCAAAAAAATATGTTTAAGAAATGTAATAATTGTAATTTTGATGAAGTATGTACTTCTTGCAAAATTCCAAAGGCACAATGTGTTACTATATATAAGCGAAGTAACCGCAAATTCAATCGACAAGGAGGAGTTTCAGGCGGGTCTCGCGTTAATAGACTTAAATATCAAACTCGTATGAAAGCGCAAACTCGAAGAGTAAATGGTAAAAATAATATTATTAACGGCAAATATCCCGCTTCACTTTATGCGCCAGGAAAACCATTGATATTGAGGGATAATACATGTAAAAATCCACGACCTGTTATAATTTACGATAAATCAGTTTGTTAATGCTATTATTCATATTACTAATGAAAATTCAAACTTTGATACACAAATGAAAGGCTGCGGCAAAGGGGGGCTGCTGGGGCATTGATTAAGGATGGGTCAACAGCATTTCAAAAATTAAATAATTTTGGTCAAGGAGGATGGGCGCGCTATCCAACAGATGATGACCAATCCAACGAAGGACAATATGGTTCAAATGGTGCAATTATATTTAGGATACCAACATTAATGTACAAATAATTTACATTTAAATATAATATATAAATAAATGTAAATGTCAAAAGAAAAAAAATCCAAGAAGAAAAAACGAAATGTTATTGTATATAGAACCAAGGAGCAAAGACAAGAAGAAGTTAAAAATATATTGAAACAATTAAGTGAATTTGGATTAAGTATTAAATATGAACCTGTTCAGAAATTATATGCAAAATTCAAAGAATATATTGCAGAAGGAAACAGAATGAAAGTAAATATACCATTTCCTGAAATCAATCGCAGAATCAAAGGATTGCTTGCGATATCAGTTAGAGAAAATGTTTGGTTGAAATTAGAAAAGGAAAAATTTTAATTTATTTACAATTTATTTTGCAAAATTATTTTACAAAATTATTATATGTTTTATTTTTAGATAAGAAAATATTGCCTGATGACATATTTTTATAATAGGGTATTTTATATTTAATACACCAATTTACACATTTTTGAATATTTTTAGTTGATAGATTTTGTAATTTTTCATTTTTTCTTTCTTTATTTTCGATAAACCTAAGTGTGGTTAATATATTATCAATTTGTTGTTGACCTAAAATAGCATTTATTTCAGTAATTTTCATTTTGAATTTGTGATTTATAGGGATGTTTAAAATTGAGGAAATATTTGTATTTTCTAAAACATTCGTGTTTAAAACGCTTATAATATTATAAAATTTCTTAGACAAACTGGTTGTATCGGTACATTTAAAATCCATACATATAATATATTTTTCTGAATTGGCATATCGACTAGTTTGCGGTTTATATACATGAACCTCGTTATATAAAGATGATAAAATATACAATATATCCACAGATGACTTCATAAAACTATCAAAATATTTCAAAATAAAATGACCTCCTTTTTTTTGCATTGCAATGGCATATACAACTTGAGATAATATTAAACGAAACGCCAGCTCCTCCTGTTTATTAAAATCTACAGAAAAATCAAATCCTCCGTCACCAGTTATAATATCCATGCTAT
>Ga0302122_10001938_pt1 | contig 13100 bp, 13 predicted proteins | sample CB21_SCM_MG_FD_203115 | JGI IMG/M metagenome (GOLD analysis project Ga0302122, IMG submission 203115) | Marine microbial communities from Western Arctic Ocean, Canada - CB21_SCM | ecosystem: Environmental > Aquatic > Marine > Oceanic | place: Canada: Western Arctic Ocean | collected 2017-09-28
TACAGAGCCAAAACACTGGAGACAAACAAAAGCAGAGCCAAGAAATGATGGCTTTTTATAAAAAAGAAGGGATTAACCCTCTAAGCGGTTGTCTTCCTATGTTGGCTCAAATGCCTTTTTTCTTAGCTTTTTACTGGGTTCTGATGGAAACAGTTGAATTAAGACACTCTCCATTTATTTTTTGGATTGATGATCTTTCAGAAATGGACCCCTACTTTATACTTCCTTTATTGAATGCAGCGGGTATGTATTTCTCTCAAAAACTCACACCCACTCCTGCAAACGCGGATCCCATGCAAGCAAAAATGATGAAATATTTCCCCTTGCTGTTTGCTGGAATATTTGCCTTTTTCCCTTCTGGTCTGGTTTTGTATTGGCTTACAAATATGCTGGTTACACTGTTTCAACAATGGTGGTATTCTCGAGGGGTTTCTGAATAAGACCCATGACTCTTTGCCCGCATGAATGAAGACACTATAGTTGCCCTGGCTTCAGCACCAGGAAGGTCTGGCATTTCTGTCATAAGAATTTCAGGAACAAGAGCAACCCACATAGGGGCCTTGCTGTGTGGTAAATTAGCAAAAGCGTGGACGATCAAACCGTGCACATTTGCAACAACCAGCGGACAAGAGATAGACAGCGGTCTTGTTGTTTCCTTTGAGGCTCCGCGTTCTTACACAGGCGAAGATGTTGTAGAACTTCACTGTCATGGAAGCCCTGTAATAGTTGATATGCTTGTAGAGGCTGTTATTGCGTCTGGTGCAAGAATGGCAGAACCGGGAGAGTTTACCAAAAGAGCCTTTCTTAACAATAAAATGGACCTCTCTCAAGCAGAATCTGTGGCTGATATTATATCCGCCCAAACAAGAGCCGCTGTTATAGGAGCCAACGCCTCGTTAAAAGGGGTTTTTGCTCAAGACATAGAATCTCATATTAAAAAAATTATTTCTATAAGGGTGTTTATTGAAGCCTCTATAGATTTTCCCGAAGAAGACATAGACACAAAGAGTCTAAAAAAAATTCATAAAGAATTAGAATCGGAGATTGTATTTTTAAATAAAATTATTAAGTCCTCTAAGTCTGGAATAACCATTCGAGAGGGTGTAAAAGTCGTTATATTGGGGCCTCCTAATAGCGGAAAATCAACTCTTCTTAATCAACTTTCACAACAAGAAATGGCCATAGTTTCAAACGAACCGGGAACAACCAGAGACCTTGTAAGGGTGACCTTAAACCTCAGGGGTGTTCCTGTGGAGCTTGTTGACACAGCAGGACTAAGATCTTCTGATAATGAGATTGAGAACAAAGGAATGGATAAGGCTATAAAAGAAACACATGATGCAAATCTTGTTTTACTTTTATCAGACCATGATCAAGAGGCTGTAGAGAGGCCCAGGAATACTGAATGTCTTATTGTTCGTAACAAGATCGATTTACTAACAAACAGACCGGATAAAGAAAAAGATACGGTTTTTATATCTGCCAAAACCGGTGCGGGTGTGGACCTTCTGATTTCTGAAATTCTTAGCCGTGTTGGCTTTGATCTGGAAACAGAGGTTCCTGCTTTTTCAAGAAGGAGACATCTCCACCACCTTGAACAGGCTTTGTTGTTTTCAGAGAGGGCAAATGACATGATTGCAAAAAATGAAGAGTTAGAGTTGGCGGCCGAGAACCTGCTGTTCGCACAAAACGAACTAGGCTCTATAACCAGCCCAATTTCTTCCGATGAGCTTTTGGGTGAAATTTTTTCTGAGTTTTGTATAGGTAAATAGCTGTGGATTTCTTGTGTAAGAAAATAATTGTTTTGTGTATTGTTTTTTTTATTAACATTTGGTTTGAGGATACTTACATGTAACACACAATCAGCCGATGCACTTGGCCCAAGCTTAAACATCTAATTCTGTTGTGATAAATGCACTTATACACAGACATGCTTCTTCCCTATAATAGACAATAATTAAATACTTAAATCTAATAACTAAATAATATATTTATATTTGAATTGTGAATAACTTTGAAGTAATAGTAATAGGTGGTGGTCATGCGGGAGCAGAAGCTGCATCTGCTTGTGCAAGAATGGGGGTCAAAACACTTCTGTTGACCCATAAGCTAGATACAATAGGGCAGATGTCTTGCAATCCGGCGATTGGTGGAATAGGCAAGAGCCACTTGGCAAAAGAGGTTGATGCGTTGGGAGGGTTGATGGCTAAGGCTGCTGACCTGGCGGGTATACATTATAGGGTTTTGAACTCTACCAAAGGCCAAGCTGTCAGGGCAACAAGAGTTCAGACAGACAGAAAGCTTTATAAAAAAGCGATTCAAGAAGCTCTCAACAACCACAAAAACTTAGAAATAAAAGAAGGGTCTGTGGATGATTTGGTTATTAATGGTGGTCAACTAAAGGCGGTGGTAATCTCTGGTGGCGAAACCATAACAACCAGTAAAGCAATACTAACCACCGGAACCTTTTTGGGCGGAATAATGCACACCGGTTTTGTTCAGAGCCCAGGGGGAAGGGTTGGTGATCCGGCTAGTCAAATTCTTTCTCAAAAACTAAGACAGCTTCCTTTTAATGTGGGTCGACTTAAGACAGGAACACCCCCAAGACTGGCTGGCTCCACTATAAACTGGTCTGTTTTAGACCCTCAACCTGGAGACATCCCCACACCAAGATTGTCGTATACAGGAAGTTCCAACAACCAACCAAAACAAATAAACTGTTTCATAACAAGAACCAACAAAGAAACTCATAATATAATAAAAAGCTCATTAGGCGAATCTCCTTTATACAGCGGGGTGATAGAGGGTGTTGGTCCTAGATATTGTCCATCGATAGAAGATAAGGTTGTGAGGTTTGCTGAGCGAGACTCTCATCAAATTTTCTTAGAACCAGAGGGTTTGGATGTGGACGAAATATACCCAAACGGCATATCCACAAGCCTTCCTGAAAAAGCACAGCTTAAAATGATCAGATCTATTAAAGGTCTTGAAAATGCAGAGATAACACGCCCTGGATACGCAATAGAATATGACTATTTTGATCCAAGAGATCTAAAGCACACCCTGGAAACAAAACCAGTCCAGGGGTTATATTTCGCCGGTCAAATTAATGGTACAACAGGGTACGAAGAAGCAGCTGCTCAAGGGTTGATGGCAGGAATTAATGCAAGCCTTTCAGTTTTGAAAGAAAAACCTTGGGTCCCGGGCAGGCACGAAGCTTACACGGGTGTTTTAATAGACGATCTTGTAAGCCTCGGAACAAAAGAACCCTATAGAATGTTTACAAGCAGAGCCGAATACCGACTTGTCATGAGGGAAGACAACGCCGATATGAGGCTAACAGAGAAGGGAAACTCACTTGGGTTGATACAAAAAGACCTTTGGGAGACATACAGTTATAAAAAACAAAAAAGCACAGAAATTTTACAAAAACTAAAGGATAAAAAAATAACACCCAACAGCGAACAGGCTGCTGAGATTAAAAAGAAGACAGGCGAAGAAATAACGTCAACAAAAACCCATTATGAGCTCTTAAAAAGACCAGCCATAAAATACAAAACCTTACCGGGTCACGAAGTGGGTATTTCCAATAATATTATTGATGAAATAGAATCAAAAATAAAATACGAAGGCTACATTGCGAGGCAGAAAAAAGAAATTTTAAAACTTCAGAAAAACGAAAACACCCCCATCCCCTCAGCCACTGATTTTAATAATGTGATCGGGCTTTCTAATGAGGTTAAGCAAAAACTAACAGAAGCCCAGCCCGAGAGTTTGGCAAGGGCTTCAAGGCTCCCGGGTGTAACTCCGGCTGCAATTTCTTTACTAATGGTGCATTTAAAAAAATTAAGAAGAGCTGGTTAATTTTGGACAACAAAGAACACCAAGAGAAACAATTAAAATATTTTTTAGAACTCCTGTTGAAGTGGAACTCAACCCACAACTTGGTCTCCAAAACTCAGCAAAAAAACCTCCAAGAGCACATAGAAGATTCGTTGTGTGTTTCAGGCCACTTGGGCAATACGGTGGTTGATGTGGGAAGCGGAGGAGGCTTTCCAGGAATACCATTAGCTATCACTAATCCAGACTCCAGGTTCTACTTAGTGGAAAGCAATAATAAAAAAGCCTCGTTTTTACTAAACACCAAAAACCTGCTTGGGTTAGACAACACCAAGATAATCAACAAAAGAATGGAAGACGTGGACCTGGAAGAAATTCCACCGGGTTCAGATTTTATTACAAGAGCACTGGGGCAGGCAAAAGACACCATTAAGCTTGTAGAGGTTTTTTTGCAAGACACATCTGCCAGACTTCATTTAATGAAAACAGAAGACCAATTTAAGGAAGAAAAAATGCCAGAAGGCTTTTGTGTAAAAAAAATAGAAAATATTTCTACAAAACAAAAAGACAAGCAACGTATCTTGGTTACAATAGGTAAAAATTAAAAAAAGTGCACACTCTAGTTATAGCGAACCAAAAGGGAGGTGTGGGTAAGACCACAACAGCCATAAACCTGGCGGCTTCTCTTGCCGCGATGAAAAGAAAGGTTCTTCTTGTTGACCTGGATCCACAGGCAAACGCAACAACAGGATCTGGTCTGGAAAAGGTCGGAGGGGAAGAGGGCGCCGCGGCAATGCTTTTGGGTCTTCCTGGGAAAAAGATATACAAAACAGATGGCCTTGGTTTTGACGTAATACCTTCAGGCCCCTCTTTGGTGGCTACAGAATCTCAATTAAGGCTTTTGGATGAAAGGGACACTTCTCTCTTGAGGGGATTGCAAGTAATAAGCAATGACTACGACTACGCAATAGTTGATTGCCCTCCCTCCTTAAACCTTCTTACTATTAACGGGCTAAGGGCTGCTCAAGACTTGTTAGTTCCAATGCAGTGCGAGTATTTTGCCTTGGAAGGCTTGGCGGGGTTGATAGAAACGGTAGACCAATTAAACGAAAGCACAGGTCATAATTTAAAACTCAAAGGTATTGTTAGGACCATGTTCGATCCTCGTAATAAACTGGGTAAGCAAGTTACGGACGAGCTTTCCCGGCACTTCAATGAGGAGTTGTTCTCCACTGTAATACCAAGAAATATTAAACTGGCAGAAGCCCCAAGTTTCGGCAAACCAGTATTGGTTTATGAACCAAATGCAAAAGGGGCGCTGGCCTATCTCGCTATGGCCGGGGAGTTAATTTCAAAAATGGAAGGTCAGTATTTGGAGGCAGGGGCATGAGCAAAGACAAATCACATTTAGGAAAAGGCCTCGATTCTTTACTTGGAGATAGAGTAAAAAAACAGCCACAAGGACAAACAGAGATAGCAATAGAAGATCTTGTTCCGGGGCAATTTCAGCCTAGAAAAAAAATGTTCAGAAATACCCTTGAAGAACTCTCTGAGAGTATAAAACAACAAGGCGTTCTTCAGCCTCTTGTGGTAAGAAGACAGGCAACAGGTCAGTTTGAAATAGTTGTGGGAGAAAGAAGGTGGCGTGCTGCCCAAATGGCAGGACTGAAAACGGTTCCTGTTGTTATAAAAGATCTGAGCAACGAAGACACTGCCAAAATAGCCCTAATAGAAAACTTACAAAGAGAAGACTTAAACGCAATGGATCAAGCAAGGGGTTTGTTGAGGCTCCAAAGAGAATTCAATCTTTCTCAAGAGGCTTTAGCAGGGTCAGTGGGAAAATCTAGAACCTCGGTAACAAATCTGCTTAGATTGTTAAATTTATCTATAGAAGTTCAAGACCTTTTGGAGTCAGGAAAAATTGACATGGGGCATGCCAGGGCTATTTTAGGACTTCCGGATGATAAACAGCTCTCGTTAGCTCAAGAGGTGGTAGAGAAATCGCTTTCCGTGAGAGAGACCGAAAGACTTGTCTCATCAAAAAAAACCAATTCCACCACGTCCAAGCCTGGGGTTCTTAAAGACCCAAACACACTGTCTTTGGAGCGACAGATATCCGAAACATTGGGTGCAAAAGTTGAAATTAAGCACAATAAAAAAGGCAGGGGGCGCTTAATAGTAAATTTTAAAAACCTCGATGTTCTTCAAGGAATTCTGGAAAAAATTAAAACCAATTGAAAAAAAACAAAAAAAACAATATTTCTGATTGGAATCCTTCCCACACATCTCTATAATTGTCGCGCCTAACACAAACCAAATGGCTAGCGAAAAACTTAACTCAACAGATTACATAGAACACCACCTTACCAACTTAACTTATGGTAAGTGTCCTGATGGAGCTTGGAGTTTTGCCAGTGTCCACGGCAAGAGTCAGGTTGCAGGAACAGAGGCAAGTTGTGGCATCTCAGATATGGGGTTCTGGGCCTTTCAAGTAGACACGTTATTTATGTCGTTCTTTTTAGGCATTTGTATGATTACGGTATTTAGAAGGATCGCAAAAAAAGCAACCTCGAGCCAACCCACAAGATCTCAGAATATTTTTGAATACCTTGTTACCTTTGTTAGAGATCAAGTGACGGAGAATTTTACAGCCTCTAAGAATCCAATCATGGGTCCTTTGGCCCTAACTATATTTACTTGGGTTTTGTTGATGAATTTAATGGATTTATTGCCCGTCGATCTTGTGCCTTGGGCGCTAAACGGTTTCACAGCACCTGGCGCTGAAGGCGGTGCTATTCATTACTTTAAGGTTTTACCGGTTGCGGATATAAATGCACCTATCGGAATGGCCCTGGGAGTTTTGATATTAATTCACTACTACAGCATTAAAAACAAAGGGCTGGGTGGTTTTTTAGCAGAACTTACTTTTCAACCTTATGGAAAGTGGATGGCTCCTATAAATGTTATTTTTGAAATACCAGGTTTTTACGCAAAGCAGCTTGCACTGGGATTAAGGCTTTATGGTAATTTATTTGCCGGAGAGATGATCTTTATATTAATCGCTTTATTTTTTAGTGGTTTTTTTGATTCTTTCACTGGGGTCTTAACTGGTGTGGCCGGAATAGCTTTAAACTTTATTTGGGCAGTTTTTCATATACTTGTAGTTGTTCTGCAAGCATTTTTATTCATGGTTCTAACGCTTGTTTATTTACAACAAGCCCACGAACATCATTAACGATTTTTACTAAAGGAGACTAAAATGGAAGAAGCAGAAGCGATTAGACGAGTAGCGGGAGCGTTACTTACGGCAGGAGGGGCTATTGGAGTTGGGATAGGTGTTGGACTGATTACAGCAAAATACCTAGAAGGTATTGCGAGACAGCCAGAACTGCAGCCTTACCTGTTTACCCAGTTACTAATTGGAATGGGTCTTGTGGATGCTATACCCATCGTTTCGCTGGCTATTGGCTTACTTTTCTTATTCACTTAAAAACTAAGAGCAAGGTAATCTTATGAATTTTAACGCAACTTTATTTGGTCAGCTTTTAGCTTTCCTCTTTTTTGTGTGGTTTTGCATGAAATACGTGTGGCCACCAATGCTAGCAGCGCTGGAAGAAAGAGAAAAAGAAATAGCCGATGGACTTGATGCAGCCAGCAAAGGGAGACGTGAGCTAGATGAGGCAGAAACAAAAAAAGCCGAAGTCATGGAGGCAGCTAAGAAAGATGCAGCTGATATATTAAGTCAAGCCAATCTAAGGGCCGGTCAGGTCATAGAAGATGCTAAAGCAAAAGCTCAAGAAGAAGCGGATCGTATAAAAGTCTCGGCGGAGAAAGATGTAGCACAAAGCATGAACAAGGCAAGAGAAGGCCTTCGTGCTGAGGTTGCGGTACTAGCTGTAGCAGGGGCGGAGAAGCTTTTGAAGTCAGAGATAAACAAAGAAAGCAATTCAGCGCTCATTGAAGAGATAGCTAACGAACTGTAAAAAATGGCTAATTTAGAAACACTATCTAGACCCTATGCCCAAGCTCTATTCGAGCACTCTGAAGGATGGTCAAAAGACCTAGATCAGATAGCAAGCATTGTTTCTATGCCAAGTGTTTCAAATCTTATTGATTCTCCCCACCTTTCTTACCAGGAAAAAGTAGATAAATTTCTATCACTTTTGGAAGGAGAGGTAGAGACAAAGTCCGTTAACTTTTTAAAAGTACTGGGCGAGTCAAAAAGATTGTCTTTGATACCAGATATAGCCAATCAATACAGGTTGTTGGTTGAAGCTAAAGAGGATAAAAAGACAATAGAGCTTTTTTCACCACACGAACTTTCAGAAGAGCAGGTACAAAAGCTGTCATTGTCTCTAAAGAAACAGTTTGGTGAGAATCTTGCAATTGAATCACAGGTAGACGAATCACTAATTGGTGGTTTTTTGGCTAAATGCGGAGATGACGTTTTTGATGCGTCCATCAAAGGAAAGCTAGAAAAACTACGAAATCAAATTACATAAACATTAAAGGTTAAAAATGGAAGAATTAAACCCATCTGAAATAAGCCAAATTATTAAACAGAAGATAGATGCTCTGGATTCAGAGCCAAAACCAGGAAACGAAGGGACGATCGTCTTTTTGGCGGATGGTATTGCAAGAATTCATGGTCTCGGTGAAGTGATGAATGGAGAGTTGATCCAGTTTGAGCATGGTGTTCAAGGAATGGCCTTAAACCTGGAAAGAGACTTTGTTGGAGCGGTTATATTGGGAGATTACAAGCTTTTGTCTGAAGGCGAATCTGCTAAATGTACGGGCACAATTCTAGAAGTTCCAGTTGGCGAAGCAATGCTTGGAAGGGTTGTGAATGCTTTGGGAGAGCCAATTGATGGCAAAGGAGCTATAGAAACTGAACACAGATCCCCCGTGGAAAAAATTGCTCCTGGTGTTATATCGAGACAAGGGGTTGACCAACCGCTTCAGATTGGACTGAAAGCAATTGACAGCATGGTCCCAGTAGGAAGAGGTCAAAGAGAGCTTATTATTGGAGACAGGCAAACTGGAAAAACAGCCATTGCTATTGACGCAATCATCAATCAAAAAGATACGGGCGTTAAGTGCGTGTATGTTGCGATCGGACAGAAGCAATCAACCATTGCTGGAGTAGTAAGGACACTAGAAAAATACGGCGCCATGGAAAATACCATTGTTGTTGCAGCAGGGGCATCAGATCCCGCACCCATGCAATACATTGCCGCGTTTTCAGGTTGCTCAATGGGAGAGTATTTCAGAGATCAAGGAGAGGATGCTCTTATTGTTTACGATGACTTAACGAAGCAGGCATGGGCTTACAGACAAATGTCACTTTTATTAAAAAGACCCCCGGGGAGAGAGGCATATCCTGGAGACGTTTTCTATCTCCACTCAAGATTGCTAGAAAGGTCAGCGCGCGTAAGTTCCGACTACGTGGAAAAATATACCGACGGCAGAGTGAAAGGACAGACGGGTTCTTTAACAGCCCTTCCTATAATAGAAACACAAGCCGGTGACGTCTCGGCTTTCGTTCCTACAAATGTAATTTCCATAACGGACGGACAAATATTTTTAGAAAGTTCATTGTTTAGTGCAGGACTAAAACCTGCAATGGATCCAGGCATATCAGTTTCAAGAGTTGGTGGTGCAGCGCAGCTTCCAATAATCAAAAAACTAGGTGGCGGGATTAGAACCGCATTAGCTCAGTACAGAGAGCTGGAAGCTTTCTCTCAGTTCGCTTCAGACCTTGATGACGCTTCAAGGGAACAGCTTGAGCATGGTACGAGAGTTACAGAGCTTATGAAGCAAGGGCAAAACTCACCAATGAGCGTAGCCGAAATGGGTGCGGTTTTGTTCGCAGCTAACGAAGGATATTTGAAAGAGGTTGAGGTTGAAAAAATCCAAGACTTTGAAAAGGCCTTGCTTGCTTTCCTTCACTCCGACTTCAGCGAGCTTATGAAAACAACAGCGGAGACCGGCGCGTATAGCGATGAGGCCGCAGCTGAGTTTAAAGAAGCGCTGGACAAATTTGTTAGCACACAAACGTATTAAAAAATGGCCAACAGCAAAGAAGTAAGAAATCAAATTGCCAGTATTGGGAATACCCAAAAGATTACTAGTGCAATGGAGAAAGTTGCTGCTAGCAAAATGAAAAAGACAGAAGCCAGGATGGCAAAAGGACGACCATACAGAAACAGGATGTTAGAAGTTATATCGCATCTCGCAAATGGACAGCCTGAATACAAGCCTACTTTTATGCAAGAAAGGGAAGTAAAAAATGTTTCTATTATTGTTGTAACGTCTGATAAGGGCCTTTGCGGGGGCTTAAACTCAAACCTTTTTAGAGAGGTTACTAAATTCACCAAAGAGCTTTCAGAACAAGGAAAGCAAGTTAGCTATTGCTTGATAGGAACAAAAGGAAGGGCTTTCTTTAAATCTTTCGGTGGAAAAATTGTATCTGCAACAGAAAAGCTTGGTGATGACCCTTCAATTGAAGAGTTGCTCGGAGCAACTAAAGTCTTGCTGGACTCCTTTGTTGATGGTGAAACCGATCAGATATTTTTGGCCAGCAATAAATTTGTAAATACCATGACTCAAGACCCATCTGTGGATCAGTTGGTTCCCTTAGTAAAGGAAGAGGCAGAAGAAAAACAATCGCATTGGGATTATATTTACGAACCAGATGACTCAAGAGTCATCTTAGATGGCTTGATGTCAAGATACATAGAATCTTTAGTTTATCAGGCTGTGGTAGAGAACATTGCCTGTGAACAGGCAGCAAAAATGGTTGCCATGAAAAGTGCAACTGATAATGCAGGTGATCTTATTGATGAGCTTGAGTTGGTTTACAACAAAACCAGGCAAGCGGCGATAACGCAAGAACTTTCAGAAATTGTAGCGGGTGCGGCAGCACTTTAATTATTAATTAAATTTTGGATTTAAAATTATGAGTACAGGAACAGTTATACAAATAATCGGAGCGGTAATCGACGTAGAGTTTCCAAAGGAGAATCTTCCTAAGATTTACGACGCTTTAGAGGTGGAAGAAAATGGTCTAGTTCTTGAAGTGCAACAGCAATTAGGCGATGGCATTGTTAGAACTATTGCTATGGGCGCTTCAGAAGGTTTGCAAAGAGGCGTTGCTGTGAAAAATACGAACAACCCAATATCTGTACCTGTAGGAACAGGCACCTTGGGCAGGATTATGAATGTTTTGGGAGAGCCCATAGATGAAAAAGGCGAAATAAAATCTGAAAAAGCGATGCCTATCCACAGAGCACCACCTACGTACGAAGAACAAGCAGAAACAACAGAGCTTTTAGAAACTGGAATTAAAGTAATTGACCTTATGTGTCCTTTTGCAAAAGGCGGAAAGGTTGGGTTGTTCGGTGGAGCTGGGGTAGGAAAGACGGTTAACATCCAAGAGCTTATTAGAAACATTGCTTACGAGCACGAAGGCTATTCTGTGTTTGCAGGCGTTGGAGAAAGAACTCGTGAAGGAAACGACATGTACCACGAAATGATAGAAGGCGGAGTGCTTGATAAAGTGGCCTTGGTCTACGGTCAAATGAATGAGCCTCCAGGAAACAGATTAAGAGTGGCTCTTTCCGGACTTACAATGGCAGAGGAATTTAGAGACGAAGGAAATGACGTGCTGATGTTTATAGACAACATTTACAGGTACACATTGGCCGGAACGGAGTGCTCAGCGCTTTTAGGAAGAATGCCATCTGCGGTAGGTTATCAGCCTACATTGGCTGAAGAGATGGGTGTTCTGCAAGAAAGAATCACTTCAACAAAAACGGGATCAATAACTTCAGTTCAAGCTATTTACGTACCCGCTGATGACAACACAGACCCATCGCCAGCAACAACCTTTGCTCATTTAGACTCCACAATTGTTTTATCAAGACAGATTGCAGCTCTTGGAATATATCCAGCTGTAGATCCTCTGGACTCTTCCAGCAGACAACTAGAGCCTGAAGTGGTCGGAAAAGAACATTACGACGTGGCGAACTCTGTAAAAATTGTTTTAAACAGATACAAAGAACTTAAAGATATAATAGCAATCCTTGGTATGGACGAGCTTTCTGAAGAAGACAAGCTGATCGTTTCAAGGGCTAGAAAAATTGAAAGATTTTTGTCGCAACCCTTCTTTGTTGCAGAAATTTTTACAAACGCACCAGGAAAATACGTTCCTTTATCAGAAACCATCAGAGGCTTTAAGGGAATTGTTGCAGGTGATTACGACGACATTCCGGAACAAGCTTTTTACATGGCTGGCGGCATAGATGAAGTTGTTGAAAAGGCAAAAGAAGCATAAAAATGTCAGTAATAAGCTGTAGCATTGTTAGTCCTGAGGGGGAGTTGTTCTCCGGTGAGGTCGAGATGCTCATTGCTGATGGAGGTGCTGGTGAAGTTGCCATAACACCAAGACATGCCCCTCTTTTAACCAGCCTAAAACCGGGACCGCTAAGACTTACAATGGAAGGTGGGGCGGAAGAAGTCTTTTACGCTTCCGGTGGGTTTTTAGAAGTTCAGCCCGGATCGATCACTGTACTTACAGACACTGCCGAAAGAGCAGGTGACATTGACGAGGCAGAAGCTGAAAAAGCAAAAGAGCTGGCAGAGAAAGAATTAGAGGGTCAGAAGGCTGATCTTGATTACTCTTTGGCTGCTGCACAACTTGCAGAAGCTGCCGCAAGGTTAAAATCCTTGCAGAAACTACGCAAGAAGTAGTTTAATAAGACTTACTAATGAGATCTGGGCTCATTACAATCTGATATAAACCATTATGAATACTGATTTTATTATTTTGGCAGCCGGAAAAGGCACCAGAATGCAAAGCCATCTACCTAAGGTTTTAAATAAACTGGGAGGCAAGCCTCTAGCCCAACACTTACTAGACACAGTAGAAGACATCAAAGGGTCAAGAACACATTTAGTGGTCGGTCATCAACCCGACCTTGTAAAAGAAACGCTAAACACCAGCAATAACACGCACTTTGTCTTACAGAAAAACCAACTTGGCACAGCCCATGCCGTTAAACAGTCCTTAAAAAACCTTCGGACTAATTCAATATCATTGGTTCTTTATGGCGACGGACCACTGGTAAAAAAACAAACCCTTACGAAACTCATTGAGTCTGCAAAAAAAGGAAACTTATCAATCCTGACTTACAAACCCGAAAACCCATTTGGGTTGGGAAGAATAGTGAGGGGAAAAGGAGGTCTTGTTCAAAAGATAG
>Ga0302122_10001942_pt1 | contig 13083 bp, 5 predicted proteins | sample CB21_SCM_MG_FD_203115 | JGI IMG/M metagenome (GOLD analysis project Ga0302122, IMG submission 203115) | Marine microbial communities from Western Arctic Ocean, Canada - CB21_SCM | ecosystem: Environmental > Aquatic > Marine > Oceanic | place: Canada: Western Arctic Ocean | collected 2017-09-28
AAAGTCCTCGGCGCCGTAGCTTTCGTCCACATCTGTGGCGGCCGCGGAGGGCGCGGCAGCAGGGTCTGACGCCTCGGAGGCAGGTGCGGACCCGGCTACCGGCGACGCAGGCTCGAAGTCCGAGGCTTCATAGCTCTCGTCCACATCTGTGGCGGCCGCGGAGGGCGCAGCAGCTGGCTCTGACGCCTCGGATGCGGGCGCAGGCCCGGCTACCGGCGACGTGGGCTCGAAGTCCGAGGCCCCGTAGCTCTCGTCGACGTCAGTGGCGGCGGCGGAGGGCGCCGGCGCCGGCTCAGCGGTCTCCGCGGGCGAAGGCGCCGGCGCGGCCGCTTCCTCGCTCGCGCCAGGTGCCGGCGCGGCCGCCTTTACCTCGGCCGCCGCTAGCGCCTCGACCAGAGCCTCGCGCCGCGCGGTGGCGGCGACGACGGCCTCGTGGTCCTCGGGCACGCCGGCCTCGACGCATGCGCCGAGCGCGGCGTCGAGCGCCTCCACGCCGTCGGCGGCCTCCAAGGCAGCGACGGCTTCGCCGCGCCGGGCCTCCGCCAATTGGAGCACGACCTCCTCGCGCCGCGCCGCCGCGGCCGCCCGGCCCTCGGCCTCGTCGGGCACGCCGGCCTCGGCGCACGCGAGGAGCGCGGCGTCGATGGCCGCGAGGAGCGCGGCGTCGATGGCCGCGAGGTCGTCAGTCGCGCAGGCCGCCGCGAGCGCCTCCAGCGCGGCGGCGCGCGCCGCCGCGGCCACGAGCTCGCCGCGCTTTGCGGTCGCCGCCGCCCGGGCGTCGTGCTCGTCGGCCACGCCCGCCTGGGACGCCTTGGCGAGCGCGGCGTCGATCGCTTCGATCGTGTCGGCCGCGGCCAGGGCTAGGAGCGCCTCTTGCGTCGCCTCCGCGGCGGACAGCGTCGCCAATCGCTCGGCCTCGACGCGCGTGGCCTCCGCCCGCTCGGCAGCGACCTTTTCCGCGTCGAGGCGGTCGGCCTCGGCAATGAGCTCGTCGCGCCGCGCTTGGGCAGCGGCCAGGTCCTCGACGCCCGCGGCCGTCGCGGCCGCCAACGCCGCCTCGAGCGCCGCGAGGTCGTCGCCTCGGCTCGCGGTCGCGAGCGCCGCCGCGGCCGCGACCCGGTCCTCCTCGGCCTTTTGAGCGACTACTCTCTCCGCTTCTAACCGGGCAAGTTCCGCCTTTTCGGCCGCGATTTTATCGGCCTCGGCCCGCTCCGCCGCCGCCCGCTCCGCCTCGACGCGCACGGCCTCGGCCTCCTCCGCGGCAAGTCTGTCCGCCTCGGCCTCCGCTTCTAAACGCGCGATTTCCTTTCTATCGGCCTCGAGCTGCTCCCGCTCCTTCTTCTCGAAGGCCAGGCGCTCGTCCTCCAACCTTTCGGCCTCTTTGCGCTCGGCCTCGACGCGCGCCCGCTCCGCCTTGGCCGCCTCCATGCGCGCCCTCTCCAGCTTCTGGGCCGCGATCTTCGCCAACCGTTCCGCCTCCAGCCGCTCGGCCTCCTTCTTCTCGGCCGCGATCCGATCTTTCTCGGCCTTCTCCTTCTTTTTGCGGGCCTTCTCCAACTTCTTCTCCTCTTTTTTTTCGGCGGTCCGGCGCTTCTTCTCGGCCTTTTCTTCGGCCTTGCGCTCGAGCCGGGCCTGGTTCTCCTGCTCGCGTTTGACGTCGGCCTCCTTCTCCAACCGTAAGGCCTCCGCTTTTTGGGCCTCTACCCTTTCGGCCTCGGCGTGCTCGGCCTCTCTTCTGGCGTCCTCCTCGGCTTGCAAGGCCTCCTCTTCGGCTTTTTTACGAGCAGCCCGAGCCGGCACGACGACCGCCGCCACGCGCTCGTCCTCGCCTTGGCGCTCTTCGATGGTTCCGAACAAGGGTTCTAAAACAGGCGCCTCCGCGTGGGCGCCGAACATGGCATCTTGCTTGGGTAAAGCTCGCGTATCGTCGTACGCTTCCTGCTCCTCCACGAGCGCGTGGACTCTAGCGTCCAGTCGCAAAACCAAGACGCCTCTTGTGGTATTATCGTCCACTTGCCCCGTGAAATCGACGACGCAAGCATCCGCTAACGCCGCCGCCAAAGAACGTTTCTCCGCGTTCGTTAAATCGCGTAGGGCGTCGTAGCCGATCTGGTGCCACATCTCGTGCGTCGCTTGGACCGCATCCCCCGTCTTGGGCATGTATAGTGTCAAAGCGTCGCGGTCCTCGTACACGTGGATCTGGTCGTTACTTTGGTTCTTGGCCTTGAGGAGCATGAGGCCGGGAGGCGGCCCCTGGAACGCTTCGTTCAGAGCCAGCTGGATCTCCGTGACTGCCGCTCTCCCAACGGGCGCCTGGCGTTCTGGACTCGCGTGGACCGACGCCTCGTCCACGTTCACAGACCGGTCGGGCGACACGGATCGGGTGCGCTTCTCCTGGAACAGGGGTTTGGCCGTATCTCTTAAATTGATCTCGGGTGAGTCCGGCCTGCGCATCTCCTCCATGGACATGACTTCACTCCCACCATCCATCAGGGTGGGCGGGCGGTAGCTCGCCGAGCTCTGGGGCCGTTTCACGGGGCTCTGTACTTTTTTGGGTTGTTCACACACGTCCGGGGGCCGCGGCGAGGCCTCCCAGGCGCCCGTGCCCGCCTGGCCCTCGTACGGTTGTAATTTGACCTTGGGCGCGGCCGCCGTCATGGGGATCATCAACGCGGCCATGTCCGGTCGGGGCGAGGCTCTTATTTTAATAGCGAGCTTCCCGCCCTTCAGCTCCAAGTCGGAAGATAATACAGCTGCCAGCGCCTCCTTCTCCATCCGTAATAAGAAAGACAAAGGTCCGTAGCCCGTGGCGGCCCACATGGCCGACTGGACTAGTAGTTCGCTGCCGGCCTGGCTGACGAAGCAAAGGGCGTCGCCCTGCTCGAAGGCCGACACCTCCCCGATGGGCGAGGGCTGTTTGGAGACGCACAGTAGTAAGGGGTCCGCCGCGTCTTTCCGAGTGATGGACTCCGAGAACAGGTCCTGCACAGACTTAACGGTCTCCACTAGAGATGTTTGGGAACTGATGGGAATTTCGAGGTCGTACCACTCTTGTTTACTGAAGGGCATCTTGTCCAAGTCCGCGGTCAATTTAGGCGCCGCCGTGCCCACGACGCGCGTGCACGCACTTAACGAAGTGCACACGGCAGCTTTTTGCTTCAGGTCCATGCCCTTCCAGCCGTCGATGACGGCCTCTAGGGATTTCTGCACGACCGAACCTTCGACGCGGTCGTCCGTCAACGCCGTGTAGGCTTCTAAGACCAGCCCTTCCGGGTGCGCGATAATAGCTAGCAATAAATGCGTGCCGTAGGCGTCCTGGACCGCGCCCCGATACAACGCGGGGCCGTCCCGCGTTCGATCGAGGCATTTAATTGAGGCGGCTTCAGCGTCGCCCGCGTCCGAGCTCGCCTGCACGTCCTGTGCGGACTTGCTCTTGGCGTGGGCTTCTCTTCGAGTCTTCTTGATGCGCTTGCGTTCCGTGTCGGCCTGGGCCTTGGCTTGTTGTTGCAGCTTCTCCTTGGACTGCTGGGCCTCGATTTCTTTTCGTCGCTTGTCCGCTTCGGCCTGGCGCTTCCGGGCCTCGTCGGCCTTTTTGTCGTCGATGACCTTCTGCTTGCTGGCTCGGAGTCGAGCTCTTTCAGCAGCCAAGGCGGGATCGTGGAGCATCAAGTCGACGCAGATCTTGGCCAACAGAATGCGCACGCGCTTCTGGATTTGTAAAGCAGCGGCTCCGGCTATTTCTCTAATTTTGGCGAGCAACGGTCCTAATCTCGCTTTGTCGGCCGCTTCCGCATAAGACACTACAGGCAAGTAGTCGTACTCCGAGCTGACAGAGGGCGTCGGCTTCATGCCGTACTCGTTGTAGGTGCTCTGGTCCACGCCCCGGTTCTTGGAGCGCACCTGGCCGGACTCCAGGAGCTTGCGCGTCTCCACTTCCCCCAACGGACTCACGTTGTGGTCCCGCTTGTTCTGCGTGACGTGGATGTAGACGTGCGCGCCGAAGCCTCTGACTCTTTCTAAGTGTTCCTGCTTGAAGGGCACGGGCGTCCCATCCGGTAAGACGAACGCGAAGCGCGGCGGGTGGTCCCGGCTCGGCACCATCTGCGCATCTATCAAAGTTTTCCTCAGGTCTCTCAACGTATCTTGCGGATCATATTCCACGTACCCCAAAGGTCCAGTAGCACCTCTCACGCGGATGGCGATCTGCGGCGGTTGCTTGTTCATCTTCGCCAGGATGCTCTGGGTCCCCTGCTCGGTCACGAGCAATCGTGGAGACCCGAGCGCGGGGTCGGCCAACTGCTGGCTGGGTTCGTCCAAGTACCTAATCGGCGGCGGATTTAGGAGCGGGTCGTCCCGGTCGTCGGAGCGCTCCGGGGCCTCCGGTTGCGTCCGCAAAGAAGCCTCGCCCCAGGCCTTGAAGAGGGGCGTCTCGTCCGTCGACACCATGGGGTCGTCGACGACGGCCTCGTACGGCCGCGACGACCGCTTCGCCGTCAATAAGCTAGGCACCATGTCCGCGATAGGCACCTCAAAGGCCGGCAGGGACGACACGTCCGGCGTCTTTATGAGTCGTGACAGGGGCTTGTTCATGCGCGGTCGCGACTGCTGGAGCAGCTCCAGGGAATTACTTCCGACCATCTCCGTGAAGTGCCGCCGAAACGTATCACCTCTCGCGAACACACAATAGTCGTCGGTCAGGGCATCATACTTCCCAAGAATGCGCGTGTCGTTCCGGTCGCCCTCGATGGTGCCGGTCGTGTCCTTCACGTTCCTCAAATCGAAGCCGCCCTCCAGTTTCTTGAGGCGCTTCTTGTTCCTTCGCTTCTTGATCGGCCGCGCGTGGCCGCGCAGGGCGCTCCGGTCGACCTGCAGCGGCTGGCGCGAGCGCTTGCTCGGTCCTAAATCGATCATCTTTATCTGCTGTTGTGTGCCGCAGCACTGCTTCTAGCGCTTGGCAGCACTTGGGGTTGCAGCCCCGGAGCGTTGCAGCGCTTGAGTGTTGCCTTTGCAGCGCGCAGGCAGCCACTCCCGGTCTGGAGGGCCTTATGCAGCCGCGTTAAGCCGGACGCCGCTGCCCTCGGTTTTTTTTTACTACAAAGCTACAATTTGCTAGTCTACATCCCCACCGGAATGGTCTCGTCTGGGGCCCCTAGGAGCCGCCGCGCGGGCTTGGATGACTCCAGAGCACATATGGCGGCAGCTCCCGGGCCGGCAGCTTGTTTCTTGGAATCGCATTGCTCCGAGGACGCTTGCACGTGAGGCTTGTGGAAAGCGGACGCAAGGGGCGCGAGAGTACTACTTTTTTAACTTAGGTCCCCGTGTGCTCGGGCACGTCGACCTCGTGCGTCGTCTGTGCCAGCCACAAATCAGCGTAGCGCGCCCCCTTCGCCAACAACTCCGCGTGCGTCCCGCGTTCGGCCACGCGCCCGGCCTCCAGGACCACGATCTCGTCCGCGTCCATGACCGTGGAGAGGCGGTGGGCGATGATGAGCGTCGTGCGGTTCCGGCCGTACGTTTTGAGGTGCGCCATGATCTCGGCTTCGGTTTCCGTATCGAGGGCCGACGTCGCTTCATCAAAACAGCACACGGGCGAGTCCTTCAGTATTGCTCTCGCCAAAGCGACGCGCTGCTTCTCCCCTCCGCTTAACTTGAGGCCTCTATCCCCAACTTTCGTCTCGTAGCCGTCCGGAAGGGATAGGAGGAGCGGCCCCAGATTGGCCGCCTCGGCCGCTCCTTGCACGGCGCTGAAGTCGCTGTCCAGGTTGCCGTAGTGGATGTTGTGCCGGATGGTGTCGTTGAAGAGCGGCGTCTCCTGCGGGACCACGGCTATGCTTCTCCGAAGGTCCCCGACATCTAAATCTTTCACATCCACACCGTCCACCGTGATCTTCCCGCTATCCGCGTCGTAGAAGCGGAAGAGTAACCTCAATAACGTGGACTTGCCACACCCGCTCGGCCCGACGAACGCCACCGTTTTGCCCGCTTGAATCTCCACGTCAATGCCTCGAAGCACTTGGTCCCGCCCTTCGTAGCCGAAGTGCACGTCCTCGAATCTAATGGACGGCGGGTCCACGGGCGGGTCGTAACCGACGCCCCGCGACACGTCGGACGACGAGTACGAGGCCGGCACCGGACCGGGCCTCCTGTCTAGGAGATCGAACATGTTCTCCATGTCCACGAGGGCTTGGTTGATTTCCCGGTAGACCATCCCAATAAAATGCAAAGGCATCGCCAATTGGAAGAGCAAACCGTTCACTAGTACCAAATCTCCGACCGTCGCATTTCCATCGGCGATGTCTCCGGCGGTGAGGAGCATGATGGAACTGAGCCCGACCGCAAAGATCGCCTGCTGGCCGAAGTTCAGCAAGCTCAATGTTTTTTGCACGTCCACGGCGTGCGTCTGGTACTCCCCTAATAATGAATCGTACTTCTTCGCCTCGTGCTCCTCGTTCCCGAAGTACTTGACGCTTTCGTAGTTCACGAGCGTGTCGATGGCGTGGCCCCCGACGGCGGCGTCGGCGGCGTTCATCTTCTTGCGCATCGGGATGCGCACCGCACTGTACTGGATGGTGAAGAGGACATAAGCACCCACCGTCGCCAAGGCCGCCACGGCGTGCGCGCCCCCGAACTTCATGGCCACAATGCCGGTAACCAAGGATATTTCTAATGCCGTGGGGAAGACGTTGAAGAGCGTCATGGAGACGAGGTAGTTGACGGATCGCGCGCCGCGGTCCACGGTCCGCGAGAGTTGGCCCACGTTCCGGTCCAGGTGGAAGGCGTGGTCCAGCGCGTGCAAATGCCGGTACACGCCTAATGCCACATTCCGAATGGCCTGCTGGCTGACGGTCGCGAAGATGGCGTTCCGCGCTTCTTGGAACCCGGACGCGCCGAGTCGCGCGATCCCATACCCGGCGAGAACCGCGACAGGCGCCGCCACCATGACGTCATTCGTGGACAGCGTATCGATGGCCTCCTTGAAGAGGAAGGGCGTCCCGATCGTCAGCCCTTTGGCGCCCACTAAAAGGGCCGCCGAGGCCGCCACCCGGGTCCGGATGCTCTGCGCCGTCTCCGTCGAGATCCCTTTCCCGGCGATCACGGTCTTGTCCCGCTTTTCATCAATGGGCGGCCAGAGCTGGCTCGCGAGGAGGCGCACGATGCGCCGTGCGCGCTGCGCCGGCTTGGCCTCCCGCAGGTCGGCCTCCTCCACGCCGCCGCCGGACCAGATGCTCCGTCGCGCCGGCGGTCGCCATGCGACGACGACGAGGCGCGGCGCGCGCCGCAGGGACTGCCGCAGCATTCAAAGGGCTTTTGGGAGAGCTCGGTTTTATGCAAGAACCGCTGCAACTTTTGATCAATGCATGTTTTGCAGGTCGGTATTATGCTGGCCAGACGTTCTCAAGCCGCGCAACACGACAGCCACGAGTCGAGGCCGCGCGATCGCGACTTGTGAGTACGGGTTTTAGGCCTTCGTCGAATCGCTAGATGCATGGCTCGCAGCGACTCTCTTCCCACGCGCCACCAGATAGCGCGGCGCATTGTTATCAAATTAATTCGGGTTTCTTCCTTTCATGCGCGTGATCGAATGGGCAGCCCCTGGACGCCACCGCGGCCCACACCGATCGCGCAGGATGGTCGTGAACGCCACGGTCATCACCCTCTACCTCATGCGCAGCGGTCCGAGCTGCGCCGACGCCTTGGACGGCTGCACCCAGGATGCCGCCAAGGCCAAAGCCGCCTTCCGGACGCAAGTCAATGGCATCAACGATGCCTTGCTCGGCACGCCGCACACGGCGACCGGCGTGAACCAATGCCAGCTCGAGCTCAACGGCCACATGCTTGTAAAGCTCCGGGACGCCTACAGCGACCCGGGCCTCACGACGTACGGCCGCGACCGCTCGCGAGCCGCGGGGCGACACCTCCGACGGCGCGTCGAGCCGGACCTGGTCTTGTGTTCCGTCCTACGGCGGGCTCGAGCCACGGCCGACGCCGCGTTTCCTGACCAGGACGTCTTCACGGCTCCCTACCTGAGTGAACTGGCCGACGGCCGACTCCTTTCACTAGATGATACGCCCGTGTCGCCGAGCCACGGGGCCCTGTCCTTCGTGGACCCTACCCGGGAGGACTGGGCGTCCGCGAACTACCACCACTTCCTCACGTTCCTAGGTGGCAGGCTCGCGAAAGAACCGCGCGCGGCGAAAGCGAGTTCCCTGGACGAGCGGTTGCCGGCCGACGCGGCATCAGACTACACGACGGTGGCCGTCACGCACGGCGCTTTTCTACAAAAGGCCTGCGGGTTAGATGAAGCGCCCGCGCACAACGCCGTGTACAGCCGGCGCTTCGTCGTCACGGCCACGCACGTGCGGGAAGAGCCGGGGCCCTGCGACCTCTTCATGGCCGTGTCGGCGCCCGTCGCGACCGCGGTGGGCTGCGACGACTCGGCAGATCGGCCCTGGGACGTGAGCCCGTTCCTAGACGATGACGTTGTTCTGGCCGGGCCCGGCACGTTCACCTTCCCCGACGAGGCGCGCGGCGAGCTCTAAACTACAATTTAATTTACTCCTTCGCGTCCGCCGGTTCCGCGGGCAGCTCGTCCAAGAACCCGGGCCGCCCTTCCTTCGCCTCGGCCTCGTCGTCCGTGTTATCCGACTCGTCTAACTCCGTGTCCTCCGGCTCCTCCTCCGGCTCGTCGTCGTCCTCCTCCTCCTCCTCCTCCTCGTCCTTCTCCTCCGCGGCGGCGCCGCCGCTCTCGCGCAGCGACGCGCGGACGGCCAGTCGGAACGCCGCGTCGTCGGCGTCGTCCGCGTCCCGCGCCGCGCCGGGCGGCGCCGGCGGCGCGTCGCCCTCCGAGCCCTCGGAGGCCGCGCGCGCGCGGCGCGCCGTCTCGTCCTGCATGGACGCCTGCATGGCCTCCAGGAGCATCAGGTCCTCCACGTGCTGAAGGTCCCCCAGCGACGCCAGCAGGCGGTGCACATCGTCCAGCGGCAGCGCCTGCGTGCCCTCACCCGGTGGCGCGCCCCGCCGCCGCAGGATGAACTGTGGGCGCCGCCCCACGCGCCGCTGCGGCGCAGCGCCGGGCACCGGTTCCGGCGCGTCGCCCCGCCTCCTTGCTTCGATCTGCTGGACCCGGATGGCCTCCTCGAGCTTACCTCGTTCGTCGGTCGACACGGTGGCCACCGTCTCGTCCATCGAGACCTTGTGGGCGACGGGCACGTCGGCCTTGGACTCCTCGCGGTCCCGTGCCTCCGCGCTAAAGTCTTCGACGCTGCAGAAGGGACACTCCGCGCCCCCAGTCTGCGGCCGCACCTGCAAATAACACGCCGTGCAGATGGCCTGGCGGCAGCAGCCCGTCGCGTTCACTTTCGGGAAGTACAGGAAACATATCGGGCACTCGTCGCTCGCGGCCGCGGTCGGGTCGTCTTCACCCGCTTTTGGTGGTGCGAGCCGGCCGTGCTTCACGAGGGAGGCCACGGCGTCGGCGTCCCAGCCGCCCAGGGGTTTCCGGGGGTGGTCCGCCTTTCGGGGGAGCTGCTGCTCTTGCTCCCTGACGCGCCGCCGCGTCTGCTGGGCGCGACTCGTGTTGGCGCCCATTTTACTTCGCCCGCCGCTGGGTGGCCTTTTTAGGCCAGAGTCAGGCCGTGTTCCAATTGCTAATTTTCTGCCTCGGCCGGCGTTCCGCGTCCAGCTGGCTGGCGCGGCTGGTGGACTGACTTGATGGCGCCCCCTGACACGCAGTGTAGCGTCTGGCGCCGATCCCTGTGTCGCGTTCACGCCGCTTACGGATGGCTCTGCAGGAGCTTGAGTGGAACTCAGATGAATTAGGCGCCGCAGGGAAGCGTCAACATGCGTTCCACTCATTGCGAGACGTCTGGTTTTATCAGCTAGCCGAGTTCAGTGTCTTGCCAAGCAAAACCCGTGCGAAAAACCCAGGCTGAAAACCAGCCACCTTTTCAAACGATCGCCACATTGCCCTGCTGCACGCAACACTGCAACGGACCGCCGCACGAGTCATTTAAGACACAGCTGCAATAGAACGCCAGCCGCAGCGAATTGCAAAGGAGCGATCAGTGCACAGAGATGAGCGCCCAAGCGCCGATCACGGACGAGCAATGGCTCGAGCTGCACCGCGACCAGTTGGTGGAGGAAAACGTGCCGGCCGAAGTCCACGCCGTCGTGGCAAAAAAAATGAACCGCGAGGTCTTCGATGTAGATAAAGCGTTCGCCCTGCAGGATGGCGGGACGCGCGTCATCACCGCCACGCCCAAGCACGGCGACGCCTGGGTCGCGGACCACGTGCTCGTCTTCTGCGCGCCGACGGACGCGAAGGAGGCGCTCAAGCAGTACCCGCGCCTCGTGGGGCGGTTCCGTGCGACAGCAAAATGCAGGGCCGAGGACGTGCTCGAGCGGGGCGTCTGGCGGTACGCGCAATCTCTGCCGCGCTACGCGAAGGGGCCCCCAATTTGGTGCGTGGAGGACGAGTTTGGAAATGGTTTTGCTCGGGAGGTAGGGAGTCCCACCGTCGGCACCGCCCACATAACTTGTCGGAAGACGAACGACACCTTCGCCATCTACTGGCCGGCGACGGACCTGCCCCTGGGCGGCGCACCGTGGCGCGACCCCTTCCCGCGGCTGCCGCCGGGCGGGCGCCGCGACGCGGTTTTGGCCGCGAGCGCGCACTGCTGGCAGAGTGTCAAAGCGACGGAGCGTTGGCGCCACGCCTACGACGCCTTCCATGCGCAAGATACGAGTGCAATGACCGACGAAACAAAGTTGACCTACGTCCAACCGCCGGCCGCGGCTCCGCTCAAGGTCTGGACGGACGTCGCGTGGACGGCCGAAGTGAGTGACCCGCGGGTCCAGTTCGTCGAGGACATAAACATCGCCGACGCCGTCTTCGCCCACTCGGGCGGAGGCAAGTACGCCTCACAAGTAACGAAGCACCAGCTCGTGTCATGGTTCGCCTACGAAGCGGCCCTGATCAAGAAGGACCATCTGGCCTCGACCCTCCGAAGAGCGGGCCTGGGGTACCTGGCGCCTTTAACTTTCGACGTAGAGACGGAGCTGGACGCGCTACTGGGCTTCTTGGCCGCGACAAACGCGCACGTGATTTTGAAGCCGTACGACCTCGGGCGCAGCATCGGCCACAGCGTCACGAAATTCATTCCACAAGTCCTCGCCTACGCCGGGTGCGGCGGCTACGTGGCGCAGCGCTACGTCGAACGGCCCCACGCCCTCCCCACCGATAAACGGGGCCGGAAGTACGACGTGCGCGTCGTGGCTTTATTACGGTCGGCGGCGCCCTTGGAACTCTACGCGCACGACCACGTGTATATTCGATGCGCGAACAAGCGGCACGATTTAGACTCGCTCGACGACGTGGAGGTGGCGCTGACGGCCATGCATCTGGTGGAGCGGAAAGCGGACTACCCCACGACCGAGCGCTTTATTGAAGCGTTTGATTTAGAAAATCCGGGGCGACCTTGGGCTTCAGTGATGGTCGACATCCGCGCGGCGCTCCGCCGGGCGTTCGCGGCCTGCGCGTCTCTCCACGCGGGCTTCGCCGCCTCGACGAACAGCCGGGCCGCCTACGGCTGCGACTTCGTGCTGGACGCGGACCTGAATCCTCTACTCCTCGAGGTGACCTTCGCGCCGGCGCCGCTCTGGTCGTCCAAGGACATGCCGGCGCGCGTCAACGGCGTGGCGGACGACCTCTTCCGGGCGCTGTACTTCGGGGAGACGGACCGCGTGACGCGGTGCTAAGTTTATTTGTGTTACTATACTTAACAGGCACAAATTAGCTAGGCGCCCTCGGCGCCGACCTCCGCGCGCGAGACCTTGCGGCAGAGCGGGCAGCTGACCCCGAGCGAGCGCCTCGTGGGCGCCGAGACTCGCACGTAGTCGGCCATTTCGCCGAGGCACCCCGCGTGGAAGGCGTGGCCGCACTCCAGGACACACGCGTCCTCGGCGATCGTCGCCAGGCAGATGGCGCACGGCTCGGTCGGTAGCGGCGGCGGCGGCGGCGGCACGGGCGCGAACGTCTCCTCGTTGGTCTCGGCGCGCGGCCGCTTTGCGTCCTCGCCACAGAGTCCCAGAGCGCGCTCGAGGTACAGTTCAAGCTGGGGTAATGACCGTATCGCTCCATTATTCGCCGCGTACTCATCGCCGAAGAGGTCGCGGGTGCGCGGAAAGTGCTCAGGCGGGGTTGTACGGGGGTCGCATCTCCCTGGTACGACAGTATTTTTCCCAAAAATAAAGCCATGGGACTCGAGCGTGTCCTGGAGGTCTCTGAAACTGGCCCGAGGGTTGTGAACCCTCAGGGCCTCGACCGCCGCCGACAGAGCGCGGACGTCCTTCTCCCAGCGAGCGGTGTCGGCCGGCGCCGAGCTCTGGCGGCGTCGTCGTTGGGCGGGAATCGGCTGGCTCGCAGCGGCGGCCAAGTCATCGTCCTGGTACCGAAACGCGTGGCCCGCGTTTGTCCTCTTTCCCTGGCAACTATTCACGATCGACGTTGTCCCTACGCCTAATTTGCGCTCAGCATCCCTCACGGAGCAGTACTCCTCCAGGTCCTCGCCGGTCTCCGGGTCGTATCTGACAACAGCTCGCGTCCGCCCCGTCTGGCAGCGGCAGTCTGGTATGCCCGACGTGCATCTAATCCGGCCGGCACGACGATCGAGGAACCATCCTCAAACTCGACGCGCGCAGAAGTCGCCCCGACCCATACAACTGTTGCAGCATACTGCCGCCCGTCGCTCCAGGGCGCGACGCACTTGGAACCCTTAGTAAATCGCGGCGGCGGCGCTGGCACCGCCGCCGCCGGCGGCGGCGGCGGAAGCAGCAAATTTGCGGGCGGGCGCTTGCCGGTTAGCTCTTGGTAGCGTTGTAATAAGCGGCGACCCGCGGGTCGTACGCATTCGACTGGTAGGCCGTCCTCTTCGTCGCTATCGTCGCAATACTTTACATTGACCGTTTTGCCGATGTTTCCGACGGCGAGAACGAGCGCGGGGTAGTACTTAGAGCCACCACGCCAGCACTCTTCGACCAGCGTGTCGACGGGGTACGGCACGGCGGCGGACTCGGGTGCGGCGC
>Ga0302122_10001944_pt1 | contig 13069 bp, 7 predicted proteins | sample CB21_SCM_MG_FD_203115 | JGI IMG/M metagenome (GOLD analysis project Ga0302122, IMG submission 203115) | Marine microbial communities from Western Arctic Ocean, Canada - CB21_SCM | ecosystem: Environmental > Aquatic > Marine > Oceanic | place: Canada: Western Arctic Ocean | collected 2017-09-28
GCAGCTGACGCCCGAGCAGGCCGCGTTCATGGCCCAGCAGCAGCAGCTGACGCCCGAGCAGGCCGCGTTCATGGCCCAGCAGCAGCAGCAGCAGGCCTACTACATGGACCCGGGCCAGATGAACCCCTACTACGCGGCCCAGGCGTACAACCCCTACGCCTACTACGGCGGGCCCATGGTACCCTATTTTGGACAACCCCAGCAGCTCCTGCCCGCGGACCAGGGCCCGCAGCGCACGCGGCGGCGGCGGCGCGGCTCGGCGCGCGGGCGAAGAGGCGGGCGGCGGGAGGGGGAGAATGGGGAGCACCCGGCGGACGAGGACGTAACGGTCGCGGAGTCGCCGGCGTTCTCGGCCGCGGACTTCCCTTCCCTGGGCGGGCCCCAGGTCTCAAGGGAGCCCACGCAGCAGTGGGTCACGCCCGTTGTGCCGGAGGCGGCGCCCCCGGCCGAAATTGTCGCAGTCGCACAACCGCCCGCCGCCGCGAAACCTGTCGTGCCGCACAAGCCCAAGGACCCTTCAAGGAGATGTGGCGTCTGCGCCTGGTTCGAGCCCTCCAAAAAGATGGGCTTCCTTAAGCAGGACGAGGGCGGCGACATCTTCGTGCACGCTTCTGATTTAAGGGAAGGGGTCACAATAGAAGAAGGAGATCGGGTCGAGTACGCGGTGGCCAAGTTCAAGGACCGCAACAAGGCCATTAATGTCGTGCTCATCTCCCAGATCCTGGCGGAGACGCCCATCGAGGACGAGTCCGACGGCCAGGAGACGCCCAGGAAGACGGCGGTCGTGGAGGTGCCCGTCTTCGACGACCAGGACTTTCCTTCATTGGGCGGACCGGCGCGCGTCGTGCAGCAGGCCGCCTGGGGCGCCGCCGTCGTGCCGGCCGCTTTAACTGGACCGCCCGCGGCGCCCGTCGTCCCGGCGAAGCGGCCCGTCACGCAACCGCCGCCGTCGCCGCCGCGCGCCAAGCCAGCAGCCATAGACGAGGGCGAGAAGAAGGACCAGGCCACGGGAAGCCAACGGAAGACGGGCGTCTGTTTGTGGTACATCCTCAAAAAACGGCACGGCTTCATCAAGCCCAACGAGGGCGGCGCCTCGGACATCTTCGTGCACGCCTCTGATTTAAGGGACGGCGCCATCGAGGAGGGCGACTCGGTCGAGTACGCCGTCGCCAAGTTCAAGGACCGCGTCAAGGCCGTGGACGTGACGGTCCTGGCGAGCGCGGCGCCAGCCAGTGCCGTATAGCATATCCCGCCGGTGGGATATGCCTGGCCTTCGACCATATATGAACACGCTACGAGTGTCAAAAATTAATCACTTCTCCGACACGGTGCCCGAGACAGATATGTGACACGCGACGCGAGCGAAACAATGCCGCGCGCGAAAGACCGCGCGAAAAAAACCGCGCACCGACAATGGCGGCGCGGCGCGCGCGCCGACCGGCGACGACCGACGACGAACGACGACGACCGACGAAATACTAGCTAGGAAACTCTCAGGCTCCCGCCTCCGCCCCCTTATCCCTCCCCGTTACAACTTGTGCTGGTATTTATTGGGTCTCCGTGGCCTGTGCCAGTGGGCGGAGCCTAGAGGCGGAGTCCCAGTCCCCGCACTTGTCCCCAAACGCGCGCCGGCGTGCGTGCGGGGCGGAGTCGACTCGATCCCGCCTCTCTCGGCTCACTCTCTCGCGAGCTGGACCGCACGCCTGCACGCCGGCCACCTACGCGCACTGGTTTCATCGCTTGCGCTGCGCGACATATCACGTCGGACGCACCGCCGCAGCGCTCCCTCAGCCAAAAAGGCCTGCAGGGTCAAAGAGCTAAATTGGCCACGGCCCGCGCGGAAAGCCATGTCGCTCCACGATAAACAGCGCTACTCCCTCGTGACGCTCAAGGGTCAGGGCGCGCCTGACGCCATCTCGCTGACGCCGGGCCAGGAGGTCGCGCAGATCGAGGCCGAGCTGCGCACGCTCGGTTTGAGGCGCGGCCACAAGTGCCCCTTCTGCCGGCTGCCCGTGCCGGAGACGGGGCGGTGGAACAGCAAGGACTGCGGGCTCATGTACCGCGGACTCTGCCCGAACGCGAAGCCGCGGGTCAACGCGCTCGGCCGGCGCCTACGGCACTTGCGGGAGGCGGCCGAGGCCGAGGGAGTAGCCGAGGCGGTCGCGGAAGGGCTCGTCGCCGCCTACCAGGGGGCGCCGGCCCCGGAGGTCGCCGAGGAGATCGTCTGGAGCGCCCCGGCCGAGGCCCATGACGCGCCGGCGGCGCGGAAGGAGCGCTGCGCCTGCCTGATTGACGGGCAGCGGTGCCGCAAGCTCGTGCTTGAGGCCGACGACTGGGTCGTTTCCTTGGGCGACTGGGACCCGGAGCGCTACTGTTCGCAGGACTGCGCGCAGGCGGAACGCGCGCGGGCCGAGAAGGTTCTGGAGAGCGCGCCGGAGCCGGCGCCGTCGACGAAGGCGAAGCCGCTGCAGCGGTCGCACGACGGCGGCCTCGCGGGCATGATCGCGGCGTGCGCGAAGCCCCCCGACGAGGAGAAGGAGGAGACGTCGTCCGAGGTGGATGAGGACGAGGACGAGTCCTCCGCCGACGCGGCGTCCTCCGTCGACGACGCGCCGCCGGCGCCGCACCCGGGCCGCGTCGCCGGCGTCGTGCGGAAGGTGGTCGGGAACCACGGCTACATACGCCTCGAGGGCGTCAAACGCCAAAAAGACGCGCCCGACGGCCGCGGCAATGAGGCCCATTTCGAGCAGAAGCACGTGCGCGCGGAAGAACGCGCGCGGCGCGGCGACCTGCGGGTGGGCGACCGCGTCCACTTCAGGCTCGTGAAGGCGCCCGAGAGCAAGGACGTCCGGTACGCTAAGGTGAAGGCCGTCGACATCGCGCCCCTCAGTGGCATGCCGACGCCGGCGCCGCGCCCGGCCGCGGACGCGCCGTCGGGCGACGCGCTCGTCGACGCGCTCCACGCCTGGATCGTCGGCCAGGGCAAGACGCGCGTCGACGGCGGCGCCCTGACCAAATTTTGGGCGGCGCACCCGTCGGTGCCGCGGGCGCCCAAGGGCCAGACCGCCGCGCACATCATGAAGCACGGCGGCAGTCTGCTCCGCTACGAAAACTTCGAACAGGGCGAACGCGGGGGTCGAACCAAATCGTCGTCGGCGAGGGCGCCCCGGCGCCGCCAAGGGCGAAGGCGGCGCCCGGCCCGCGGGCGGTCGGCACCGTCGCGTGGTGGAAGGGCGCGCGGGGCAGCGGGCACGGCTTCCTCATCCGCGCGACGGGCCAGGAGGACCTCTTCGTCCACGAGTCCGGCCTCGGGGCGGGCCTACTCGCGTTAAAAACCGGAGATCGGGTCACCTTCCGCATCGGGTGCAGTCCGGTGACGGGCCGCGACACGGCGGTGGACGTGGCGCGGGCGGCGCCGGCGCCGGCGCCGCGCGCGCCGCTGAATCCGCCCCTCCGGGGCCCGATGCAGCCGGCGGCCGCGCACGCTGCCAACGGCGCGGGCACGCACCGCGCCGCGCAGCACGAGGTCGAGGCGACCGCGGCGCGCGTCGCCGCGGGCCTCTTCGCCGCCAAGGGCCCCCTGCCCCTCCAGCAGTTCGCCGCGCGCTTCAAGCGGCGGCTGCGCGAGCACGAGCGGCGCCTCGACGCGAGTTCGCAGCAGCAGGCCTGGGCGTACGCGCAGTCGACGCTCGTCACGCTCGACCGCGCGCGGCGCGTCGTCGGCGTCCGGGACGACGCCGGCGCGGCGGCCGCGGCGCGCGCGGCGCAGCGCGGCCGCGAGCGGCGCGCCTGGGGCCCCGGCTGCGGCGTGTCCGAGGACCAGCTCCTCGCGCGGGCGCTCGAGGCGTCGCGCCAGGACAACTATTCCACGCACCTGCAGCCTCCGTCGGCGCTCGACGCGGCCGGCGAAGACGCGGCGCTCATGCGGGTGCTCGAGGAGTCGCGGCAGTCCTACGAGCGCGAGCAGGCGCAGCCTTACGTGAAGACCCAGTACGCGCCGCCTACGTATCCGGTGGCGCCCGCCTCGTCCTCATCGTTTTATTCCGCGCCGGCGCCGCCGGCACCGCACCACGGCGGGTCGTCTTCCGCGGAGTTCGAGGCCCGCATCGTCGCCGCGGGCCTGGCACGCATCCTTCCGGATCTGAAGAAGGAGGAGATCTGTGACCTCGACACGCTCCGTTCCCTCGAGGAAGACGACCTCAAGGAGCTCGGGCTGGCGGTCGGCGCGCGCGTGAAGCTCATGCGCCTCATCAAGAGTGTCGCTGCGGAGGCGTCCGCGTAAGTGATTTATTTGTGAACCCCTTTTCGAAGACTGCGCCTGCGATGCCGCCAGTACCCACAGGGAACGAGTCGCGATAAGCGGGCAGTCCGGAGACACGTACCGGACGGCCGTGGTCCTCGGGGTCGAAAACCCGTCTATTGCTGAATTTTATCAGTCTGGGTCGGCATCACAGCTCAGCTTCGCACTAGAAGCGGTGCAGGACACCCACCGACAGCAAAGTGCTGCACAGGGCTGCCGCAGCGCGAGAGAGGAACCAAGGACCAGCATACACGATGCAGTCCGCCCTGCCCATGACCGTGCTCGGCATCGAGGCGGGCAAGGGCGGCCACGACCAGAAGGAGCCCATCTACAAGGTCAAGGCGAGCTTCTGCCGGGGCTACGCCTTGTGCTTTCTGTTCGCGGTGATGCTGGCCGGCGCGTTGTTTTTTTACGAGGACCCCGAGGACGCCAGGCGGGTCTTCACGCCGGCGATCAACGCCGCCGTGCGCGCGAAGCGGGCCGCTCAGCACCTCGGCCACTTCCGGGCGACGCGGCTGGGCCAGGAACTGGAGCGCCACCTCGAGCACGACATCGCCGAGAAGGAGTGGGCGCTCCTCGCGCGCGCGCGCCTGACGCGCCTCGAGCAGGGCTGGCGCGACGAGGTGTCGCGGGCGGCGGCCAGGGCGGGCGAATCCGCCGACGACGACAAGTGCGCGAGCGTGGCCGACGCCGTGCGGGACGACTTGCTCAAGGCCTCGGACCGCATGTGGTCCGAGCTGCGCCAGACCCTGTCGTTGCTCGACGCGTTGGTGGACCGGGGCGGCAAGGCCGAGGACCAGCACGACGCCGTGCACCGGGAGGTCGCGGAGGAACTGCGACGGGACTCGGAGGAGCGGTCCGCCTTCGCGGAGCACGTGGAGAAGCACGGCGAGGACGCGCGGTACGCCGATTTGGATGACGCGGCGCGGACCGAGCTCCTGGACGCCGACGCGTGGCGGCGCGACCTCGTGGACCGCTTCCTCCAGAACTACGACTCCTTCGCCGGGGAGAACGCGCAGCTGACCCTCACCACGCCCTCGACGCTCACTTCATCATTAGACAAGCTCGAGGCCGCGCTCGAGGGCGACGCGAGCACCACGTGGCGCGCCGCCGAGGCGAAGCTCGCGAAGCTCGCGCCGCAGCTCGCGGCCGCCGGCGCCCCGGCCTACGAGCCGAACGCGCCCTCGACGGACGACGCGCTCGACTACGTCCAGGCACACAACGTCTTGGAGTATTTGAATGAGGTCTCCTGGCGCGCCAAGCTGACCGCGTCCCGGTCCGAATTAGACGCGGACCGGCGGGCCTACGAGGCCAAGGAGCTCACGCCCATGGCCTTCGTGGAGCGCCTCGAGGAGCTCGAGGGCCGCGGCGCGTTCCCGTCGGACTGGCTGTATTCTTCGGGCGTGGACGACCTGGCGTTCGCGGATGTGGTCGAGACATAAGTAGTGCCCTGTGGTTTTAGCCGGTGCCGTCGCCGGCGCTTTTTTGTTGAGTATCGTTCGGTTGCATACTGGCCCGGAGAGATCAACACAACTACGACTACTACGGCCCCGGCGGTGAATAATCGGGGGAGGAAAAAGAGGCTGTAGAGCACCCGAGCGGGATCGGTCGAATCGCCATGAGCTAACAGACACAAGCTACGGGCTTACATCTGGCGGTGCAAAGTGTGATCTGGTAATATAACGCAATTACTCTTTTTCGAAAGGGGGATAGGGAGTCTTCGGGAGTCGGCGCTCAACCAGTCCTTCAAGGTCCGCGCTCCCACACGTGCCGGTTCATACAGGCACCCGGTCGGCCTCGTCCATAGTAGGGAGCCGCGGGGCCGAATCGGGAGTGACGGTTGAGCGTGGCGGTGCCGCAGCATACCAGCTCATATCTTGGCGCATGGACGGCCGCTCGGAGGTAGACCTCCCCAAGGATCGGGTACTCGTGGAGGCCAAACTGTCAGAACCGCTCCCGCTTCTACTCAAGCGAAAGAGCTTCAGTCGCGCCGGTGGAATGCTGTCGATTCGTGGTCCGCAGGTCTCCCTGGGGCCGCCTAGGGTCGGTACTAGACGTGTGCAATCGCCTACACCGCACACGCCGAGGACTACTAACTCCCATGTGTTTTTATTCTAGAATTTGATTACAGACTAGTGCGTTTTACACGCACAACCTACCGGAACACCGCGTAGTCGCCCGCGTAGACGCACTGCAACGACGCCCAGACGCCGACGAGTGGCCCCGCGAACCAGAGCCCGTTCGTGCAGCCGACGAAGACGCCCACTTCCAGGGGGGTCTTGCCCTCGTGGCGTCCGTTGGCGAAGTACGTGCAGAAGTAGATCACCGTCCCCACAAGTTCCTGGTAGAACGCCAGCAGGTTGATGACGCCGAAGGTCCGCGCGTCGAGCAGCTCAAAGGTCATGCCCACGAGGCACAGGAGGCTCGGTACCAAAGTGACGTGGCCGTTCGAGACGTCGATCCAAAAACCGAACGTCGACCGGTCCGCGTACGACGGATCGTATAGAGCGTACGTCCACCAGACGCGACTCCAGTACGTTAATGAGAACCACTTCGACGGCGGACAGGGCAGGAGGAAGAACCGCCCCACGACGCGGAAGCGGTCCGCCTGGGAATCCCTGGTACGCTCCCTTAACTCGCGCGCGAGCTTCTGGATCACGCCGACGCGGTACGCGAGCGCGAGCTCCCAGAAGCAGATGAGGGCGTTCAGGGAACAGAAGAACGCGAGGAAGGCCTGCACACCACTGAAGGCGTGCGCTTGCGTGTGGTAATAGACCGCGGCGCCCGTGGTCGCCACCAGGTAGCCGACGATGACGTGCGCGACGACGAGCGGCATCGTGCGCACGGAGGGCCCAGGCAGCCTAAGCTGTGGATGCAGGTGGCTCACCTTCGCAATCAATCACTGCGATGTATTCAATCACTGCGATGTGCTCAGTCGCAGGTGTCGCTTATGCAGTGCTTGCGCCCAAGTTTTTGCTTTTGCAGTGCATACGCCATACGCGTCGTACGCGAAACAAAGCATCTGCCTATGTAATCACGACATGGAAGCGCCGGGCGAGTCCAGACACGTCTAGACCCAAGGCCTCGCGACGTGCCAACCCCGCACTGTTATTGAGTCGAGCGCAGGAGCAAGACTGGAACGCCTTGGCATTGATTGTTTATGCTCGCGTAGAAGCAGCCCCCACAACAACGAAACGCGCCGCAGTGCACAGAAGCAGCCCAAGACGACAAGGCGCTGCTCAGCGGCCACTGAGCGTATATTTATTAGCAACAGCTCGACCCATACAAGGCGGCCGCGCAATCTGCCAGACGATGGAGGCCCAAAAGGGCAGCCAGCCGGCCACGCCCACCGATTCCCCGGCACCGAGCAAGTCGCGCCTGTGGAGCAAGGTCCGCGACGCGGTGATCTCCGACGTCGAGCTCACCACGCCGACGGAGGCGGTGGCGCCGGCGGACGATGGATATATGGAGCAGGCACCGTCGTGGGTATGGCAGCCCGAAACACTGATTCCGGTCATGCACCCCGACGGCAAAGCAAGGTTCCACTGGGACATTGTGCAATGCGTCTCACTAGTGTGGGTCTCCATCTTCGTGCCGCTGCGCCTGGGCTTCGACTGGCCGGCCGTGGGCACCTGGTTCATCTGCGACTGCGCCATCGACCTGTACTTTATTTTCGACTTTTGTTTAGGGTTCTTCACGGCGGTGCATTTGCACGACGATACTAGGGTGGAGGAGGACGAGGAGGACTACTTCCAGCACAACGGCCACTACGTCATCGTGGACAAGGCGCGGATCGCCCTGCACTACTTAAAGGGGTGGTTCGGCATCGATCTGTTCGCTTCTCTACCGATCGAGTTTTTCATGCGGCTCGAGCAGGGCTCGCTGGGCTGTAGTCTACGGGTCACGAACCCCTGCTCCGTCGAGACACATTCAAGTGGAGCCGCCGTGAAGTTAGTGAAGATTCTGCGGCTCTTCCGGATCCTCAAATTATTCCGATTACTAAAGCTGAAGAAGCTTTTTACGCGGTACCAGGACGACTTCGTGTACTTGATGCCTGTTATATCAGCAACAAAATTAGTCTTCGCCATGATCTGGATGTCGCACTGGATGGGCTGCACCTACGCCCTGGTGTTCCCCTTTGAGGAGCAGGAGAAGCCCATGACCACCTTGGCCTCCAAGTACATCGGGGCCATGTACTGGGCCATGCAGACCATTACGACCGTGGGCTACGGGGACATGGTCGGCACGACGGACGGGGCGCGCGTCGTGGCCACCGCCGGCATGGCCATCGGGGGCCTCATTTTCGGCTGGCTCATCCAGTACGTCATCTCGGTCTTAGACCCGGACACGTTCGAAAGAAAACAACAAGCGCGCATCGACCGCATGATGGCTTACTTAAGAGCGAATCGGTTGCCGCCCCAGCTCAGTGCGAGGGTCGTGCGCCACGTGCGGCAGCAGAACTCGCGGCAGACGGAGGATAGAGCCGTGCTCACGGAGCTGCCCCGCCAACTGCGGTCGGACATTTGTCTGCACCTCTACGAGTCGTTTATGTTGAGCGTCCCCTTGTTCTCCCACGCGGCCAACACCTACACGCACCACGCGTTCGTGAGTGATGTTTGTACCAAGGTCGTGCCTTTGACCATCCCGGTGTCGGAGATGGTCTACGGCGCCGGCGACGTGGCCGAGGAGGGCGCTTATCTGATCGTGACGGGCGCCGTGCAGCTCCTCAGCCCCGCGGCGCCGTCACGCAAGCACATGCGCCGCCTCGCAACACAACAGGATCACGCGACGTCCGCGCGGGCGAAGCGCGCCACGGCGGAGGGGGGCCTGGAGAAGGAGCTCGGTCCCGGCGACGTGTTCGGCGAGTCTAGTGCTTTAGGTAGCACGCGGCGGTTCGACGAGGCGGTGGCTCGAAAGACGAGCGAACTGTTGACTATTTCTGGGCCGGACCTGCGCTGTGCGCTGGACTTGGCGCCGCGTCTACGCTGGACCGTATTGCAACGGACAGTCGAGCACGCCATCAAGTGCATCCACGACCCGCGATTATTGATGGTCGTGTTGAGGGAACTGCACCTCCCGGAGCTCCTAGAAGAGGACACAAAAGGCATCCCGGCGCGGTTTGAAGATTCTATTAGGATCTTGCGCCACCACAAAGTTTATAAAGTCGTGCCGAACTGGCGAGAAGCGCTCTACAATATTCGAGAGGATTGGGAAGGGCGCGTGTGCTCGACGCCGCAGCACAGCGCGGCGCCCACGTCGCCCGGGCGCGAACGTCAAAACTCTTATTCATCGACGGGGCAGACCGGTCTGGATGTGCACGAAGAGCTTAAGTTGGTACGGCGGGACCTCTCGGACCTGACGGACGCGGTGCGCGGCTTGTTCGCGACGCGCGCTTTTGAGCACGCGGACTTACACAAGATGGGGGGCGCGTTGCACGGGGTGGCACTGGCGGCGCGGGCGGCGTCCGCGGGACAGCAGCCCGCCGAGCACCGAAGCGAGGACAAGGGAGCCGCTAGTGTAAAGTAATAAATCTTCCGGCAAGTTTCACCACGAAGTAGCCAACCAAACCTTAGTCCGACCACCCGTCCGAGTCGCCCCCCGCCGCGGGCGGCGTCCAGCCCGCCGGCGACGCGGGCTGGCGCGCCGCGTCCGCCTCCCAGAGCCGGGCCTCCGCCTCGCGCTGCGCCTGCGCGGTCGCCTCGGTGTCCATCATGGCCCGGAGCTTCGCCGCCCGCCTTTTCTCGGCCCGCAGATCCTCTTCCGCCCGCCGCGGATCATCCGTTTGTTCGCGCTCGAAGCCGTCCAGCCCCATGGCCGGCGGCCGCTCCTCGGCGTCCGGGCGCCCGGGCGGCAGGCGGCTCGGCGAGAAGAGGCCCGCGCCCTCGTCGTTCCGGGCGGCTGGCCGCCGGCCCCGGGGCGCGGGCTTCATCTGCTGCCGGGGCATGGGCATCGTTCGGCTCGGCGAAAACAGCCCGACCGCGTCGCCCACGAGGAGCTGCGGCGGCGGGCTGCCCCCCGCGACGCGGCGGTCGTCGCCCACGAGGGGCCGCGGCGGCGGGCTGCCCCCCGGCACGCGGGCGTCGGCGTCGAGGCCCTGCCACATGTCGGCGAAGGACACCGGCTCCGGCGGCGGCGTCAAAGGAGTAACATCAACCGGCTGGGGCGGCGGCGTCGCGACCACTGGTTCGGGCCCCACGTAGACGGGCGCCTTGTGCGGCGGAGTAACATCAACCGGCTGGGGCGGCGGCGTCGCGACCACCGGTTCGGGCCCCACGTAGACGGGCGCCTTGTGCGGCCCCTTTTTCTTCTTAAGCTGCTTGGCCTGGTGGTCGACCTGGGCCTGCAAGCGCCGGTTGTCCCGTTCCAGGCGCGCCACGTCCTGGTGCGTGTTCGAAGTCGACGTCTTGCCGCCCCGCGCGACGCGCACCGTGGTCTTCTCCCGTTCCAAAGTTCGTATCTTCGCGTCCCTTTCTTTAAGGCCGTCCCGCATCTCGGCGACCTCCCGGCGCAACGCTTCCACGAGCTCGTCGTCCCCGTCCGTCTTCTCCAGCAGGCTCCGGATGTGGTCCTTGGTCCGCTGGACTTCCTGCGTCTGGGCCACGACGCGAGCTTGGGAGGCCTGGAGCGTCTCCTTGACCTTCACGACTTCGTGCTGTAATGTTGCTCGTTCCTTGAACACCTCCTCCACTTCCCGCTCGCGTTCCTTGCGCGCGCCCTCCAACTCCCGCTGCGCGACGGCGTCCACGTCCCGGCGGGGTGGGCGCTTCCGGGGCCCCGCCTCGCTCACCTCCTTCTCCAGTCTTCTGACCTTGTTCTTCAGCATGACGATCTGCTGCGCGCGGCCCTTGCGGCCCTCCCCGTCGCCTTTCATAGCGTCGTCCAGGTTGCCGTCGCCGACCTCTCTAGCGAGGGCCCTCCTTAATTTGTCGCCTTCGGCGCGCTCCGTCTCCAATTTGTGCCGCAGGTCCGCGGACCGCTTCTCGGCGCGCTTCTCGCGCTGCGAGGCCCTCTGCGGCTCGGCGCGTGCCTCGGGCTGCTTCTCCTGGAAGGGGTGGCGCGCCGCGTCCGGGTCGAGGGGCCCCCGGGCCCGCAGCTCCTTCGCCAGGGCCGTGGCGTCGATCTTCAGCGCCTCGTACGCTAAGTGGAGCTTGCGCGTCTTCTCTCTTTCAGAAGCTAACGCCACGGTGTAGTTCCGGGCCTTGCGGGCCAAAGCGATGATCTTGCGGTCGCGCACGTCGACCTGGGCGCCCGCGATGCCCGCTTGGATGGTGTGCGGATTCACGCCCGGCACGGGCGCCAGCGCCTCGAGCATGACTTGGTAGTTCTTTACTTGTTGGCGCTTCAGGCGGAGTTCCTCGGGGACCGGGAGCTCCGGCTCAATGCTCGGCTCCTTCAGGGGCGAGACGTCTCTTTCAGGACTAAAAACCTTCTGCTGGAGCTGCTGGAGCTGCTGCTCCTGCGCTTCGTCGTCGGACTCGCCGAAGGAGCCGTCGTCGTCGCCGTCGGGCAGCGCGGCGACCTCGTTCCGCGACTCGTTGCGGGTCATCTGTCGTTCCGGCATGGGATCGCCGCCCAATAACGCGTCCACCATGGCGCCCTCCCGCCCATAGTCGTAGGTCACGTTGTAGGCTTGGGTGGTCTGCAGGGAGGTCATCGTCGGCCTTTTGCCCGTGCGGCTAGCTGGCTTTCGGCTACGTTTATCGTCAGGCAGCTCGACCCGACGGCGTGCTCGATCCTCGCGCTGTCTGCGCGACTCGTGCGGCCCACCGGGCAACCCTAGGCCGGTCTTTTGCGTGTGCCGGCCGGGTAACGATGAAACCCGAACTGAGCTTTTGGCCTAGCCAGCTGGGACTAGCCCGAGTCTATAAGAGGGACTCTCCCACCCCACGCACTGTTCCCGGTCTCGCGCGAGCCAGGCAGTTTGGTCGGGTTTACTGAATTCAGGTTTGTATTGTGCTCGGCCGCATTGGCATTACGCTTGCACGACATACCCCAGTTCCCGAGCGTCGCGGGGCAGTGCACCGTACTGGACTTGTGCGTGCGCGCCGCGGGGTAGCGTGACCAGGATGATCCTCAGGACCGCCACAGTCTTGCTTTGCGCCCAGGCCGCTCAGGCCGCGTGCGAAGGCTGCTCCAAGAAGCTCTTCACCCCGACCTGCAACGGCTTCGAGAAGAAGACGACGCGCTGGGGCAACTGGTATCGCCTGCCGGCACAGCTGGCGACGTTCGCGCCGACGGCGACGCCCGCGCCGACGGGTGCTTTGGTCGGCGCCGAGCCCACGCCGCGCCCGTCCTTTGCGCCCACGCCGGCACCCACGCCGGAAATTACTGAAGCGCCGTCCTTCATTGACCGGGCCAAGTGCCACAGTGAAACGTGCTGCGCGGAGGCGGAGGAGGATTGCTGCCTCACGGACCCGCCGCGCGTCTTGGGTCTGGTGTTAGGGCTCTTCGTTTTATTCTTCCTGGCAGCCATCGTCCTCCGGCCGCGGCTGCTCACGCCCCAAGGGGATCTTGAGGCGTAGCATGCGTAACTTTATCTAGCCCTACCCCCTGCGAGGAGCACACCTATACACTACGTACTGTTAAATACCTACTCGAGCTCCGCCGCGGCCCCGAGCTCGATCAGCTTTTTGACGATCTCCTCGGCCTCCTCCTTCTTGACCTCCTTCTTCAGCACGCTCGGCGCGCCCTCGACGATCTCCTTGGCCTCCTTGAGGCCCAGGCCCGTCATGGCGCGCACCTCCTTGATGACCTTGATCTTGGCCTTGG
>Ga0302122_10001947_pt1 | contig 13067 bp, 9 predicted proteins | sample CB21_SCM_MG_FD_203115 | JGI IMG/M metagenome (GOLD analysis project Ga0302122, IMG submission 203115) | Marine microbial communities from Western Arctic Ocean, Canada - CB21_SCM | ecosystem: Environmental > Aquatic > Marine > Oceanic | place: Canada: Western Arctic Ocean | collected 2017-09-28
TCGTGTCTGGGTCGTGGGACAACACGCTCAAGGTGTGGGACGTGGCGACGGGCGAATGCGTGGCGACGCTGGAAGGGCACTCGAGTTACGTGCGGCGCGCGGCGTCCGCTTTGTGTACTGCTTTTGTGAACTGGGTCTTCGTTGTAGGTCAATGGCGTTGCGGTGTCCCCGGACGGGCGGCGCGTCGTTTCTGGGTCGGGCGACAACACGCTCAAGCTCTGGGGGATGGCCGGTGACCACCAGAACGTGGCGCCGGCGACGGTAGTACCGCAGCAGCAGATAATATCGGTTACCATCCCGCCCGGCGCCTCGCCAGGTTCTGTTCTTAATTGCCCGTTGCCGTTCCGTACGGTCCAAGTAACTGTCCCGCTCGGCAGCGGTCCGGGCGACGTAATACAGGTGGCGGTGCCGCCGTGAACTTCACGTTGACACCCCAGGCCCGGCCCGGTTGCGGAGCCGACGCGAGGCTTGCGTAAAATTATTCGCTTCAGCCGTAGGCGAGAAGCGCCACGAAATTTAGTATTCCCGCTGAAGCTCGCCTTGGACAACCGTGCCCTGGACGACTGCGCCCTGGACGACCGTGGGTTGGACGACCGTTGGTTGGACCTGTGTGGAAATCAAATTTCGTGGCGCTTCTCGCCTACGGCTGAATCATGACCTCACGCCATCGTGCCCCGTACCGTTAACGGTACGGGGCACACAGGCCCTCGTAGGTTTTGCGCCACTAGCCCCTAGTGTGTTTTGCGCCGCTCGCCAGAACGCTGTTCTTCGCCGCCCGCCTCTTCGCCCCACGTAAAAACGTTTCTCTCGGCCCCAGCGTTCCGATGAGCACATTTCAAAACCACCCGAGCCCATGCTGCCGCGAAACTGCCGCCGACACTAGGATCATTTCGGACCCGCTCTAACCCGACTCTCGCCCAACCCTGACCCTAACCCTAGTCTACTCCTAATCCTAATCCTTACTCGGATCGAATCCTAACCTCAACCTCGCGACAGATAAAAAAAGTCGAGTCAGTCATTCCGATTCTGACTTTTTCCATCTCCGCGAAACTGCCGCCGACACTAGGACCATTTCGGACCCGCTCTAACCCGACTCTCGGCCAAGGACCATTTCGGACCCGCTCTAACCCGACTCTCGCCCAACCCTAACCCTAACCCTAGTCTACTCCTAACCCTAACCCTTACTCGGACCGAATCCTAACCTCAACCTCGCGAGTCAGAATCGGAATGACCGGCTCGACCTATTTTTGGTCTGGTGATTCGGCGATTTAGCGATGAGTTGAGATGGAAAAAGTCAGAATCGGAATGACCGGCTCGACCTATTTTTGGTCTGGTGATTCGGCGATTTAGCGATGAGTTGAGATGGAAAAAGTCAGAATCGGAATGACTGACTCGACTTTTTTTTATCTGTCGCGAGGTTGAGGTTAGGATTTGGTCCGAGTAAGGGTTAGGATTAGGAGTAGACTAGGGTTAGGGTCAGGGTTGGGCGAGAGTCGTGTTAGAGCGGGTCCGAAATGATCCTAGTGTCGGCGGCAGTTTCGCGGCAGCATGGGCTCGGGTGGTTTTGAAAAAGTGCTCATCGGAACGCTGGGGCCGAGAGAAACGTTTTTACGTGGGGCGAAGAGGCGAGCGGCGAAGAACCGCGTTCTGGCGAGCGGCGCAAAACACACTAGGGGCTAGTGGCGCAAAACCTACGAGGGCCTGTGTGCCCCGTACCGTTAACGGTACGGGGCAGCAGGCCAGGGCGACGGTCGTCGGCTGGCTCCCGAAGGAGGAGAGCGACTTCCTCGACGACCGCGGACGACCAGCGGCGTTGTATCGCATCCGCTACGTCGACGGCAACCTCGCCGGCGACGTGGAGGACCTGGAGGAGCACGAGGTCCGCGCGAGCATTCCCTACGATGACCGAGTACAGCTCATGGAGCGCGAGCAGATTCTCTTCGAGGAGGCTGAAGCGAGGGGGCTTGACGTGGCGGCGGTGACGCCTGCCCATCACGTGACGCCGCGCTCGCCGCTACGGGTTATGCTACCGTTCGTGCTTGACGACGAGGAGGACAGCGACAACGGCCCGGCGCCGGCGACCTGCGAGGACGCCTCGCCGCCGCCGAAGCGCCGGAGGACAGCGGCCGTCGGCGACCGCGTCGTTCTGACGCTTAACGCGCTGAAGGGCGTCGTCACGAAGGAAAACAAAAGGACCGGCTGGTTCACCGTGAAGGTCGAGGACGGCGACATCGAATCCTTCCGGGCGGCGGAGCTTAGAGTGATAACTAACTAGACTTACGCTCCCAGAGCCAGGGCGCGGCCCCCTTGAGGTCCGCGATGCGTCGGATCTTCGCGTCGTAAAGGTCCGCGTCGCCCGCCGCGGCTGAATCCCCGAGTAAAGCCGCCTCGCCCCCCACCTCCTCCTCGACGAAGACGCAGCGCATGCCCAGGGCGCGGCACGCGCGGATGTTCTTGAGCGAGTCCTCGAACATGACCGAACTTTCCGCGTCGGCGCCGACCGCGTCCAGCACCGTCTGGAAGGCCTCCTTTTCAGGCTTGCAGGCGGGCATGACGTCCTCGACCCCGAAGATGAAATCGTCCCGAAACAAGTCGCGCAGGCCCAGCGAGTCCAAGCAGCGGCGCGCGTACTTGCGCGGCGCGTTGCTGAAGACCACCAGCTTGTAGCCCAGTTGTTTAAGCTCCGCGAGCTGCGAGCGAAACTCTTCATTACGAGGAAGGAAGGCGTCGAACTCGCAGTGGGCCGCCCAATAATCGCCGAGCATGTGCTCTTCAAAGGGCTTCGGCATGTTTCCCCGGGCCGAGGCGAGCGTCAGGCCTTTCAAGGTCGAGTGCGTTTCCCGAAACACCTCGTCCCTGAGTGCTAAAGCTTCTTTTTCTGTCTCAAAGCCGAGCTCGTCGACCATGAACTTGGCGACGATCGGTCCGTTGCGGTGCTTCGAGAAGCCGCTCGACACGGGGTACAGCGTGTCGTCGACGTCGAAGATGAGCGTGTCCACGGCTTTCGTCGCCATGGTGCGCGTGAGGGCGCAGCGGCGCGTGGCGGTGCGGGTGAGCGCGCTGCGGCTCGTGATCGCGCTGCGGCTCGTGGCGAGTCGCAGGATGGTTGGTAACGAGCGCATGCACTTCACGAGCTGTCGCGTCGATGCGTATCTGTGTATAGGTGCCGCAGACAGCAACTGAGCAAAACCCGATTTGAAGCGAGTGCACTTGGTGTGTGCGGGTCTTCGTGAAATACTACGTCTTAGACAACCAACAACAAACTATCTGTCGCGCCGCTGGGAACAATCACGTGGTCGTCGGTCACCCCGGAGACGGTGTGGCGAACGTGAGCGGTAGCGGCGCGGCGGCGACCGCGAAGGGTAGCGGCGCCGCGGGCTCTCGTCGCGGGAGCGGCGCCGCGGCGGCGACCGCGACCGCCGCCGTCGACCGGCGTCGCTTGGCGGCGGTCCCCAGCCGCTGCAAGCGGGCGCCGGTGCCGGTGCCGCTGGCGCCGTCGCGCCCCGTTTTTCGGCCATGACCTCGGCGAAGCTCTTGATGCCGAAGTCCTCGGGCGAAAAAGCTCTTGATGCCATGACCTCGGGCGCGTCGACATGGGGGCGCTTCGCGGCCTCCCAACCCGACGTCTGCGGGCCCGGCGGCTCTGCGCTGGTCCGCGACCATCCCACGGACTGCGGCTCGAGAGACTGTATCGCGGCCGCAGGCGCGGGGGCCGGCAGGGCACCCCAGCCCGAGGCCTTCGGATCCGGCGGCGTGGCGACCGACGGCGTGGCTGGCGCCCAGCCGGCCGCGAGGGAAGGGTCCGCCGCCGCCGTCGTCCAGCCCCCGAGGCCTCGCGCGTGCCCGAGGCCGCGGCGGTCGGCGGCCCCGAGCGCCGCCGCCGTCGCGTCGAGGACCGCGTCTATGGAGACGCCCTGCTTGTTTTTGCCGACGCCTTCGCCGTCCGTCCAGCCGCACAGCCGCAGCAGCTTCGCGCCTTTCCCAAAATCCAGATCATTTTGCTCGGTCTCGTCGGGGCCGCGCGGGCGCGGTGGCGGCTTTGGCGGCGGCGGTCGCCGGCGCCGCTCCGGCTCGCGCGCGCTCCGCTGCTGGGCGCGCCGCGCCTTCTGCGCCGCCAGGCGCTGCTCGAGGGCGGTGCCGGTGGCGGGCGCCCAGCTTCGAACGGCCGCGGTGCCCCCGCCCGATGGGGCAGGGGGCTCTGGCGTGGACATCCTACAAGCTGTAGCGTCTCTGAGGCTGGGCAATGCTCCCCCAGAGCTGTGCAGCGCCAAAGCTGTGGGCGAAAACTGCACGCACCCCCAAGAACTACTACACAGCAACTCTAAAGGGTGTGTGCAACCACAAATGCGGCCGCAGCACGCCGGACAAAAATGCCAAATCGAGGCAAGAACAAATTTAGACGGGTTTCTCCGATGCACCCGCGGCCATCTCCCAAGCCCAAGACGACTAAAAAAACCACGCCCTTAGCCCCCCCGCGCAGAGCCCTACGCCCACTCCAAGAGCACCGGGTCCCGGAAGACGCCCTGCTCCTTCAATGGTTTTGACAAGTCGAGCTCCACACCGTGGTGGGACAACGTCGTCACGACTACATCGAGGTCCGTGGCCACGCGCGCCGCGAGCACGGACGCACTTTCATTGACGCTCACGTCGCGTGAAACCAAAGCCGGCGCCCGGTGTTGAGGCCCCGTCTTCATGAACACCGCGATCGTGGGCTTGCCCACATGGTCGACCTGGCCGCAGAGCTGCTTGTGGTACGTGTCGATTCCGCTCACTTCATCACTAAGAACGGGCCGCGCCATCGCGCCGCCGGTCCACTTGTGCGGTAAGGCCTCCTTGCCATGGTCCACGAAGTAGCCTCTGTCTCTAACAGCCCCGGTGTCCTCGGGCAGGGGCCAGGGCAGGCCCGTGGCGCGGCCGAGGCCGGCGCTAAACACTGCAGTGTCCATGGGCCGCCGCGCGTGCGCATGCGCTAATTGCATGGCGTGGTGGCGCGGCCGGCTCGGCGGGTGCGGCGGCGTGGAGATGCGGCGCATGCAGCCTCGGAGCGGCTCGGTGGTCTCGTCGGCTCTTTTGCACGCTTGAAAGCTTGAAGGCGACTTGAGAAATACTAGATTCTCTAGTGTGCCCGACTCCTCGAGCATGCGCGGGGCGCCGCCGGGGAGTAATCTGGGGCCACGCCGGGACGCGTAGCCGCGCGCGTGCCCGATAACGTGCGGGTTCTATCATCTTGGCATCCCATGCATCGAAGCTCGGGCTTCGAAGCTGCCCTCGGACGGAACTCTGCGATTGCACGCGCAGCCCTTGGCGAAGCGCTCCAGTGAAAGTTTGTGAAGGTCTCAAGAGGCAGCCATGGGCAGCACCCTCTCCACCGAGGCCAATGGCCCGGCGCCGCCCCCGAAGCGGCACCGCGCCGACGCCCTCGCTGCACTGAAGTGCGGCGACGATGACGACCTCGTGCAGAAGTACGACGAGTTGCTCGAAACGTTCGACGCCGAGCAGTCCCGCTTCCTGTCGCGGCTCCGAGGACTGGAGCGAGCGCACGAGACCACCATGGCTTCCCTAAGCGAGGAGCGGGATACCTTACAACGGCAGCTCGCGGCGAAGCAGACGACCTTCGACGAGCGCCTGGAGGAGCTGGAGGTCAAATTGACCTCCTTGTTGAAACGACGGATCGAGGAGAAGCGGGCGCGGGAATGTACAGAAGCGGACGACGACCTACAGAGGGTGCTGGCGGAGATCGCTCGGTTAGAAAGCGACCTCAATAGCTTGCAGGCGCAGTGCACTCATCTCGTCGAGCGCATGGCGGAGAACGACGCACAGCACGAGGCGGACGTTTTACAGGCTGTGAACGAGGCGATCCGGGAGCAGGCGTCTCCCAGCGAAATGGAGCTTACGAAGTTGCGGACGACCATTGATGCGGAGTTGGCGGCGTTAACAAAGCGCCGCGACGAGCTGCTGGCTTTACTCGCGCGGGACGAGGCGACGTATACGCGCGAGCTCGAGGAGTTGCGGGCCTCCTTCGCCGGGGCGTTGCGAGCGCTGGAGGCCGAGCTGCGTCGGTCTCTGGAAACCGCACAAAAGGACGCCGCTTCCGAAGGCGACCACGCGTCCGTGGTCAAGGCCAAGCAGAACTTGCTCGAGGAAGCCCAAAAAATGAAGCTGGAGCGGGACGCCGCCGACGAACGGTTGCGGGAGCTGGAAGAAAAGGCGCGCCTCGCGACGCTGCGCCTGGAGCAGACGCGGACAAGGCACGCGGACGCGGACAAAACTTTGACCCAGCGCCTCGATAGGAGAGACGAGGAGTTCCGGGCGTCGTGCGTCGACGACCCCGCGGTCGAGGTGGCCCACGAGCGCGAGCTTAAGAGCCGCACGAAGGCCGCGAATGAAAAGGAGACTGGGGTGCAGCGCGGCCGGTTGGACGCCTTGCGCGCAAAGCTAGAAGCCATCAAGCGGGCAAAGCAGAGCGAGGTCGACGCCCTACGGGCCCAAGTGAAACAAGCGGAGGCCGACGCTTTGAATAATGAGGCGGAAGCCGAGGGCGCCGTGCAAAAGCGGGGCCGGGCCTACCGCCACGAGCTGACGACGGCGACCACCATGGTCTCGTGCAACGCTGCACGTTCCAGTGTTGCAAACGCGCGTCGACTGCGTGCTGCATCTGACAAAACTCACACAGGCCGAGCGCGAGGAACAAAAAGCCATGCGGAGCGTTGGGGACGCGAGTACTCAAGAGGCCTTCTCCACGTCTATGCACGCGGGGGAGCTGGACGGGCGCGTCGCGACATTACGGAGCGACGCGTGTGCGCTCAAGGCCGCCGTCGCGGAATTAGAACGAACACTAAAAGCGGAGAGTAGCGCCCACGGGGCGCGAAGTAAAGCGCTGCAGAACGCGTTGAAACGGGCGGACGCTTCATTAATTAAAATGAGAACCGGCGCCACGTCCACACAACTTGGTCTCGGCACCTTTGACGCTGAAGCCAAAGACGAGTGGGCCTCCCTGATTACGAAGGGTCGGAGTCTGGTGGGGAGTTGGGTCCACGACGGCGGTGATGAGCCCCTCGTCGCGCAGGACGCGCTTGGGAGGCGGTCTTCTACCGTCGCGCAATCGTTAAGCGTCGTCAAAGATGAGTTAGGACGGGCCTCGGGCGACCGCTTCGCTAAGCTCAAGGCGAAGCACGGCGATCTAGAACGGGAGGCCTCGATTTTAGAACGGCTCCGCACGGCGACCGGGACTCCTGCCACGGAAGTTGTTACAAATACGCGTCTAGAAGCTATTAAGGTCGCGCGAGCGATCGAGGCCAAGACCCAGGCTTCAATCGAGGCCATGCGGAGCGTCGCCATCGACGAAGAGGACTCCTTAGATGCGATCGACGCGTCCTTAAACGGCGGGCACTTCGTGGATCTGAGCTATCCCCCGACGGAAGTGCCCGGCTGTCGGAGTCCGAGCGACCCGAAGCCGGCGGGGCGCCTCGTGTACAAGCGTGCTACGGACATCTTTAAGAGCCCCCGGGTCTTCCGAGACGATATACAACCGGACGACGTGCGCCAGGGCTCCTTGGGCGACTGCTGGCTCATGGGCGCGTTGAGTGCCTGTGCGGAGTTCCCCGCATTGGTCAGGAAGCTGTTTCCGGACGGGACGCGGCACGCCAACGGGCTGTACCGGGTCAAGCTCTGTTTAAGTGGCGCGTGGCAAATTATAACCCTGGACGACTTCTTCCCTTGTAGTGGAGACGGCCCGGTCTACTCCCGCGCGAAACATGAGGAGCTGTGGGTCCTCCTCCTGGAAAAGGCCATGGCCAAGGCCTGCGGCAACTACGGGCGGTTACGGGGCGGCCTGGCCGCGGAGGGGTTGTTGGACCTGACGGGCCTGCCCACCTACAAGTTCAAGTTCGCATCTACGATGCACAAGCCGCTCGTCGAGTCCGGGGCGTTGTTTGACCAACTGGTCTACGCGGACACAAATAGATGTGTCGCGGTCGCGTCGACGCCGGGCGAGGACCGCTTCTCGGAGAATGGTGTGATACCCACGACGAACTCGGACGGCGGGCTCGTGCCGGGCCACGCCTACGCTTTGATCGCGGCGCGGCGGGTGGACGGCCACCGGCTCATATGGCTGCGGAACCCGTGGCGTGCGTTCGAGTGGACCGGTGCCTGGAGCGACGGGGACGCGCGCTGGACCCCGGAGTTCAAGCACAAGGTCGCGGCGGCCGTCGGCGTCGACGCCGCGGACGTGATTCGCTCGAACGACGGAGCCTTCTGGATGGGCTACGAGGACTTCGTATCACACTTCGCCAAGTTCTCTGTTTCGCTCCAGTGGTCGCCGCGAGAAAAGGCGTGGTCCGAGGCGCGGTGCCGGGGCGCCGTGACGGTGGAATCCCCGGCCGTCATGTACGCCCTGACGTTGACGCGCCCAGCGCACGTTATTGTAGGCGTCCACCAACGGGACGAGCGGACCCTGGGCGCGCCCGAGGCCTACGCTCATGTAGGGTTTGCGGTCCTGAGGGACAGTGCGTACGTGGCGGGCGCGCCGCCCGCGTCAGACCGGCAGCAGTTCGCGCCCGACTTACAAAGTTTGGAGGTCTGGCCCGCGGGCGAGTACGTGGTGTGCGCCTACTGTTTGCCCCACTCCCTCAAGAAGCCGAAGTCCAACTACTTCACGGACTCGTGGCCCAAGACTTATGATCAAGTGGCCTATAGGACGACGACGCTAGAGATCTTCGCGCGCTTCAACGTGTCGGCGAGCGGTTCTTTAAGGGTGGGCGAGGGCGGCGAGGCCGCGGCGTTATTGAAGGCCTGCGGGTTAACTAAGATCGCGGACATCAGTCTGTTGATGTCCCACGCGAAAAAGAAGGACGGTCTGTCCCCAAATGACCTGAGTGCTTGGTTACACGCACATCCCGACTACGCGAAACTGTTGAAAGCCTTGGGCTACGAGCCCCGCGGCACGAATCCGCCCGTGTGCGTGGGCGCGCGCGGGTTAGCTATTTCGGTCCACGCCGACGAGCCTATTACACTACAACCAATAACGTCCTCGCCGGCCATCACGGCACTCGCCGAGGAGCTGCCCATCCTGGAGGAGGGTTCAGTCGTCCCCTACGACGACCTCGAGGTCTACGCCACGCGTTCCCTGAGCGGCGCGTCCGTGCTCGTGAAGAACACCGGTCCCCACAGAACGAAGGTGACGGTGGACATGGCCAAGTCGCGCAACTGCCGGAGCCACGCCGGCAGCCTGGTCAACAGCGCGACGCTGGGCCCCGGCGAGGCCCGGGTGCTCCACCACGTGTGCCCGGCGGCCCGCGGCGCGTGGGGCTTCGCCTACGAGCTGACGTGGCAGGTCCTCGGGTAAGGGTGTTTTTGCCTAAATGCGGTGGGGTGCGGTTGCGCAGCACTCCCGCTTGGCGCGAGGGGACTCTCGAGAATCGGGTCTCCCCCCACGCCACCGCCGCGGCAAGGGCGCCGGAGACACACACAGGGAGCTAAGTGCTAGGACGGGAGCGCGTTACCGATGAGCGCCGCGCCCTCGGCGATGAAGCCGGCCGACAGGCCCCAGAGCGCGACCGTCTGCACGGTACCGACGAGGGCGTCGGTCTGCATCGCCAGCTCGGTGTTGTCCTCGCGGACGTACTTGGGCGTCGAGAAGCCGTCGGCGCGGGGCTCGATGCGCACGTAGCCGTTGTCCTTCTTGCAATTAATGCGGGCTGGTACCAGGACGAGGTGCCAGCCATACTCGCTCTCGACGGGGCCCTCGACCTCGCCGAGCGTGGCCGTGAAGCAGGCGCGGTCTAGCGCTTTGGAGATAATGTACCCTTGCGGTATCATCTCTCCCAACAAACCGCCGTTGGCCGCCGTGTCCCCGTCGCTCGAGTACTGCGCGGCGGCCGCGGCGAAGGCGTCCACGACGAACGTCCCGGTGGCCGTTTCGTTTTTCAATGATTTCATGATCGCCGCGCACTCCCGCCGCCCCTGCTCGGTCCGCGGGCGCATGACGTGCCGCGGTGACGCTCGTACCGTGAGCGCGAGAAAGTCCTTCTGGATGCGCTGCAGGGGGTTGAAGGAGATGCATAGCGGCGCTATCGCGAGCAGTGCGAACGCGTGTCTGTGCATCGTGCCAGCGTCGAGCAGTCGAGCAGTCAGTCAGCAGGCAGCAGGCAAGCCAGCAGCACCAGCACAGTTTAAAATTGGAGAGCTCTCGGGCGCTCTGCTGCGCAAGAGAGCAGCGTCGAGTCGTCCGCAGCACCCAAACTAACCAACGCTGGAGCGAGTGTGTGTTTCTTCGCTACAGAGTGGCGCGTGCATCAAATCAGAAAAAATAATGGTGCGGGTTTGGGTTCGTTACACGGGTTTACCCCGCCGGCGTACAGGCCGTCCTTCCCTGGTATCGGCGTATGCGGTTTATGCTTCCTGTGATCACGCGAAAAAATGCTCGTTCTGGAGCCTAGAGCCTCCACTATAAACGAGCCTGATCAACCCCTTTGGCACTTGCTTTGTGGCTTTTACGTTCACGGGTGCTGTCGAGCCCAAATAAAACACTTTTTTGGGGTGCTGATCGGCTCTCAGACTCCCTATGGGTTAGGACTGATGGTGGGTAGAAGCCTACACCGCATACGCAGGAGCTTGGGGCTCCCAGAGAGCTCTGAAGTCGAAACTCATCCATTTTTTGCCAGAGGCATTGAGCTGGAAATGCATCTTGGTAGATGTATCTCAAGCTGGAAGCGACGGCGCATGCGGTGCAGGTGATTGCGCACGTCTAGTACCGACCCAAGGCGACCCCAGGGAGACCTCTGGACCACGAATTGATTGCATTCCACTGGGCCAGACCACCATGGTGGGCGTCGTCAGAGACGCGAATAAAAAAATTACCCTTTTCGCTCCCCAGTAAGTGTCCCATTGATCGCTTTGGGCCAGTATCGAACCGAACGAAACTCAAACAACTCCATGTCGCGTCATTCCGAAAACGAAAAGCGAAAAGCACTAATAAACGGGTTTTTCAAAGCCGCCTAATTTCGTGAAACGCCGACGACGCAGGCCTTAGGATATAGCTTGCTTGCATACGGCTGCATCATACGCACTGCATTCTAAACCGGATTCTCAATCGCTGCGACCCGCATCGCTGCGAGCAGTACAATATGAGAGCCGCGGCCGCATTGCTCCTGCTAGCTGCAGTAGTGCGCGCCGACGATGCCGAGGCGGAGGGCGACACCATGTCCATCAACGACGTCGTGGACGGCCTCAAGGGCCAGATCTTCGCGGACCACAAGAAGGGCGCGCCGGAGACGTTCCGCGAGGAGTGCGCCGCGTTTGTGGCCGCGGTGGACTGGCGCGAGCCCTGGATCCGCTGTTTGATGGGGTTCCATGCGAGCATGTGGCTCGCGTTTGTAGTGATGCGGCGGAGCTTCCCGGTGCAGTGTTGTTTATTTTTCGGCTTGGCGGCGATAGTGGGGCTGGCCGAGAGACTGAACGCGCTGTGCGCAACGCACTGGGCGAAGTTTTCGACGCAGAACTACTTCGACGACAGGGGCGTCTTCGCGGGCCTCATGCTCTGCGCGCCGCTCCTCGTGCTGGCCTTTGCGATGCTCATGAACTTCCTGACGCTCGCGACGACCATGATGGTGACGGTGAAGCGCGCCGAGTTCCGCGGGAAGGCGCGGGAGCGGGGCGCGGAGGCCGAGGCGGCCGAGGCGGCGGGCGCTAAAACGGACCGCAACGAGCGCACGTACCGGCGGACGAATCGGAATAAGAGCAAGTAAGTAGGTTGTGTGAGGAAGTCTTCTGCGTGTGTTTCGAGGACGCGCCGTGCGCTCCTCACTCGCGAGCTAGCACCCCAATGCTCATGCTTTTTGGCTTGGGAGAATTATTTCAGTCTTCTTGTCCATAGCTTTGCTCAGCTGGACACGGCTGTCGACAAGCGCTTTTCGCGACGCGACATTACTGCATCTACACACGCCACCAGTATCGCTCGCACCGCCGTTGCGTCAGGCTCTCTGAAATACACTGCACTCTCCTGCTAGTCAAAGGTCTTGGACGAGAGAAATAGCCAAGCGGACACGCACGCAACTAGCAGACTGCTACGGTGACGCGACGTGTGTGAATAACACTCTAGGAACGCACAACTCCAGACGCATCAAGGACATCACCGGCCGCGCCGCCGTCGCCGTGCGGCTTTAAGCCAGCCAAATAATGGTCCGCTTTGACTGCATCATCGCATGGATCTGTGGACAGGGCTGTCTTAGTCGTGGCCGCAGACTGATAGCCGGCGAGACGGCGCACGCGGACCTCGCGTCGCTCGCGACCGCGGAGTTACGCCTCCTCGCCGGCGTTCTTTTCTTCTTCGCCGCGATCACCGCGTACAGACTGAAGAGTGTGGTGGCGAAGGGCCCTGTTGAGCATCGAGATCTCGAAAGCGGTGCCCTCTCGGAGTCCCCGCGACAGTCCCGCTTGCCCGGCCATGTCGACTACCTGCGGGACGTCGCAAAAACATTGAACATTCCGGCGCGAAAGCTCGCCGTCCAGAAGCTCAGAGACGCCAACGCTTTATTCAAAATTCCCACCGTGGCAGACAAGGCGGTGGGTCTCTTCTTTGACAAATGTGCAAGTGCGAATCTTGACGAGATGCCGTGGATCAAAGCTCCCGTTACCGTCGTCAAGCGCTACCACCACATTAGCTCCCTCATCTTTTATAGTCCGACGGCTCATGCTCCGCCAGCAAATAAGCCCTGGTGGCCCTGGTCCCGTGGTGGTAAGACGGAAGCAACGCCTTCTGGCCTAAGGAAACCGGTGCTTCTCGACAAGAGTGGGTGGGATTCTTATGGTGACGATCGCTTCGGCTTATATGACACCAACGGAAAGAGTAGATGTGACGCGTCAGACGTCGCGCAGCTCAGAGCCGACCACAGCTTCTTTCCGAAGGCGCTGGCCTACAACCTCCGGGAGTAAGATACGAGTAGAGCCCCATCCCCTGGGTTATTTGTTGATATGAAGGATATACACCGACGGGGGAGGGGATAGGGAGGGGGTGCACAAGTCTAGGCCGCGATGGCCCGCGCCTCGTCCGTGGCCTCCTTGGACAGGTC
>Ga0302122_10001952_pt1 | contig 13059 bp, 11 predicted proteins | sample CB21_SCM_MG_FD_203115 | JGI IMG/M metagenome (GOLD analysis project Ga0302122, IMG submission 203115) | Marine microbial communities from Western Arctic Ocean, Canada - CB21_SCM | ecosystem: Environmental > Aquatic > Marine > Oceanic | place: Canada: Western Arctic Ocean | collected 2017-09-28
TTTGTTCATTTCAAGATTCGCGCTGCGAAGCTGAGATACCAATCCCTAGTTATCTGACGTGAGCGACCATACTTTGAAATTCCGGTAGCGGAAGTGGGTCCATTGCATTTGGCGCAATGCGATTTTACCAGCGTCCAAAGGGCCGCCATTGACTTTGCCGTCGTCGATCCAGTCGATGATGAGGCGATCGTCGATGAAAAGCCGGATGTGAGCCTTGTTCTTGATCAACGTTACTTTGTGGGCACGGTCGCTCTCAACATTAATGCCGGGAGGTCCTTCGTAAACGATGTTTTTGCCCGGGTTTTTTCGCAAGCGAGCAACTGCTCTAGCTGGCAGTTTGGGAGTATTTGCGTAGTAGGAGATATGGTAGTTCTTCAAGGCTTCATTGTTATATTGACTGAATACCCCATCGCGCTTCGGTAGCGAAGAATCCATTACGTCTTCGCTTTCTAGGCCGGTTGCTGCAAAAAATACGATGCATAATCCAGCTTCCAAATGTTGATTTTGCATTTCCCACTGAGCCATGAAGTCGGACGGAAAAGTCTCGGGGCACCAGTAAACGTGATGCATCTCTTCGTTAGGCGAGCGCATCTCCATCCAACCGTCAGCGAATTTCAGATGGCCGGGGCCTTCCATGACCCAATCCTTTACGCTAGCGGCGCTATCCATCGTCGATTGGTAAAGCAGCTTATCAGTCTTTACGCTGAAATCAGAAGGGCTTTGAGCCAAGCAGAGTGAACCTGCGAATGCCATTATGAATACAGTGAGCTTTGCTGGGCGATTGTAGGGAGAAGTAAGTTGCATGGTCTTAGGGTAATTTTCAAATTTGAAAATGCCAGTCGCGAGGAACGTGAACAAGCACATTTTTTCCGATCCGGAGGCTCCTTTCTTTACTATGAATTCGATTTGCCGCTTGGCTATCGGTTCGCCTTGGTTTGTGTTTTAATGATGTTGAGGATTTCGAGTACGGTATGTATTCCATTGCGAGAGATTGAGATCACGGCGATTCGCTCTCAGGGATCCGGTGGGCAGAATGTGAACAAAGTTTCAACAGCCATCCACCTTTTCTTCAAGATCGCAGAGTCCTCGCTGCCCGAACGCCTGAAAGAACGTCTGCTTGCGAAAAGCGATCATCGGATCACTGAGCACGGAGTAGTCGTCATCAAATCGCAGGAAACTCGTAGCCAAGAGACAAACCGCGAAGCGGCTCTCGAAAAACTAAGACAGCTTGTGCTGAGCATCTCGACTGCGCCCAAGAAAAGAAGGCCTACTAAACCCTCCAGAGGGGCCAAAGAACGTCGGTTGAAAGGAAAAGCAATCAGATCGAAAACCAAGATGATGCGAGGTCGACCTGGATCGGCTGACTAGGGGAATTAGAGCTTTGACTGGTTTCGACAAGTGAAAGACCGGTCGAATAGGGAACGAAAAATCCCCATCGATCGATCCTTAGTTCCTTAATGTCAATAGGTTGCTAAACATTTGTTGGGCAAATCCCCTAAGCCCTTGAGCGTTTTGCCAAGTTGACAAGCCAAACGCGGCTCGTAGGTTTTGGGCATGATGATTTTGACTCATTTAAATCGACTTATTTTGGCTCTGTTCATGGCTGTTTCAATGTCCTTAGTGGCAAGCGCTTCCAAAAGCGAAGAGGACACGCTAAAGCGAATTCAGCAGGCCAAGTACAATGTATTCACTGGCTATTGGGATGTTCGCTTGAATATGGATATTAATTCCGCTGGTAAAGGGGCAAAGAAGGGAATGCCTGGATTGGATTACACTTTGGTGGATGAAAAAATTAAAAGTCCATTGCGGTCCACTTTGACTTTTCGTGGTCCCGGCGACAAAAAGGTGGTTATTAAGCTGAAACGATACGAAGTGTTTACCATTTTCCGGATTCGCGTGGGCCTTGTTGGTAACGAGAGTAAGTCGGTTCAAATTTTCAACTACATCTATCGAAAGATGTAGGGGTGTTTAAAATTTCAAAATGAAACGAGATCGGTCGAGTCAATCGTCCGGTCTTTTTTTGCGTCGTAGGGGACGATACACCAAGCAACGAGGTTTTCGGTACGAAAATTCTTCGGTGGCTTCGCTGAAGCGAAGGAGAGCGAAATGATTAGGGCAAAGGCAAAGGCGATTGTTTTCATGGTTTGAAACGAGGTTTGGTTTTCAGAACCCCTAACGGTTTATGTTTTTATTAGCATGCAGTCATGGCTCCTTTGGGTTTGACCCACTGGCAGTTTGGAAATAGCTTCCAGATTCTGGAGGTGTTCGTAATGAAGAATCGATTGATAATCAGTGTATGCGTGTCTTTGTTGTCCTTTGCATTTGTCGGTTGTGAAACGACGAGTTCTGGGGTGAGCGAGGTTACTGGGAAAATGCGAACGCCGCTGACCGAATGGGATGTGGACGTTTATCAGCAGCCAGCTGGTTTATTAACCTGGGTTTTGGATATGGATATCCCGACCAGCTATGAGCAGGTGGCGAGAATGGAATCAAGCGCCACTACGCAAAATAGTAATCCCGCAGCATTTGATCAGAAGACAAACCAGATCGTAACGGTCCTGAAAAAACGAGCGGCGAAAATGGGCGCTAATGCGATTGTTCTCAAAGAAGTGAATATGACCGAGGAGATAGTGGAGCATCAGTCAAGCGGCTACGAACGGGTACGGTATCCCGACGGAAGCATCCGAGAAGTGGAAGCTCCTATTCGAACGAGCTACAGCCGAGTCTATAAAGTCACGATTATTGCCGATTCCGTGTTTCTCGATTGGGACAACGTTTGGACGGGCGAAGCGAACTTAACGAAGTGACCCTAGCTGTCGTTTGATATGCAGTAGAGGTGCGTGTGCGTTCGAATGAATAGTTCGTTACCGACGATCACCGGCGAAGCGTCTATTGGCGCGTCGAGTTGATTTGTGGATACGATTTCGAATTCTTCTGAATCCTTAATAACGAGAGATACGCCTTCTTTGCCCAGAATGTAGAGGTGGCCGTTTGCGGATATGGGCGATGCGTATATGCCACGTATGCCTTCGAGAGATTCGTCTTGAAAGTAGACTTCGCCTGTTTGGGCGTTGAAGCAGGTGAGGTAAGCATCGTTGCCTTTATTCATGAAGAGGCGATTGCCGGAAAGGACAGGGGAGGCTACGTAGGGAGCGCTGTGCGGAGCGCTCCAGGCTATACTGGCTGAATCACTAACGTCACCTTTGGATCTGAGATTGATTGCCTGAACCGAGCGACCCTTGTATCCACTGACTACGTATACGAAATCATCATTGATGACAGGCGTTGGTATAACGTTGTAGGTAAGGCCGCTGGCTTCCCATATCAACTCTCCGTTGGCTGTGTTGTAACTACGTGTTTTGTTAGATCCTGCGACGATAGCCTGTGTGATTCCGTCAACTTCAACGATGACGGGAGTGGTCCAGGATGTGGGTTCGTCGCGTTCGGTTCTCCATAATTCCTTGCCGGTCTTTTTGTCCAGAGCGACCAGATAAGATTGGCTTTCTTGATCCCACAATACCAGGAGCGAATCCCCCACAAGGACCGGAGAGGCGCCTTCGCCGAATGCATTGCGTGTACTGAGATCGCCAAGATCGGTTTCCCATATGACGGCTCCGTGGAGATCGTAGCAGAATATTCCCCGCGACCCGAAGGATACCCAAAGGTTTTGACCATCGGTGACTGGAGAGCCCGATGCGAAGCCATGAGTTGGATGATGTCCCTCGTGGGGCGTTTCTTTGCGAGCAGTTTCGCTCCAGATGACTTCGCCTGAATTGCGGTCTAAGGCGAGAATTTGAAAGGCATGTTCTTCTTGCGGGCCAGGGCCTCCCTGACCTCTGGGACCGCCTCTACCGCCTCTACCACCTGTTCCACCTCGATTAGGACGACGACGGCCATTGCCCGCGGGCGAAAGGCCTTCGCCTCCAGGCCTCGGACGTTCGACTACAGGGGCAGGTTTGGGAGCACTGGCCGAGCTTGGCTTAGTGGAAGCCTGTTTAATGGCGCTTAAAAGGAAAATGCGGTCTTTCCAGACGATTGGAGTGGCTAGACCGGATCCGGGAATCTCCATCTTCCACTTAATGTTTTTGTCTTCGCTCCACTCGATAGGAGGTTTCGCGCCGGGGACCGTTCCGTTTTGAGTTGGCCCTCGCCAATTCGGCCAGGAGTCACTGGCGAATGCGAAATTGGGTGTGTAGGCAAGCGCGATGATTGCGACGGGAAGAATCGTACGTTTCAAAGACAATTTCATAGTAGCAAGAGCAGAGTATGTTTAGGAAGGGATGCTGTTGTATTTAGACGTTCGAAGGGCCAGGTTTGGTTTCAACGAATTTAGATCGAGTGTTCTTTCCTGTAAGAAAGCGGCAAGCATCCCATGTTTCGTTTGAAATAGCGGGTGAATGAGCTGTGGTCGTAAAAACCGCAATCGAGCGCAATTTGAGTGATTGTCGCGCGGCTTTGGCTGAGCTGGTCGGCGGCGATTAAAATTCGGAGCCGGATAATGTATTCCCGAGGACTGACTCGAAATCGTTTTTTAAACAACCGCTCGAGTTGCCGCTGTGACAGACCAGCTTGTTTGGAGAGTTCGGGAATGGAGAGGCTTGAAGCATAGTTTTGCTTGATGAGGCGTACCATTTTGATGACTGGATCGTCACTGTCCTCCTTGGTTTGCTCGTAGTTTTGAACGATCCCGCAAACGCCTTCAACGTCTCCGTTCGAATGGAAAAGCGGATATTTGTGGGTGACGAACCATTCGGGCAAACGATCTCTTGTCGGGAAAAGCTCTACGAGGTCCAGGAGAGGCTTTTGGGATTGGATAACGGTCTCATCGTCGCGACGAAATTTTTCCGACATGTAATCGGGGAAAATGTCCTGGTCCGATTTTCCGGCAAGATCCTTGTTGGTTGCAAATCCGCAGTGTTCGAGAAAGCGGTGATTCCCCATTACGAGGCGACTTTCCTTGTCCTTAACGAAGAACATCAAATTGGGAATATGCTCGAATAATCGGTACAGTTGACCTCCTTGGTCTAGCTTCGAAAGCCAGTTGTTGAATGACATCATGGCGAAAAAGTACAAAACCATCTACGTTCGTACAAGCGGATTTCGGATTTCGGATGTTACGGTAGCGAGATCGAAACGCCGCATATCGATAGTTTGGCTTTAGATGGGCTTCGATTTTCGCAATTCTACAATACCGCAAAATGCCATTCTTCACGCGTATGCCTGCTAACGGGTCTATATACGAACCAAGCGGGTAACGCCGCTTTGGATAGATCCGTGACGATCGCCGAGACCTTGGGCGAGGCGGGGTACGCGACCTCGATGACCGGCAAGTGGCATCTTGACGATCAACCGACCGATCACGGTTTTAGTAAGTATTTCGGTCACCTGTCCGGCGCGCCTTTCTCAGATCCCAAACGCTTGGTCCATTTGCTTGGAGATGGTTTTGAGCGCTTCTAAGTCGCCACCTTTGACTTCGGCGGCTACCCAGCCGTGGTAGTCGATTTCGAGTAGGGCTTTGCGAACATCGGCGAAATCAATGTCTCCTTCGCCTATTTGAGTAAATTTGCCTTGCTGACGAGAGAAGCCTTTGACGTCTAGTTTGATGACCCGCTTGCCGAGTTGGCGTATCCAATCGCCCATGGCGCCATATTTCCAGTGATTGCCGATGTCGAACTGCATGCCAACCCAGGGGGAGTCGAAGCTATCTACGTAGCTAACGAATTCGGCAGCGCTCTGGGTCGAATCGCCTTCATGATTGTAGAGAAAATGATTCCAGACGTTTTCGATGACGATGGAAATTCCAAGTTCCGCTGCAAGAGGAAGGGCTTGGCGAATGTTTTCGATAGAGCGTGGACGGATCTCCGAAACAGGTCCATCGTCGCCATGACCGACAACTAGGAGAACGGTGTGACCGCCGACGGCGCGCGTGTCGCGAATAGCTGTCTTAAGGTTTTCCAGAGCTTGAGCTCGAACGGAGGTGTTGGAGCTTGTGTGGCGAATTTTCCAATGGGTGCTGCAAACGGTACCGTCGACTGGCAAGCCAGACGCGGCGATCGCGGCTTTGGTTTCCGCGACGTCCATACCCGGTGAGTTCATTTCGATTCCTCGAAAACCTGCTTTTTTGGCAGCGATAAACTTTTCCACGAGAGATGCGTCGGGGATCTTAACCATCCCGATTTTGAGCGTCTTGTAGAGTCGGCCTTTTAAGGATGCTGTCGCATGATGGTCTGCTCGAATAAAAGCAGGGAGTACGCTAGAGGCTCCAAGGGCGGTGATTGCTTTGAGGAAATTTCGTCGATCGTAGGGGCTTAATGACATTTCAGGATATAAAGCTAATGACTGAGACGTATCAATCTCAGAATGACGATTGTAGAGATTGCCTAATGAGAATACGGTGAGCGAGCTGATGGATTTTAATGCTAATTCTATAATAGATCGTTTTCGCAGGGTTTAACTGGACAAGGGCGATTCATCGCGCGGTATCTATCGGGCAAAGCTGTGATCCCAAAATAATCCTGAAGACTCAATAAATCGTATGACCTCAATTTTTAGACCTTTATGGCGCGCTACGCTTGCTCTAGTGGCGACCACAGCTATGCAAGCGGATTTCCGCTTCGAAGACGGCGATCGAATTTGCTACATCGGCAGCGGACTCGCTGACCGTATGCAACACGACGGTTGGCTCGAAACCCTCATTCAAAGCCGTTTGGGAGACCAGCAATTGGTTTTTCGAAATCTCGGTTATACCGGCGACGAAATCGATAATCAGCCGCGAAATAAAGGATTCACGCCGATAGAGTCTTATTTGGCGCTTACCGAGGCGGATGCGCTTTTCGTGTTTTATGGTTATAATGAATCATTTGGCGGTTCGGCAAAACTTGAGTCATTCAAGCATCGATACACGAAAATGATCGATCACTATTTGGCTCTAAAACCGAACGGATCGAGCGCTCCGAAATTAGTCTTATTTTCGCCCATCGCCCATGAGGATCTGAATGACAAAAACTTGCCGGATGGTACGGAAAACAATGCGCGCTTGGCTTTGTACACCGCAGCGATTAGCGAGATCGCGGACTCGAGAGGCGCAATGTTCGTTAATCTCTTTTCAGCGACACAAGAGCTTTACGCAAGCAGCTCCGAGCCTTTGACGATTAATGGCGTTCATTTGAACGAAGAGGGAAATCGACAGGTAGCCGAAGTGATCGCGCGAGAATTACTTGGAAAACGGGTCAGCGCGAATCGTTCGTTGGAGCAATTGCACGAAGCCGTACTGGATAAGAATTGGCATTGGTACAATCGTTTCCGAGCGACTGACGGCAACGATGTTTGGGGTGGGCGTTCGACGCTGACTTTCGTGAACGAGCAATCGAACGCGGAGATTCTGAAGCGCGAATTGAAGATGCTCGACGTAATGACTGCCAATCGCGACCAGCGTATTTGGGCTGTTTCGAAAGGCGATGTTGAGCAATCCGCTGTGGACGATCGCAATGTTCCTCAGCCTATCGGAGTCATTTCGAATGTTGGCGGTGGCAGCAAGAGTTCGAATGCGGAGAAGGAAGGCTCTACGAATTATCAGATGGGAGATGCCGCCATCTCTAGCATGAAGGTCGCGGATGGCTTTAAGGTGAATCTCTATGCGGACGAATCCCGATTTCCTGAGCTGATTAATCCGGTTCAAATGCAGGTAGATGGCAAGGGGCGCATCTGGGCGGCTGCTTGGCAGACCTATCCCAAGTGGGAGCCGCTCAAGGAAATGGGCGACAGTATTTTGATTTTCTCCGACGAAGACAACGATGGCTCGGCAGACAAGATGGTCACGTTTGCCAAGGTGCATAATCCAATTGCCTTCGAATTCTGGAACGGAGGCGTCATCGTCGCTAGCCAACCGGAGATCCTTTTCCTAAAGGATACCGATGGAGATGACGTGGCGGACGAACGTATCGTGTTGTTACAAGGTACTGGATCGGCGGATACGCATCACTCTGCCAATAACTTCGTGTACGGTCCTGATGGATCGATCTACTGGCAAAGCGGGATCTTTCTTCGCAATGCATTCGAGCATCCTTGGGGAGCTCCTTTGTCTACGGCATCTTCGGGCATGTACCGATTCGATCCTCGTCGTCATGCGGTTAGCTTTCATGCGGAAAATCGACCAAACTCGCACGGCATCACTTTCGATCGTTGGGGGTATCACTACGCGACTGATGGGACTTCGGGGCGGACTTATCAAGTGCGGCCGGAAGCGAATTCATTCAAAATGCACGAACTCTTCAAAAAGGAGGTTCGTCCCGTAGCGGCCAATGCGATTATTTCCAGTTCCAATTTCCCGGATTCGATGCAAGGCAATATTCTCGTTTGCAATACGATCGGCTATCTCGGTCTGAAGCAATACGCTCTCGCGCGCGGTCCTCAGTCTGGCGAAGTTTGGGGTGAACCTGCTACTGATTTACTCTATAGCGCGGATAAGAATTTTCGTCCTTCCGACGCGGTTTTCGGAGAAGATGGAGCATTGTACATCTCGGATTGGCAGAATGTCATCATTGGTCATATGCAGCATAATATTCGCGACCCGAATCGCGACCACAAGCATGGTCGAATCTATCGCATGGTATCGACCGAGAAGCCTTTGCAAAAACCGGTTAAGATAACAGGCGCGTCCTTGGCTCAGTTGATGGAAAACTTGGAACATCCAATTGATGGCGTACGTCATCGAACTCGCGTCGAACTAAGCGCGAGAGAAACCGATAAGGTAATCTCAGCGGCCAACAAATGGGTCGGGCAATTCGATCCGAAGAGCAAAGAAGATGCTCATCACTTTCTGGAAGCTCTTTGGACTCACCAACAGCATAACGTGATCAACGACGATCTGCTGAACATCGTTCTCGCATCTCCCGAACCTCATGCTCGCAATGCCGCGAAAACGGTAGAACACCTTTGGTATACCGTTAATACAACCGGAGGAGAGGGGCTTGTCGTCGTTAAGGCGCCGAAGAAGGAGCCGAAGCTGAAGTCCGGTGTGGTCGCAGATACCGCAGAGCTAACGGAGGTACGTATTGGCACGATCGTCGAGAAGATGCAGTTCGACGTGAAGGAGTTTGTCGTGAAAGCGGGCAAGAAGGTTAAACTGACCTTTTTCAATTCTGATTTCATGAATCACAATCTCGTCATGGTTCAGCCTGGCGCGGCGGACGAAGTCGGGATGGCTGCCTTATCTATGGGCGCGAAAGGTTTCGAAGCGGGATACGTCCCCGCAAGCGACAAGATTCTATTCGCTTCCAAATTGCTCGAGAACAAAGAAGAGCAAGTTTTCGAATTTGTGGCTCCTAAAAAGCCGGGCGATTATCAATTCGTATGCACCTTCCCTGGACACCATATTATGATGCGAGGCGTCATGAAGGTGATTAAGTAATTAAGAGCTTGGACCTTCTTCTGCACCGGTTTCCACGAGGATGCCAGATTGACTGATCTTCTGCTTGAGAGCTTTGATTTCGTCTTCCCAGGTATCGATCTGGGATTGGTCGAGCGTGTTCGCTTGAAAAGCTTTGGCTCCTGCGGGAGTTACTTGAGTTTCCCAAAGGTAGAGGCTTTGCAAATTGTCGAGGTCTTCGAGGCGTTCGAGACCGCTGTCGCTTACCTGGGTACCGTAAAGGTTCAAATAGCGAAGTTTTTCAAGGTTCGCGACATGTTCGAGACCTTCGTCGGAAATCGCTGTTTTTTGTAGATAGAGACGCTCCAAGTTCACCATTCCGGAAAGGGCGGCTAGCCCGTCATTCGTGATGTTGCTGAATCCAATTTCGAGCTCTGCGATATTCGCTGCGACCGGGGCAAGCATGGCGAGGGCTTCGTCATCGAATTTGCTTTCGCCATAGGGCGCCTTAACGCGTATTAAAGGAGAGTCCAGGGCAATAGGCTGCAAATTGATGCGTGGATCTTCTTGAAGTTCGGCAACCGCGCCTGCGATCTCTTCCCAGCTAGGAACGTCCAATTCGGCGACCATGGCTTCTTCTTCGGCTACGAATGCTGGTTGTTCGAGTTGAGCGATCATCGCGCTTTCGATCGTTTCGGGAAGTTCGAGTTCCGAGAGTAAACCGGCATCAGGAGCGCCGTTTTCTACCCACCATTCTAGAATAGCGATTTGGGAATCGCTTGGTTGACGTTTGCCTTCGGGAGGCATGTGTTCGTCGTCGTCCAAATCGAGGTGCAGGCGGAAGATGATCTCGCTCGCGTCAATATCACCCGGAACGATGGTGTCGCCAAGTTCTCCGCCGAGCATCGCTAATTCGAAATTGTCGAGTCGAAGGTCGCCTTTCGATTTATCGGGACCGTGGCATTTTATACACGTTCCCTCGAAAATAGGATGTATGATGTCTTGGTAGACATCGGCTACTTCGAAGCTCGTAGATCCTGCTTCTTTTTCGATCTCCATTCCAACGACGCTCTTTATCGGGTTTGGAAGATACTTTGTCAGATAACCGGACCCATGAGTCAGAGTTCCTCCATCATGTCCTACTACTAGGAGCAAAATAAGGGTGGCTCCGAGGGCGCTGTGATAGGAAACCGAGAATCCATTGCGCTTACGATCGCGTGCGTGCGTTCGCAGGACGATTAGCCAGAAAGCGAGGACTGCGGTGGTGCAGCCGAGCCAGCGGTGTCGCGCAAGGAGGTCGTCGTTGTAGCCGCCGCTAAGACCGAGGAGTATCCCGAGTATGGCAGCGAGAGTAGAGACGTAGGCCGTGTATTTCAGGACGATCTCACAGGCCTTGCCAATCCGTGGGCCTCCGAAAGAGCTATCCAGATATTCAATGATTGCCAGAACGGCTAGAAATCCGATCGGAAGATGCAATAATGCTGGATGAAAGCGCCCGAGAAAGAGTGTCCAAGTAGGAGCGCTATCGGCTCCTACCGCAAAATATGCGAGGCCTAGGAGGAGGAGCGTCGCACAGGATGCGAGCAAAATAGACGGTTTTAGATTGGCGGGGCGGTGATGCGATTTTTTCATGAAACTCTAAAGGATCGGTTTGGAAAACAAGCGTCATGATCGGAATGCGGGCAAAATTCAATAGCATTTTATGAAAGCTGCTGCAGAAATAGACATCAGTTGGCTTTCAGCGGTTGCGATTCAATCGAATTATAAGCGATTTAGGTTAACGGAATTTTTGATATGCTTCGCTACTCTTGGTCGCCGTTTCTTAATTCCGCGGCGATCTTATCGATAAAGTCCGGCGTTACGAATTCCATTCCGATTCCAGGAGTATCAAGCGGCTTGACATAGGGCCCGTCGACTAAGGCCATCGTTGATTCCGGAGCGTAGTCTCTTAGCCATTGGTGAACTTGATGATATTCGACTGAATCGCAATTATTCAATGTCGCCGCAAAGTGGATACTAGCAGAAAAAAGGCAGATCGTGTTTGCCGAATGAATGGTACAGGGCAAGTCATGCGCTTCGGCAATCGCCGCGATCTTGCGCGCCTCGGTAATACCTCCGCAGGCGCAGAGATCGAGATGCACGTACTCCGTTCCGCGTTTATCTATAAGGTCGTTGAAGTTTCGGCACCCGTAGAGCGATTCATTGGCGCAAACGGGGATGCCTCCGCGCGAATTAACCTCCGCGTGGCCAGCATTGTCTGCCAGGGAAACTGGCGATTCGAACCAGTAGATGTCGTATTCTTTAGCTTTGGATGCGAAGCTGAGGGCTTCGGGTACATTGTAAGCGTGAACGGCATCGATCATTAGGCGAGCATCTGAGCCGATCGCTTCTCTAGACGCTGCAATACGTTTGAGATCTTCTCTTGGGGAAGCGCCGCCGATTTTGATTTTAACGCCCTCGAATCCTTGTTCGATATACTCGCCAACTTCGTCTTTAAGGTCGTCGATTGTCTTGTCCCGGCCGTACAGGCCGCCGCTAGCGTAAGTGTAAACGCGATCCGAATGAGCTCCGAGTAGTTGATACAATGGCGCGTTCAGGAGTTTTGCTCGAAGATCCCAAAGAGCATTGTCTAACCCGCTCAACGCGTTGACCAAAATCCCTTCTAGCGTTCCGATTGGAGTCAGGCCTGCTATGCGTTCACGAATCCGTTCGATGAAGTGGGGGTCTTCTCCGACAACAAGCGGCGCGAAGTCTTTATTGATCGTATCGACAATAGATCTCGAGCTGCCGTAAAAGGACCAAACTTCGCTTACGCCTAGAATTCCCGTGTCGGTCTCGACGAAAATGAATACAATTTCCTTGGCCTTAAAGGTCAGGGCAGGGTTCCAGACCTTTCCGCCCATTGGAAAGTCGATTTGCTTGGCGAAAACGTGTTTTATCTTCATGCGGTGGGAACAATAATTTCCCCAGGAGGGGTGGTCTAGGAAAAGAGTTAGGTTGAAAGAATTGGCCTGACAAGGAGGAAGTCGAGTGTCGTGAGATGGGACGTGTACCACCGACTTTGCTATTTCGAAGATTTACTCGATCGATTTCCAAGCTGAAAGAGAAAAATTCCCTAGAAGAAGTTCTTGATTGGCTTTTTGCCGAAGTCTGGATTTTTTCGTGTGCTTATGGACGAAACCGAGAAACGGACTAAGGCCTGGATTGGCGATGCAGTACTCGCTCTGTTCGCTCGCGAGTGGATCCTTAGGCAAACTGATATTGCTCCGGGCGAACGGATCGAAGTATTTACAGGCATGACCTCCAATCGCTTTTTGGCTTGTATGGGAGAGCCCACCTTAATGGAGGCAACGATCGGCGTAGTTTATGAGAAAGAGGGGCTGGAAAAAGCATTCTCGTATATCGAGGAAACGTTTCTGCCAGTATTTAGGAAGCAGCGACAGAATTTTCTAAAATCTCCTGGAAATTATCGTGGCCGAAAAGGCAAAGCCTAGGCAAGCGTCACACTCTCTTAGCTCGAATGCACCCGCATGAATGAGATCTGATTCAGTACGCTTTCTCGGAATTTCGGGCGTTCGACTGGAAGGGATTTCAATTTGTCGTTTAGACTATTCTTGAATTTCTCCAATTGTTCGGGATCGATACTCATTTTAACTTTCAACTCTGCCAACTCGCAACGGTAACCAAGCCAT
>Ga0302122_10001953_pt1 | contig 13045 bp, 5 predicted proteins | sample CB21_SCM_MG_FD_203115 | JGI IMG/M metagenome (GOLD analysis project Ga0302122, IMG submission 203115) | Marine microbial communities from Western Arctic Ocean, Canada - CB21_SCM | ecosystem: Environmental > Aquatic > Marine > Oceanic | place: Canada: Western Arctic Ocean | collected 2017-09-28
CCATGGTCAAATAAGCGTACATGGGCTTCACGGTCGCTGCAACGTTCATGATGCTCAGTAGGAATCCCAGGAATGATAAAATTAACGCCGCGAGGAAGAGACCGTCGTTGCCGCCACTTAGAGCGATGCAGCAGAAAATTAAAAGGAAGAGCGGCGCCGAGAGGTAGAAGCAGGCGATCTTGATGAGGAGGCACGGCCCGGCCTCCTTGCCATCCTTTAGGTAGAGTAGGACCATCTGCAGTAGGATGGCCACGACGTGCGTCAAACTTAAAACCAGCACGGGCAGTAACACTACAATTGCAATGGCGTCCCACCAGTCCCCCGTGTTCAGTAAAGGGTTCGCCGCGTACAAGCAGAGCCAGGCCGGTTGCACGACCAGAAACACTAAGAAACTTCCAGCGACGATCTGCTGCAAGCCGGTGATAGGCGGTTGTATGCGATACCGTATTTTGGCCCGAGAAACAGCGTCCGCCTCCTCCCCGTTGTGAAACCGAATCACGTAGGACCCGTTGCTGTTATATTTAGTCACAGTAGCAGGATACCACGTGGGCATGTGCTCGAAACTTTCGACCTCGTCCCCGACCATGTACTGCTCGCCACTTTCCAGGACGCGCCGGTCCGGAACCGGTTTGAATTGTTTGACCTTTTGTTTGAAGGACCAGTCGTTGAAGAGCAGGCCGTCCTGGTTCTTGACTTGCGGGGCGAAGGCGTCTTTTATCGCGGTCCAGACCTTGCCTATACTACTCAGACAACTCCGACACGGCCCGAGTCTATTGTTGACCGCTTCTTGGGCCTCCATCATCCTTCTCACGTACGCGGCCGCGTGGTCCTCATCTTCTTCGTCCATGGACGGCATGGAGCTCCGTTCGATCATCGTCCCGACCCGCGACTCGATCGTCGCCGAGTCCACGGTCTCGTCGTCATTCGTCATGGCACTTGGAAAGAATATGCCCGAACTAAACATGCCCCCGAGCTTCATCTTCGCCATGACCGTCGAAGAGGACCCGGCCTTGCCGAGCCTGCCCTGGGCGACGGCCACCTTCCGTTCCATATCCCTTTGCTTCCGCAAGGCTCTCAATCGAGCCTCCTCTACTTCCGCGTCCCGCGTTTCCCGCGCCGCTATGATCAACGTAAAAGCATTCAGGGCGTCGCCGCTCGGCGCGTTGAACGCCGCTTTGTTCGACGGCCGTACCTTATAGTCGATCGGCGTACTACACAGGGAACAGCTCGGCTTGTACCGCGACGTTCGAAAAGACGCGCGGATCGTGTCCCCGTCGGTGGACTTTCTTTTTCTCCGGTGGATCACCAGGTCGCACTTCTTGTCATGTTTTAGGATCAGCGGTTGCGTGTTGTCCCGGCCGCACGCGACGCAGCGCCACGACACCTTCTCATCTAAAATAGTCCCCAGCGATGCTAATGATTTGCGCACCTCCTCCTGCTGCCTTTGGAACGCGGACTTGGATTCCTCGTCGTCATCATCATTCTCCACAAGAGCCAACGCCTTCTCGGGGCTCTGGGCCGCCTTTGACGGTGATTCCACTTCCTCGGGCGCGACCTTGGCTTGACTACCGTGGCGGAGCCGCTCGTACAATGATGTGAACTGCTCACTGAACTCTGTTGGCACGCTCGGGCGCTGCGCTAAGCACTTGAGACAGAGCACAAAAAAGGCGCTCCACCACCGTCGTTCATCTCTCATGGACTTGAGATAGGCAAACGAAGTAAGCCGTAAGCATAGCGCACCTAGTATCGGTGGCACCGTACAAAAGACCATAAACAGCAAGGGCGGCCACAGCACCTGGCACTGCTTCGGGTCCGCACTCCCCGGCGTGCCGTCCAGGTGCCATATTCGCCCGTCCTGCCCTCTCCTATGATACGGCCCCGCAGCACAACCGAGTCCAAAGTCGTCCTCCATGGCCGCCGGGAGTAACACCAGAGCCCAGCCCAAATTGAAGAGGTACATCCGATCCCACCAGCGCCCCGCGCAGACTCTTAAAACCCGTAATCGCACCGCTTCTAACTTTGTCTTCGGTCTTTGTAGTCTTTGGTCCGTTTCCTCGAAAAGGGCGTCAAAGATTCTAGGTGCTGTTTCTCTCGGATCGCCCACGACGTTCGTCACAGTAAATTGCCGCCTACGCTCTTCCCGCGTCAAGCGCCTTCGGTTCAACATCCCTCTAGGATCGTCAGCATATCTAGACCAGTCGGTCGGGTCGTCCAACTTGAACTTCTTCACGTAGGCGCTCCCCAGGATGTCCTCGTCTTTTCGCCCTTGAATAATCAGCTTCTCCTTCTTCTCGCCCCCCTCGTCCTTCTTCTTCGCCTTCTTGGTCGCCTCGGCGGCGGGCGCGTCGGCCATGGTTCACGTGTGCGCCGGCCGGCGTGCTCGCGGCGCGACCGCGGTTGGTGGCGGTCGGAGTGCTCTCGACCGGTGGGGCTGCGACGGCGGCCGGAGGCGCTCTGCCGAATCGCCTGCTGCCCTCGACCGGTGGGGCTGCCTAGCCTCTGGGGCTGCCCGTGCGCTCTTACGCGCCCAAGAGCTGCCCCGCGTCCGCGCCTGCTCCCGCGAGCCGACTACGCGATGCACCAGCTCGCCCGAGGCCGCGGTGAAGCCGTGGAGGAGCTGTGCTGCGCTGTGCTTTGGTCGTTGATCCAGGTTTCGTACCCGCACGTTCAAACGCAAAGCCCAAACTGACCGCTTGACGCGCACTCCGAGGTCTATGGACCCGGGAGCGGACACGTGCGGCGAATGCGTGATGCGCGCGGGTTTCTCACCCTCAGCAACAGTGCCAAAGTGCTCTCCGGTGCAGACTCGGACGGATCGGTTGTGCCAAAGCTCAGGAGGAGCAGTTTTCGGGTCGCGAGGAACGCGTGCGCTGCCAGACGTACGTGCACGGTGCGGGCAGGTGTTAACACAAGATGACGCTAGTGTTCGTGCATTCGAAACGCCTGCTTGTCGTCGCAGCGATCACTGCTTCGGCGCTCATGCCCGCACCTGGCTCACGGCGCCGCCTTGGGTCGACGTCCAACCGATGTGCGGTGCTCGCGAGCACGCCGGACGACGACGACGACGAAGAAGACGAGGCGTATGCCGCGTCGCAAAGGCAGCTAGAAAAGGTAGACGTAAAGAACTACCAGTTCGAGTGGATCCTGAGACAGGAGGAGGCGGGCGAGCTAGAGCTGCGACCCTTCTACCAGCGTGGCTTCAAGTGGTCGCAGATGCAGTCGTCCCTGTGGATCGAGAGCATCCTGCGGGGCTACCCCTGCCTCCCGGAGATCGTGCTGCTCGACACGGACAACGGCTACACGGTCTTCGACGGCCAGCAGCGGCTCACGAGCGCCAAGCTCTTCATCAAGGGCGAGCAGGCGCCGGAATGGAAGGCCACACGCGCAGAAGAAAAGGCCGGCACGCACGAGACTTTCGCGCTCAAGGGTCTGCCCATTCTCGCAGAAGGGCAAGACGTTCAAGCAGCTCGACAAGAAGCAGCAGCGGCAGATCAAGGAGCGCTACGACCTCCGCTGCGCCGTCATCCCGGACACGTGGGCCATGTACGACTTCCTGGACTTCTTCAAGCGCATCCAGGGCGGCGGCACGCCGATGACGGACCAGGAGCTGCGGCGCGCCATCTCGCAAGGCCCCTTCACCACTCTGCTCGACGGCCTTGCCGACGGTGGGGATCTCACCAGCCGGCGCCTTGAGCAGGCGCTCGGCGGGGCCGTGCTCGCGAAGGACGAGAAGCAGGAGCTCCTTCTCCGCTACTTTGCGCTCCAGTGCGACGGGCCGAAGAATTTCGGCAAACCCAGCATGAAGCAGCACGCGCTCGAACTCATGAAGCGCCTCAACAAAAAAGGGGAAGATGCGCGCTTCCTGCAAAAAAATAAGCCCTGGGACTTGCGCGGGTCTTATTAAACGGGTTAATTAAATCTCACGAGTGCCGGATTTGACCTTGTGGAAGTGCCGTAGTTGACCCCCTATCTGGGAGTGACGTAAAACATATCCCGTCGACGGGATATGTTAGCGGTGGCCGCACGGAGCGGTCGAACCTGCAGGTCGCCCACAGGGTGTGCAACCAGAAGAAGGGTGCAGGATAAGGAGTAAATTAAGATTAGATTTACTTCTAGTGTTGTGGCCCTTCCCTCGCCCTTCCCATGGAAGTGTCCGAGGTCCGTCCTCGATAGCGTAGTTTACTTGCCTGCAAGCACGACATGCATCCCGTAGATGGCGATGCGTCCGGTGATACGGGTCGCGCGGAGCTCTACGGTCGCGTTCAGCGCCCGGGCGCATGGCAGGGTCGCGACCGTCACGGTTTTCGGCACGGACTTGTGGTCGCCCCAGCGCGGGTCGACGCGGGCAGGCACGCCGCCGTCGACAAAAACCTCAAACGGGCCGAAGTTTTCGTACGAATGCATCACCGAAAGCTCCACGTTGCACGCTGCCTCTGGTGGAGTCGCGCGGCCGCGGATCGTGAGAGTCGCGCTCTCTTCGGCTGCGCCCGCGCCTTCGCCGGCGCAGAAGAAGAGCCCCGCGTCCCGGGGGGCTTGCGGGTGATGGAAAGCGTTGACGAGCGTGCCGCGTGGGGAAAACCAGCCGCCGCCACCGTCCATGTCCCCGTACCGAGCCGCCGCGATCTCGCCTTTGGCGGTGTGTGCACACGTCGCCGCCCTGAGTGCACAACGACTCGCGCCCGACACGAAGGCGTAGAGCCCGGAGCCCTGGGCGGAGAAGAGCGCGTCGTACATCGTCCGCAGCGCTACCGCGTCGGTCACCACAGGCGGTAGCGCGCGATCGCACGCGCGCGGCGCCACCTTAAGACCGTCGGCGATGGCGCGCGCCAGCACTGCCGCGGCCACGTCGTGGCCGCGGGGACCCAGGTGAAAGTCCGCGAAGATGCCGTCTTGACTGGAGTTGCGCAAGACCGCCGCGAGCGCGTGCGGCAGGGACAACTGCGCCGCCGCGCCGTACCCGCACGCGACGACCGCGTGCTTCTGCGCGCCGTCGCCCAGCGCGCACGAGAGTGCCACCGGCCGCGTGCCGTTGCAGAAGTCCCTGGGCGCGGGCCCCATGCCCAGCGCCCTCATTCGGTCCGGCGCGCACTTGCCCTTACCTGGGGCCTCCAGAAAGAAGACCGCGAGGCGCGGGTTGATATCGAGGCACGCGCGGACGATGGCCTCGGCGCACGTCGATGCGTGATCTATGCCCCGGCGCCGGGCGCCTTTGAAACTAAGAACATCGTTCGGATTGCCCGCGTCGTTGACGCCGGCCTCGAGGACCAGCACGCTCGCGTTTTGTGCCAGGTGGCAGGCCCCATCGCGGGGCGCCTTGGCGAACGCGCAGAGGCCGGTGCCGTGGTGGCCCCAGTTCGTCACCGCGGCGTCGGCGACGCCCAGGTCCGCCAGGTATCTAGGGAGGAGCTCGGTGTAGCGATGACCCTTGCCCGTGCCCTGGCCGGCCGTGATGCTACCGCCCACCGCCACGACCTTGACGGGGCGTGTTGCGTCCCAGCTGCGGAGCGCGCACGCGGCCGCGTCCGGGTCGAAGCCCGCGCGGAGGTCCGCGTCCGCCCACGCCTCTGGGGTTCCCGCCCGCACGGCCAACCATAGAAAACCGGCGAGCAGCAGTACACATCGCGTCGACGCCATGGGACAGTGGCAGCCCGATTCGTCTCAGCAGGCCGTACGAGTGCCAGAGATCGCTGCCGCAGTTCTCGCATTAGGCTGTTTGTGGGCGAAATTGTACTGCAGTTGCAGTGTACGGACATCCATTCATGCGGCAAGGGGAGCCTCTTGCATGCGCGGGCAGCCTAAACGGAACCCGTAGGCCAAAACGGGTTCGACGAACATACGAGTACTCTGCGACCCCCCACCACACTGGATCTGTAAAGATCCAGTGTGCCACACCCCAACTTCACAAAACTATTTAGTCCGAGTAGTCGTCGGAGTCGTCCGAGGGCGAGTCCGAGTCGACCTCGGCCAGGGCGAAGACGTCCGTGTTGCCGCCCGTCGGCACGTCCGGGTCGACCATACCCGCCACAGAGGCCCGCGCCCGCATGAGCCGAGAAATCTGCTGGAAGTGGTCCGCCCCGATCTCCACCGTGGAAAAACAAATCTCCATCAATCCCAAATTGGCCCGCACGCCCTCCAGCCACTTGGCCCCCGTTCGGGCATCAAAGCGATTGTTCCTCACATTTAAGTACCGCAGCGTGTTGTTCCGCGCGATGGCCGTCGCCAACGCGCACCCGGCCTCGGGGCCGAGCTCGTTGCCCTCCAAATCCAGGTGTCTCAAATTCTCATTTTTCTCCAACGCGGACGCGATCGCTCTCCCAGCGATAGGACCGCAAGAACCGGCTCCATTATACCCAAGGTCCACATGCAATAGGCCAATGTTCGTCTCCAGCGCCGCCGCGAAGCGCACGGCGCCCGTCCAGCTCACGTTATTACATCTTAGATTCAAGTATTTGATCTGCCCGTCGGTGCTGAGCCGCGTCGCTAATTGATCGGCAGCGGTAGCGTCGAAGCCGTTCCGTTCAAAATTGAACGCGACGAGGCACGGGTTCTCCAACAGCGCCTGCGCGACGCACGTCGCGCATTCCCTCGAGAGATCGTTCCGCGCCAGATCCATTCGTCGCAGCGTATAGTTGTACTCGATGGCCCCGGCCAGGGAATTGCCGTGCTCGCCCATCTTGTCGCGGTCCGTCCCGAAGTCCGCCCCGATCTTGTTGTCGGACATCATGAGCTCGGTCAGGGTGCAGTTGACCCGCAGGGCCCAGAAAATGGGGTTCGCGCCGTCTTTCCCTAAATTATTGCCCTCCAGGTTCAACCGCGTCCACTGCACTACACTTCGTCGTAGACATAATCCACAATCTTTACCAGCTTCGGGCCCGATGTCGCAGAAGGACAGGTCGATGTCCCGACACACCGGATTTCGGAGCGCCCGGAACAGCTCGATCGCCGCATTGGAGCCCAGCGGGTTGTTCGCCAGGCAAATGCGAACAATGTGCGCCGGCCGCGCCACGAAACCGCTCTCCACCAACTCAATCAAAGCGTCCGCGACCATCACGCCAACTTTACCCCCGAGCTCGTTCTCAGACAGATCCAAGTCCGTCAGCGTGACGTTGTGCTCCAGGGCTCGAGCGACCTGGCCGCCGCCCACGTCCGACAACTGGTTCCGGGAGATGTCGAGCGTCTCCACCTCGCAGTCCTCGTCGACGAAGAGCTCCGCGACGCGCTCCGCTAACTTGGCGCCCAGGTTGTTGCCGGCCAACAGGACGTCCTTGACGTGCGGTAACGAGAAGAGCGCCGCAACCGTCACGGGGCCCGTCCGCGTGCCGATCCTACAATCGCTCAAGTCGATCCTTTCTAACCCGGCCCACTGCGTTGAATCGACGACCGTCATCCGCTTTTTGGCCGCCCGGGTCTCCTCTTGCCCGGCCATCTTCTCGTCCCGTTCGCTCTCCCGGTGTCTATGGATCTCGAGCGTATTGCACAAGGTGAGAGCACTCGCGTTATCAAAGGGCTGCCCGCGGAACCCGATGTCTCTCAAAGCCGTGTTCTTGGCGAAGCCCGTTAAGGCCGCTAATAATTCATCCGTATTATATTCAATACCGCCCAAATCCAAAGCGGCCAAGACCTTGTTGCCCTGGACCATCGACGCAAGCATGCCCCCGGACATCTCCACCGCGCCGCCCAAGAAGGTCGTCTTCGTCAGGTTGCCGCCCTCCGGATCGGATAAATCCAAGTAGGTCAGGGTGTCCTGCTTGAGTAGAGCGGCACTAAAAGCTCGCAACACATCTGGTCCGAAGCCGTTATCCGACAGGTCCAACGACACGAGGGCGTGGTTGTCCTGCACGGCCACGGCGATGGACTTCCCGCCCTTGGTTCCCAAACCGTTCTTTTCTAAATTCAAATGGCACAAAGCGCTATTTTTCTTAATAGCACCGGCGAACGCGACGCCGGCCGCGGGACCCAGTCGATTTCTAGAAGCGTCCAACGCGGTCAATTGGACGCGCGTCTTGAGCGCGTGCGCTAAGTGCTTCCCGCCTTCGGTTCTCAAATCATTTCCAGCGAAGCCCAGGACCTTGAGGGCGCAGTCCGCGTTCTTTCTGAAAGCGCCATCTAACGCCTTGGCCGCCTTCGGGCCCAGGTTGTTCTCCGAGACATCTAGTGCGGTCAACACCGTGTTCATGCGCAGCCCCCGACACAGTTGGGGGCCACTGGACGCCGTTTTTTTGGCCGTGAATTCGTTGGTGTATATGAGGCGCGGGCCCAGTCGGTTGTTCGCCAAGTTCAGGGTCTTTAGTGAAGGGTGCTTCTTCAGGGCGTTGCCCAGGGCGATGCCGGCGGGCGGTCCTAATCTATTGGACGCGATCGAGAACATAGTTAGGGAACTTGATTTCCCGAGCGCTCGCGCGAGCTCCACGCCGCCCTCGTCGTCAATGTTGTTCTGCCTCAAGTCTAGATAGGTCAAGGTAGCGTTCCGTGACACTGCATGCGCAGCATAGGCCGCCGTCGCCGAATCGAGTCGATTCGCCCGCGCGTCAATTCTTACAATAGAAATCGGGTAGCAGTTGAAGAAGTTCGAGGAAATGGTGATCGTCGTCTGGCGCATTTCTAAAGCTTGCATGAGGGCTTGGAAGGTGACTCTACCTAAATCGCCCAGCTCGCAGCGCGGGGCATCTACCGAATCTCTGCAAGCGACATAACACTGGGCTAAGAAAGCAGGAATATCACCAGGATACTTGTGCCACTTCGAAATGCGCACAAAGCCCGCCGGCGGCGTCAGGTTAAAAGCTAGGGCCATCTGCTGGGCCAGTTCACCTAACAGAGGAACGGCGATGTCCCCCAACGATCGGAAATGGGTCAAGTTCCAGGGCACCCGGAAGGCCTGCACTTGATCACTTAATAAAATCTCGGCTAATTTAGCTCGCTTCCAGGCCGTCCTGTCCGAGGGTTTGGTGTGGTGTCGTAAAAGCGTCGCTGACAGCTCCTTCAGCGCGATGATCACCGGACTATCGCGCTGTTCGTCCGTCACCGCTAAGAGCCCGGGGTGGTTGTATAATAACCAGGCCACGACCTCCGGTTCGCCCTTGAGCATGGCGCTATGCAAGATGCATTGCCCGGTGGGCGTGCGCATGGTCGTGACTCGGATATCTCGCACCGCGGCCCACCGTATTACGAATAGCGTTTCCACCCAACTCAATAAGTTGGCCGGCCGCGGACTGAGCCACGGTACACTATACATGGTCGCCTGTGTTGCGTAAGACCGGTGAGTCGCGCGAAACCGGTATTGAACTCCACGCCATCGTCATGAAGATTGATGGCGTGCACACGTCCTCCAAGTTGAAGCAGCTTCAACGTACGCTGCTCACGGACCTGGTGCCGGTCAATGAGGGCATCCCACTGCCGCATCATCTGCAGGCCGTAGTTGCTATCCTCGAAGGCGTAGCACTTCCAGTCCACGTAACTGATTAAAAGGGACACGACCCGGGCGTCCAGGGCGCCCACGAGGAAATCTCTGAAGTCCAAGAGGATCTCGTGCAGTCGACACAAGTAGGCGAGTCGCAACCAGTTCACGGCCATCAGTAACAGAGCCCACGTATTAATGGCGTTTCGTTTATACGTCGTGCCCTCGTCTGCTTTCAGCGCAGCGTAGGCCTCTCCGTGCTTCGGCGTCGTGCCGCGTTGGTCCCGCAAGTCCTTATCCAGGATCGCGCCGAAGATCATGAGCAAAATAGTCACCGTGCGCGTCTGCACGTCCACCTGGCCCTCCCGTACATACAAGTAGGGCTTCTTCATGAAGGTCGCGAAGGCATATAACGAACGCACGGCCGCCCCTCCGAGGCAGATGGCCCAGGGCGGCTGGGACGCCTTCAACCACGTCACGATGACGCAAAACACCGCCGTCTCCGACAACAAGACGAGGCGCCAGAAGGGCGCATTACTTTTGAACTGCGCCACTAGGTAACTCAGCGCTGCGGTGTCGACGACCGCTTCAAAGTCCGTGATCTGCAGCTCGTGGTCCCGCTCGAACTCGTCGAAGCACACGGAGTACTCCCGCTTCGCGTGCTGGAAGCCCTTCTTCAAATTTTCGATCTTCGCGGGGAGCGACCGTTCCGCGCGCCAGTCGCTCATGGTCTCCTTCTTCTTCGCTAGTAATGCTTTAGAGGCGAGCTTGTCGTCGGCGATCCATCGTAGGAACCACCGCTTGACCTGGTACATGAGCGGATCGACGTACTTGGCGCACTTTAACAATCGCAGCACTTTCAGGGATTTCAACGACTTCAGGGCTTTCAAGGATTTCAGGGACTTCAGGGACTTTAGCGCTTTCAAGGACTTCAACGCCCCTAAACCGCCGCCGCCGCCCCCGCCCCCGAGCAGCACGAGCATCATCGTGTTCAGCACCCAGAACCCGAGTAAGAACACGTCCAACCAGTTGAAGTAGTCCTGGAAGTACATGTGCTTGCCCCAGCCCGTCCATTTTATTTGCACTTCGAACCAGAAAATGATGCCCGCCACCCACTGGACACTAAAATACAACATGCAGTTGCTCTCGCCGCCGAAGCCGCAGTAGCCGTCCGGCACGTCGGGGTTCCCCTGGTAGTAGTCGTCGTCGCCCCATTCGGCGCCTAGCCCAGATTCGGGATCGCCGTTCCAGTAGTCCGCGTGCTTTTTTATCGGCGCCCAGGCGGTGATGTTCGTCGAGAGACCAACGAACGGCACGTCCGCGTTCATTTTTAGTGCGTCCGTAGTGGAGTAGTTGCGCATGTCCAGGTAGGCATTGTGCCTATTATAGAGCCTCAACCACCGCAATTCGGCGTATTCTGTTTGCCCGTGCCTTCCTAAAAAGCCCTCCAAAATACTCCGAGTGGCGGGCAGCATGGCTAATACAGACCAAACGACGGCGAACATGATGATGTTGTCGAACCAGCCCGCTACGGCCACTTTATAATTATGTCCTCTAAAGCGCATCCACAAGGACCCCTCGTTCGTTTTGGGCGGCTCCCACTCGTCCGTGTCGATCAGATCGAGTAAAGAAAAAGGTTTGTTGGGGTCCACCTCCTCTTCGGGTTCTTCCTTGGGTTCCGCTAGATGTTTGCCTCCCAACCATCGCGCAAGACAGCAGAACCCCCTCGATAACACGCTTCCTATGGCTGTGACGATACATATCAGGTAGGACTTGGCCGTTTCGACCCGAGTCCTAGGTTTGACGGGCGCGAAGGGGTCCACGAACGTCTTGGAGTCCATTGTGGAAACATCCTCCTCCTTGACTTCCTCCTGGAATACGTACGCGCCCGTGGACTTCAAGACGCGCGCGACGCGGGACGGGCCGTCCATGGCGTCAGAAATCATAGCGAGGTACTTGCGCTTCTTCCTTTCTTTGTCCGGATCGACGTTACAAAACACCTTGAGAAAGCACCGGAAGGGGCAGCACGCCACCAAATAAATAATGTAGAACATCCAGCCCAAGAGCCACTTCACAAAGTCGGGCGCCTTCCTCCGGTACTCTACCAGGTCCTGGAGGAACTGCTCCTTCCACACCTCCCCCACCGCGAGACCGACCTGCACGATGGACCAGGCCTCGCACTCGACGCACACCACGTTAAACCTCCGCCACGCCGTCTCGTAGTTCGTCCACCACTCGCACTCGTACAGTTGCGCACGCGTGATGCCGATCAAGTAGTTCACCAACATCGGGGTCCCCAACACATAGAAGACGGCCATGAGACAACTTGTCGTATACAGCAAAATACCGGCTATATCCATGCAGTCCACCCTCCGATTGCACTGGTGCGGCTTCCGTTCTTGGGGCTCGTACTGGGCCCAGCCCAGCGGTTCCGGCCGACACGACATGGCCGTGACGAAGGACGGTCCTTTCCCTTTGGCCTTGCACCAGGCGGCCCACTCGCGCTCGCACATTTTTTTTCGGTAGCAGCGCCAGAATTCTCTGTCTCGACCCCCAGCACGTCCGGACGCGCGGCTCCAGTCGTACTCGCGCCAGGTCCTTGTTACCGTTTCATTCTCCCAGTCTACTCGTGAAGTAGGATTGTCGTACATTCGAGTGACGGGCTTTTCGGAACCGTCGGCGTTCACATGCTCCTTGTCGTACTCGTACCAGTACGTCCGACCGCTTTCGTCCGTCGCTTGTCTAATATCTCTATCGACAAAGGGCGACTCATCTAAAGTAGGCGCATAGGCCCGCCCGCCGAACGGCATATCTTCCTGCCTTACAACACCGCCCATGCTATGGTGCGCACTTTCCGGGATGGATGCGATCTCCGGCGGGAAGGAGAGGTAGTAGCACGGGTAGTGGCGGTAGCCACTGTATTTGACCGGCTCGAAGGGCGTTTGATCGCCGCCGCCCGTCGACGCGTAGACGTTCTGGGTCTGTTGGACGCTGCGGTCCTGGTACCGGTTCAGCGGCCTCGGCTTGGGGTCGATGGGCGGCATCTCGGAATCCGGCTCGTTCCAGTACTCGGGGTCGAGGTCGGAGCCGTAGTCCTGTGTTGGTGAAGACCGGTGAGTCGCGCGCGCCTCGAGACGAGCAAGAGGCCGGTATTGAACTCCACGCCATCTTCACGAAGTGGCGCCTCGATGGCGTGCACCGAGTCATCCAAATTGAAGCAGCTTCAACACACGCTGAGTCACTGACCGGCGGCACGTTGTCCGGGTAGCGCCACGTGTTCCGCCGGTAGAAGGGGTCCCGCTCCACCGTTGCAGCCCAGATTTTGGACGAGTAGACGGGCACCATGCCGCCTAGCACGTATAGACAGGTGGGCATGTAGTTCAGGAAGATGAGCACGAGTAATAGAGTAGCTTTCCACTTTAACGTGTTCTTCAACAGTACGACGGAGGAATAGGCCTTGGCGTGCTTCGTCTTGGAGATGAAGACGCGCCGCATCATCGTCGTGAAGACCACATATAAAAGCCACACATAGATGGTGAGAGAAAATCCGCTCACGAGCATGGTTGTGGAGTGCTTCATGCTGCGATCTAAGCCGCTGTCCACGCCCTTTTCCTGGCCGTTGCCGTTGTCCTCGGCCTGGTACTCCGACGT
>Ga0302122_10001955_pt1 | contig 13044 bp, 1 predicted proteins | sample CB21_SCM_MG_FD_203115 | JGI IMG/M metagenome (GOLD analysis project Ga0302122, IMG submission 203115) | Marine microbial communities from Western Arctic Ocean, Canada - CB21_SCM | ecosystem: Environmental > Aquatic > Marine > Oceanic | place: Canada: Western Arctic Ocean | collected 2017-09-28
TACCGCTTAGTGTAAGAGTAGATGTCCAAGAAGTTCCTGAACCGCCCATTGTAGTTGCTTCACCAGCAATAGTACAAACTAGAGCTGTTACAGCCTCGCTTGCAGTAATTGTTAGAACAATATTATCACCAGATTTAGCTAATGTAGAAACTGCATTATTAGTGGACATAACGATATTTGTTAGAGTTGGTAGAGTAAGATCAACAGTTACTGCGCCAGAAGTTACAGATGTATCTGTAGCACCTGCATTACCTGCTGCATCAACGTGGCTTGCACAAGAGAATACTGTTGATTGTTCAGTCTCATCACCATCTAGTGTAAGAGTAGATGTCCAAGAAGTTCCTGAACCACCCATTGTAGTTGCTTCACCATCAATAGTACAGACAAGACCGGTTACAGTCTCGCTTGGAGTAATTGTTAGAACAATATTATCGCCAGACTTAGCCTTTGAAGTATCTGCATTATTAGAAGCCATAACGATCCCTAGAGATGGATTAGATACATCGTAAATTAATGAATCACCAGTATCTGATGTCGCAGTATTGCCTACCGGATCAGCGGTAAGAGCTACTGTGATGGTGTATGTTGTACCATCATTTAATCCTGCAAGAGTTGCTTGAAGAACTGTAACTGTCGCAGAATTAGATGTAGTAGTAGATGTAGCTGCAACACCGTTAATTGTCACTGTAACGGTTGAACCATCTGCTGCACCTGTTGTTGTGACAACAACTGTACCAGTTGTATCATCTTCAGCATTATTGACGTGTGTGCCCCAAGAAGGTACAACGTTAGTAATAGCTGGAGCAGTCAAATCGATAGTTACTGAACCAGAAGTTGCAGATGTATCTGTAGCACCTGCATTACCTGCTGCATCAATGAAACTTGCACAAGAGAATGCTGCTGCGCCTTCAGTCTCATCACCACTTAGTGTAAGAGTAGATGTCCAAGAAACTCCTGAACCACCCATTGTAGTTGCTTCACCATCAATTGTACAAACAAGAGCTGTTACAGCCTCGGTTGGAGTAATTGTTAGAACAATATTATCACCAGATTTAGCTAATGTGTTAACTCCATTGTTAGAAGCCATAGCAATACCAAGAGTTGGTAGAGTAAGATCAACAGTTACTGCGCCAGAAGTTACAGATGTATCTGTAGCACCTGCATTACCTGCTGCGTCAAGATGACTTGCACAAGAGAATACTGTTGATTGTTCAGTCTCATCGCCGCTTAGTGTAAGAGTAGATGTCCAAGAAGTTCCTGAACCGCCCATTGTAGTTGCTTCACCATCAATTGTACAAACAAGAGCTGTTATAGACTCGGTTGGAGTAATTGTCAGAACAATATTATCGCCAGACTTAGCCTTTGAAGTATCTGCATTATTAGATGCCATAACGATTCCTAGAGTTGGTAGAGTTACATCGTAAATTAATGAATCACCAGTATCTGATGTTGCAGTATTGCCTGCCGCATCAGCGGTAAGAGCTACTGTGATGGTGTATGTTGTACCATCATTTAATCCTGCAAGAGTTGCTTGAAGAACTGTAACTGTCGCAGAATTAGATGTAGTAGTAGATGTAGCTGCAACGCCGTTAATTGTTACAGTAACGGTTGAACCATCTGCTGCACCTGTTGTTGTGACAACAACTGTACCAGTTGTATCATCTTCAGCTGCATTGACGTGTGTGCCCCAAGAAGGTACAACATCAGTAATAGCTGGAGCAGTCAAATCGATAGTTACTGAACCAGAAGTTGCAGATGTATCTGTAGCACCTGCATTACCTGCTGCATCAATGAAACTTGCACAAGAGAATGCTGCTGCGCCTTCAGTCTCATCACCGCTTAGTGTAAGAGTAGATGTCCAAGAAACTCCTGAACCACCCATTGTAGTTGCTTCGCCATCAATAGTACAAACGAGAGCTGTTACAGCCTCGGTTGGAGTAATTGTTAGAACAATATTATTGCCAGATTTAGCTAATGTAGAAACTCCATTGTTAGAAGCAATAGCAATACCAAGAGTTGGAAGAGTAAGATCAACAGTTACTGCGCCAGTATCGGCACCTGTATCTGTAACACCTGCATTAGCTGCTGTGTCAATGAAACTTGCACAAGAGAATACAGTTGATTGTTCAGTCTCATCACCATCTAGTGTAAGAGTAGATGTCCAAGCAGTTCCTGAACCACCCATTGTAGTTGCTTCACCATCAATTGTACAAACAAGAGCTGTTATAGTCTCGGTTGCAGTAATTGTTAGAACAATATTATCGCCAGACTTAGCCTTTGAAGTATCTGCATTATTAGAAGCCATATTGATTGTTAGAGTTGGAACAACTTGATCCAAAACATATGATTGGCTTGCGGATGAACCTGGGTTCGTAGCGGAGTCTATAACACGGAACTGAATACTACTAGAACCTGATAATGTCAAAGCAGTAGATATTGCAGTGCCGTCAGCTGTGGCGTGATCATCGTTGACCCAGCTGGAGCCAGCATTGATAGATGACTGTAATGTATCTCCAGTCCCTAATGCTGCACTAAGTGTTGCAGTAACAGTTTGAGCCGCAGTATAAGTCTCGAAATCAGTTGCTGAACCAGTATCTGCACTAATATCAATACCGCTAATAGTTGTAGTCGGTGCAGTTGTATCTAACATTCCATTAGCCGATGCTTGAGTTGCTACATTGCCTGCAGCGTCAGAAACGTCAGCTGTTACTGCTTGAAGTCCATCAGAACCGGTACATGATTCGTCATCACACATGGTAATAGACCACTCATTAGAACTGACGGTTCCTGTTTCTGAGACTCCTCCGTACCCTACTGTAACAGTTTGCCCATTAGCACCGATTGCAGTACCAGTTATTACGAAACCGGATGATTCGGCACTACTGATGTAGCCGTCTGTTGCAATAGTGTCTACACCCACGGTTGGAGCTGTAAGATCAACAGTTACTGCGCCAGAAGTTGCAGATGTATCCGTAACACCTGCATTACCTGCTGCATCAATGTGACTTGCACAAGAGAATACTGTTGATTGTTCAGTCTCATCACCGCTTAGTGTAAGAGTAGATGTCCAAGAAGTTCCTGAACCACCCATTGTAGTTGCTTCACCATCAATAGTACAAACAAGAGCTGTTACAGCCTCGTTTGGAGTTATTGTTAGAACAATATTATCGCCGGATTTAGCTAAACCAGAATTAGAATTAGAAGTAGACATAACGATTCCTAGAGTTGGAACGGCGTAGTCAATATTGACTGTACCTGAAGATGCAGATGTATCCGTAGTACCCACGTTACCAGTGGCATCTTTGAAACTAGCACAAGAAAATACAGCATTACCAGGAGTCTCATCACCGCTTAGTGTAAGAGTGGATGTCCAAGCAGTTGTTGAACCACCCATTGTAGTTGCTTCACCATCAATTGTACAAACAAGAAGTGTTACAGACTCGCTTGCAGTAATTGTTAGAACAATATTATTGCCAGATGTAGCTTGCGTAGCAGCTTGTGCATTATTAGATGCCATAGCGATTGTTAGAGTTGGCAATGTTACATCTATAGTTACTGAACCAGAAGTTGCAGATGTATCCGTAGCACCTGCATTACCTGCTGCATCAAGGAAACTAGAACAGGAAATTGCTGCTGCACCTGCAGTCTCATCACCGCTTAGTGTAAGAGTAGATGTCCAAGAAACTCCTGAACCACCCATTGTAGTTGCTTCGCCATCAATAGTACAAACGAGAGCTGTTACAGCCTCGGTTGGAGTAATTGTTAGAACAATATTATCGCCGGACTTAGCCTTTGTAGTATCTGCATTATTAGATGCCATAGCAATTCCTAGAGTTGGTAAAGTACGATCAACAGTTACTGCGCCAGAAGTTACAGATGTATCCGTAACACCTGCATTACCTGCTGCGTCAAGATGACTTGCACAAGAGAATACTGTTGATTGTTCAGTCTCATCACCGCTTAGTGTAAGAGTAGATGTCCAAGAAGTTCCTGAACCGCCCATTGTAGTTGCTTCACCATCAATTGTACAAACAAGAAGTGTTACAGACTCGGTTGGAGTAATTGTTAGAACAATATTATCGCCAGTCTTAGCCTTTGAAGTATCTGCATTATTAGATGCCATAACGATTCCTAGAGTTGGTAGAGTTACATCGTAAATTAATGAATCACCAGTATCTGATGTTACAGTATTGCCTGCCGCATCAGCGCTGAGAGCTACTGTGATAGTGTATGTTGTACCATCAACTAATCCTGCAAGAGTTGCTTGAAGAACTGTGACTGTCGCAGAATTAGATGTAGTAGTAGATGTAGCTGCAACGCCGTTAATTGTTACAGTAACGGTTGAACCATCTGCTGCACCTGTTGTTGTGACAACAACTGTACCAGTTGTATCATCTTCAGCTGCATTGACGTGTGTACCCCAAGAAGGTACAACGTTAGTAATAGCTGGAGCAGTCAAATCGATAGTTACTGAACCAGAAGTTGCAGATGTATCTGTAGCACCTGCATTACCTGCTGCATCAATGAAACTTGCACAAGAGAATGCTGCTGCGCCTTCAGTCTCATCACCACTTAGTGTAAGAGTAGATGTCCAAGAAACTCCTGAACCACCCATTGAAGTTGCTTCACCATCAATTGTACAAACAAGAGCTGTTACAGCCTCGGTTGGAGTAATTGTTAGAACAATATTATCACCAGATTTAGCTAATGTGTTAACTCCATTGTTAGAAGCAATAGCGATTCCTAGAGTTGGAACGGCGTAGTCAATATTGACTGTACCTGATGTTGCAGATGTATCTGTGACACCAGCGTTACCAGCTGCATCAACGAAACTTGCACAAGAAAATACAGCATTACCTGGAGTCTCATCACCATCTAGTGTAAGAGTGGATGTCCAAGCAGTTCCTGAACCACCCATTGTAGTTGCTTCACCATCAATTGTACAAACAAGAGCTGTTACAGTCTCGGTTGGAGTAATTGTTAGAACAATATTATTGCCAGTTGTAGCTTGCGTAGCAACTTGTGCATTATTAGATGCCATAGCAATACCCAGAGTTGGTAGAGTAAGATCAACAGTTACAGCACCAGAATTTGCAGATGTATCCGTAACACCTGCATTACCTGCTGCATCAATGTGACTTGCACAAGAGAATACTGTTGATTGTTCAGTCTCATCACCGCTTAGTGTAAGAGTAGATGTCCAAGAAGTTCCTGAACCACCCATTGTAGTTGCTTCACCATCAATAGTACAAACAAGAGCTGTTACAGCCTCGTTTGGAGTTATTGTTAGAATAATATTATCGCCGGATTTAGCTAAACCAGAATTAGAATTAGAAGTAGACATAACGATTCCTAGAGTTGGAACGGCGTAGTCAATATTGACTGTACCTGATGTTGCAGATGTATCTGTGACACCAGCGTTACCAGCTGCATCAACGAAACTTGCACAAGAAAATACAGCATTACCTGGAGTCTCATCACCATCTAGTGTAAGAGTGGATGTCCAAGCAGTTCCTGAACCACCCATTGTAGTTGCTTCACCATCAATTGTACAAACAAGAGCTGTTACAGTCTCGGTTGGAGTAATTGTTAGAACAATATTATTGCCAGTTGTAGCTTGCGTAGCAGCTTGTGCATTATTAGATGCCATAGCAATACCCAGAGTTGGCGCAGTTGTGTCATACGACCAATCATATTGAACTGCAACAGAGTTGGGGTTCCCACTAGTATCCGTGAAAGTACCTTGAGCCACGTTGATTGTTATGGCTGAATCAGAAGCAGCAGTACAAGTGGCTGTGTAAGTAGAACCTGAGCCTGAAAGTGCCCCCATATTACACCCGGATGCAACAATGTCCCCAACAACGAAGTTAGAGGTAGACTCACTAAGAGTGAATGTTAAACCAATAGCTGCAGTTTGAGTTGCACCATTATCTGCGGGGGTATTAGGAGTTGTAGTTGTAATTGTTATAGTAGGAACTACGGTGTCTTGAGTTATGAAAGAAGAACTTGTGTAAGTTGCAGCCTCAACTGTTACCGATGCAGTTACTAGAACAGTTCCATCAGCAACGCCGCTCATGTCGTTGTAGTCGCCGGTTCCGTCGTTGTCGTAGAGGCAGGTGAAGGCACCTGTTGAAGCGTGAGATGTTGCAGTATCCGACACGCCTCCATAATTACAGGTGACCGTAGCAGCCAGTTGGTCAGTAGTACCAATAACGGTGAATCCCGCCACTTCTTCGGCCAGAGTGACTACTCCGTCCCCCGCTATTGAGGTTGTTCCTATCGTGACATAGTTGGCTGAGGAAGATTCCCCTAGCTCGCTATCGCTAGCGCTATCATCGTTTATCGCTCCAGCGATCATTACGAGCATTATCGCGGCTGTTAGGCCAAATGCTACCATTCGCAAATCGCGAATAGAGACAGTTTTCTTACTAGGGTGTGCGTCAATTTGTGTCGGCATGGCTGCAACCATACCGGTTCCCACGAGTTATTTACATTTAGAAGATATCGGTCCACACCCTATAGGGTCAACAAAGTAATAGGTGGCCGATAATGCAAAAATATAAGTGATGGAAACTTAGAAAATAGACTAAAATGCCAACATAATGGCTGATAATGTAAGATGCCAAATCCCATAGTTTTAGTCAAAAACCAATCACACATTAATCTTTTCATTCAAAGTTCTTTTTCAGCGAGACATGCATCGATTAATGAATTAATGAAAATCAGAAATTAATGAAATATATCCGTAATAATCAAGCCATATTTTTCGACAAAAATCTCCGAGAAAAGGTACAAGCAAAAATGCTGTAGATCAAAAAGAGTTTTAGTGTATTTCTAATAAATAGATATTAATCAGAATTTATTGTGTTTTCAAAAAAAGAATATTAGCAAATCACCCCCCTCTTAAGGCGAGAATATACCAAAAAATAACACTTCAGTATATAAAGAAAAAGAAAAAATGCACTGAAAGACGAGTGAATATATGAAATTTTTTTAAAAAAAAAGCCGGAACGCCGGGACTCGAAAGTCCCAGCGAACCGGTTTACGTTATTCTTAGATTAGACCTAAACTTCGAGATCTTCGAGGTCTTCGTCTTCTTCGTCTTCTTCGTCCATGAAATCTTCAGTGAAGTCTTCTTCTTCTCCGAATTCATCATCTTCAGCACGACCGCCACGAGCTCTGTTAGCACCGTAACCTAGAAGCATAATTGCAACACCTACTCCTGCGAATGGCATAGGATCAGCCTTCATATCATCTAGTAGAGTCAATGGAGTACCGCTGTCTCCTAATCCGTCATTGTTGTTGTCGAATTGCTCAGTAGGATCCCACTGGAATGCATCTTCACCAGCTTGGATATTATCCGGATCTACTGGATCCAAGTAACCGTCATTGTCATCATCAGGATCGATTGCATTACAAATTCCATCGCCTACAACAGTATCGTCTTCATTTCCATATATCATATCAGGACCAATGTTAGTTTCGTTGTCGATAGGCATAACATTTGCATTTCTTGCATCTCCAGAACCGCCAGCATTAGCACAGATTATCTCTTGAACGTCTAACCAACCATCGCCGTCATCGTCTTGGTCACTGTTGTCACCAAATCCGTCGCCGTCTAAGTCGACTTGTTCGCTAGGATCCATTGGGAATGCATCGTCAATATCGATTGTACCGTCATTGTCGTCATCTCCATCAGTTGCATCGCAGTCATGATCGCCGTCATTGTCAGCTGGTACAGAGAAAGCATCCATTGGATCAGTTCCACAGTTAGGTTCAGTAGAATCTAACCAACCGTCACCATCATCATCTGTATCACTATAATCACCAACACCATCACCATCTAAATCTGCATTTTCATTAGCATCGTATGGGAAAGCATCGAATTCATCAGTAACTCCATCTCCGTCATCGTCTGTATCAACCTTGTCACAAACCATGTCACCATCGAAATCATCAGGCACGGAAGTAGAATCAAGACCATCACTTCCACATGCTAATTCTTCAGCATCTGTCCATGAATCACCATCATCGTTTAGATCTGCGTTGTCACCAACTCCATCTCCATCAGTATCCACAGTTTCAGATGAATCATACGGGAATGCATCATTAACATCGAGAACTAGGTCGTTATCGTCATCAAGATCAGCATTGTCACCAGTACCGTCACCATCGAAATCTGCCCATTCTGTAGGGTTTTCAGGGAACATATCAACATCATTGTCAAATCCGTCACCGTCTAGGTCCATATCGATAAAGTCACAAATTCCATCTAAGTCTTGGTCAGTAGGAATACTTGTTAAGTCCATAGCGTCTGAACCACATTCAACTTCAACTACATCTTCATAGCCATCATTGTCGTCATCGAAATCAGCATTATCACCAATTCTGTCGCCGTCATTGTCAGCCCACTCAGTGTTATTCATTGGGAATGCATCAACTAAGTCAGCATATCCATCATCATCATCATCTAAGTCTACTAGATCACATATTGAATCATTATCGTAGTCAGTAGGTACGGATGAAGCATCATTTGGATCAGTGAAACAATCTAATTCGTTATCACCCATTTGACCTAGTGGTCCTAGAGTCAAATTAGTGTTCATAATGTCGTTCCAACCATCGTTGTCATCATCAAGATCTGCACTGTCACCAGTACCATCACCATCAGCATCACAACATTCATTCGGATCTAGAGGGAATAAGTCATCCGCATCTAGTACACCATCTCCATCTGAATCAGAATCTAAAATGTCACAAATTCCATCAGCATCAACGTCATCTGGGACACTCGTTGCATTGAAAGGATCTGAGCCACAAGCAGTTTCCATGTCATCATACCATCCGTCACCATCTGCATCTAATGTGAAGAAAGTAACTGTAACGTTGTAGTAAGTTCCATCATTACTTGTGAAAGAACCACCCCAGTTCCTAACACCTATCTGATTAACAGTATCACCAAAGTAACCAGTAGTTTGGTTGGTTGACCAACATTGCTCTTGGTTATTGTAGTATGTAGGCGAGATAGTGTTGTAACTACCATCAGTATAGATATCAAATATCATCCATACAGTGTATCCTGATGAATAATATTGAACCTCATCATGAGAAATACAAGCTTCGTAACCATAGTTAGCAGGTACATCGAATGTGTATCTGTCAGTCGTATCTACTCCTCCGTGATTCCAACCAGGAGCAGACATTACTGAAGCCCCAGTTGTATTGTTCAGAACCATTGTATTGTAGTCATTCAGATGAATTGCATCTGAAAGTCCTGCACCAGCATCAAGTCCAGAGTTACCATCATCTTGGATACCGCCTTCAAGACCTGAAAGATCAAGGAACTCGAAATCCATTGTATAAGTTAGGTCCACTGCTGAATATGTGTATACTCCAAGAGTTAACCATCCACCACCAGTGACCCATAGGCCAGATATGTGGTTAATTGTAGGTGTAGCACCTGATGCACTGTTGTAAGTGCTTGGTTGAGACACATAGTACGCTCCATTAGCAGGGTATGAACAAGGTAATGTTTGAACTTGGCACTTGTAGATGTATGTGTACACAGATGTAGTACCTGCATCCCAAGTTACATTCCATGACAAGTATTTACCAGCAGGAACTAAGACATTGTAGTAATCTCTCTCATCCCAATTATCTGAAATCCAACCAGTACATGTACCACCAGAATCATCAGCATCACCATTAGCATCTATTTGAGTACTAGAATTCAACCAAGTGTTACCTCCTGGATGAGTATAAATATTATCTGATGCATCCATACCAGTACCGCAATCATCAGGATTTGCTCCAGGTTCATTAGCTGGAGTAATCATAGTAATATCGAGAGTATATTCACCACTTCCTCTGTCAGTATGCACTAAGATGTAGAGGTTCTGAGTACCATAGGCGTATGTGGCAGAAACAGACTCCGGGTTGTCATTGTAAGACGACATAACTGTACTTAGACTACCATATGTGTTAGCATATCTAATTGATAAATCAATATCATTCTGTACAGGGAATGAAGCATCAACTGTCAAAGCATAACCTTGTGGGATGTAAATTTCGTACATATCGTACATATCGAAACTATCATGTCCATATCCAGTTAGCGTATTATTCATTGAAGGGATCGTAGTTGCACCTATTGGGTAATAACTACTGTCTCCTGCATCAACACCTAAACCTGCATCGTTTTGATAGACGCTTTCTACTGGTTCAGTTGAAGCATTGAAAATTGACCACTCGATAGTATAGTTATGTTCTACATCATCTGGTAGACTGCTAACCATTACACGTAGCCAAACGGTTGATTCAACAGCAAGATCTGCACCCCAATAGTATGATTCATTTGAAGCAACTGCTTGTGGGTTGAAACTTGTTGATGAAGATAATGTAGTAGCATATCCTCTATCCATATATTGGTAGAAGTAGAAATTTTCTCCATCGTCACCAACTGTCCAATCAAGACGAGCCCATAGACCGTGGTATGCTGGAACTGTAAATTCGTACCAGTCTTCATCATCGTATCCATCACAAGCCATTCCTTGGATAGTACCTGAAAGACCCATTGAATCTAAATTCATAGGAGTTCCATCAGGATCAGTTGTATCGTCATCGGCTGCATCGAGTCCTGAACCAGCGTCATCCTGAACCCCACATGGTGGAGGTACGGAAGGACTTAGTTGAACTGTAATTAAGTAACCAGCCCATGAAGATGAAGATCCCCATGAATAATAGTCTGGCTGAACATAAACAGTTGTGTTTGTGTAAGCAGCACCGAGATCAATGAATTCACCAGGTGTACCAGTCCACGAATAATGAGTCATACCTGTTCCATCAGGGTTTGAATATACATACAAATCAAGATCTGCTGCCTCTTCCCACTCAAGAGTGATATTAGCTTCATATCCTTCTGGGATAACTAGTGCCCACAAATCATTTGAATCACTGCTTCCAATCATTCCTGAGCCTTTGTCGACTAAATTGAATGCATCACCAGTCAATATTCCAGTGAATGAACCTAAGATAGCGCCAACTGCAACACCGAATCCACCATCACCATATGTATCGGTTTTGGTAATGCTGTAAGTACCTGCATCTGAGTAGGTAGCGACTGTACCAACGTAACCAGTTGCCCAGTAACCACTACTATCGACAGTACCATCAGGTAGTGTAATTGCCATACTGCTCTCTGATGAACACCATGAATCACAGCTTGTAATATCCACGTTAACAGAAGTTGTACCATCTAGTGTGAAAGTATCTGTCTGAGAACTCCATGAAGATGGCGAGTCAGGCATATCTAGGATGACGTTTAGAATATCTTGTGTAGAATCGCCAGATTGACCTGCATCAGCAGGGAATACAGTAATATCTAGTTGATAATCTGCATTAGTAGCATAGTAGTAGCAGTAATAGCAACTTGCTATAACCATTATTGGATCACCAGCTAAGTCCATAGGCGTAGTGAAATATTGTGGTAGATTTGCATAGTAACTACTTGATGCGAAGTAGCAGTATGGTGGAGAACCAGCATTGTTATTTCCAGCTTCAGTATTCATCGAAATTTCAAAGGAAGCAGAATAGTAGCAGTAACCGTATGCACCACCGTAAGTTGCACTAGTACCGTACGACCAACCTGCAGCACTAGTTGGACCCATAGCCAACCTATATGCGTAATTATCGTATACACCCGCACCAGTACCATTCCATGTAATGGTCGCTTCAACACCGTACCCTGCCGGTGGATCAATTGTGAAGAAATCATTATTAGCATCGCTAGTTGATGAATACCCTGTAGCGGCCATATTACCATAATAAGTATTAGTTTCGTTAACACCCGTCCAATCGTAATCTGAAGTCAGATCTATCGACGTAGCATAGGTGTTTCCAGCATCCGTTCCTCGGCAGGCATCGTTGCCCAGACATGGACTTGGAGGAGCTTCTAGAGCTATCTTCTCATCCATCATTTCTGGAGGTTCAATATTGATGTCCGCGAGGGGCACCATTACTGAGGCAATCATCAAAAGGGCAAGCGTTACAGAGCGGAGGGTGTTGCTTTGCATGGGTATCACTATCGTGCATCACACGATGAAAAGGATATAAGAATACCGACAGATGCTCATTAGAACACCAATATTATGCGATTTACATGAAATGATGTATTGAGGCTATATGTAATTGTTTTAGTATCTAAATGCGCACTTGATTTCCTGATTAAGTAAAAAATAACAATTAGATGTTTCTCCAAGGGAATTTAAAGCACGGAAATTCATCAAAAATACCAAATTCAATCAAGTATCTTTTCCCATGACTCATCGTCTCTTTCGACCCATGTACCAATACCTTCACCTACATATTGAAGAGGGTCGGTATCAGTATAATCTCCACCAGGAGGTAATCCTTCCCAACTAGAGACTATTTCAGATGTTTTTTCGACTTTTAATCGAGGTTCGAAACCAGGTGGCGGTGGCGGTGGAGGAGTAGCCTTCGGTATTGGTGGCATCTCTGGCATAGGAGGAGCTTCATCTGGCATCGGTGGCATCTCTGGCATAGGAGGAACTTCATCTGGCATCGGTGGCATCTCTGGCATAGGTGGTATTCCAGGAGCTTCTGGAAGAATATCCTCAAATTGGTTATCTGAGTCTTCGAGACTACCTTCAGTATAATTAGTCATATCATATGCTTGAGTTTGAATTTGTGAGTCTTTCTTTTTAACAGTATAAACTAGTACCGAACCACCAATCATACTTACCAGTAAGAATAGTATCAAAAATGTAGTAATAGGATTCAGACTCATCTTATCTGTAATAGATAAAGGGTAGGCATTATCACCCTTACCATCGTTATTCCGGTCTTCCCATTCAGAAGAGTCGAGAGGGAATGAATCTACCTCATTGAGCCTATTGTCACCATCCATGTCCGGATCAAGTAAATCACAGGCCCCATCTCCATCAGTATCATCTGGTACTGAATTACTAGATATCGAACTTGTAAAGCACAATGCCTCAGTAGTATCTGGCCATCCATCACCATCAT
>Ga0302122_10001956_pt1 | contig 13044 bp, 9 predicted proteins | sample CB21_SCM_MG_FD_203115 | JGI IMG/M metagenome (GOLD analysis project Ga0302122, IMG submission 203115) | Marine microbial communities from Western Arctic Ocean, Canada - CB21_SCM | ecosystem: Environmental > Aquatic > Marine > Oceanic | place: Canada: Western Arctic Ocean | collected 2017-09-28
AATTTTCCGTTACAAGCCAACGGTGCCGAGATGCTTCGCCTGGCCTGCTGTCTGGCCACCGAACGGGGGATCAAGGTGTGTGCGCCGGTTCATGACGCCGTGCTGGTTGAAGCTCCGTCGGGGGAAATCGACAGGGTGGTTGCCGAGACCCAGGCGATTATGACAGAGGCGTCAGAGTTGGTGGTTCCAGGCTTTCCGTTGCGGACTGATTACGAGGTTGTCCGTTGGCCAAACCGTTACCGCGATCCTAGGGGGCAGACGATGTGGAACTGCGTCACGGGTGTCATAAATAAGCTTGGAGCATATGCCGGCCAAGAGTGTCGTGGTGCAGATATGCCCCCAGTTGGGTGCACCAATGCTAACCCTGTCCATTCTTATATATTATATGAATAAAGGTAGTAATCCATTAAGTGATAGTTCTGTGAATTTTGACCTTTCAAGGCTCCGAGTGGAAGGGGGTACACTCAAATCGCCGATTACACCTAAAGTGACCAAACGTGAAGGGGGGGTAAGGGGTCAGTTTTTGAAGGGACCTATCCCCTGGAGTTGGATTACCTGCGCAATGCGACTCCCCGGCAAGGCGCTACACGTTGCTGTGGTGCTATGGCAAGAGGCAGGGTTTAGGAAGTCCAAGCATGTGAAATTTAGGATGTCCAAGATCGATAGTGTTGGATTCACACGGTGGACCGCTCGGAGGGCACTGGTGAATTTGGAAGAAGCGAAACTGATAAAGATCGACCGAAAGCCGGGACAACTGCTTCAAGTTGAAATCCTGGAAGTGGATGAATGTATTTATGAACAAGAATAAGAACAACCCAGACGCTGAACATCTTCTGCGGATGGCGGCTTAATTTTAACCGAAGTCGGTAGAGGAGTACGAAGCTGAGTGACCCCGTTTCACTGCACTTGTGAACACCCCAGTGCAAGGCGGCTCTGCAGATGCGCTCAAGCAGGCGATGGTCGATCTAGCAGACAAGCTACCATCCCCCGCATCGATTGTTTCCACGGTACACGATGAACTGATTGTGGAGTGTGCGAGCGATACCGCAGAGGAGATCAAGGCCCTGGTGGAAACGTCGATGCTCGATGCCGTGCAAACGATGTTCCCGGGTGTGCGCTTTGAGGTGGAATCGGGTATATGCGATAGCTGAGCCGAGAAGTGATTGGAGACACGTGCGCCCCGCGGCAATGCTCAAAAGAAAACCCCCGCCAACCGAAGCTGACGGGGGGAACCAACTATGAAAAAATGAACGTTGTAGTCAGAGACAGTATGATTGGCTATGTGTTCAAAGAAAAAACCGCCTGCGCAAGACCAACGATGGGGGTGGGGTGTTGATGTTGCCCCCCCGCCTCTCTGGGGGTCCCCCACCCCATTCGCTGGTTGGTGTTCACAAAACATCCCCAAATATGACAAACAATAACCACAGCAAAACTCGCTTTTTTCTGGCGAAATACGTGTGTTCACAAAACAATAGTTTCCGTGAACATTGGTGTCTACATCAGAAGCTCCACCACCCGCCAGTCCACTGTCAGTCAGCGCATTGAGGTTATGGAGTATTGCTCCCGTAGAGGCTGGGCGGACTTCAAGCTCTACAAGGACAAATGTTCCGGCGGCAAGGCCACCCGCCCCGGGCTGGATCAAATGCTGCAAGACATACGCAGTGGGCGACTCAAAACAGTTGTGGTTTGGAAACTGGATCGCCTGGGACGATCACTGACCCAGATGGCACTGATCCTGGAGGAGATGAATAACCACGGCGTGGCACTGATCGTGACCAGCCAAGGCATCGACACCAGCAACACCAATCCAGCCGGCAAACTGCAGTTGAACGTTCTGATGGCTGTGGCTGAGTTTGAACGGGGCATCATCCGTGAACGGGTCAACGCTGGGTTGAAGGCGGCAAAGCTAAGAGGTGTAAGGCTGGGCCGCCCCAGGTCGTTGCACAAAAAGACCGGGGCTGTGCTCGGCGAAAAGAAGAGCGGCCTAGGCGTCAGAGCCATAGCAAGAAAACTGAAGATGCCCCCATCCTCGGTTCATAAAATACTCAAGAGCGCTGATGTAAACTGATTTACTGGGCCGGCACTGGTCACATCGCGCACGCGAGTCACACGTACAGACACAGGAGTGTTCTCCGCGAAGCAATGGGGGAATAAGCAGTCACCTCTAGTGACAGCTTTTTACCTCTTGAAATCATCAGATAGACTGCTGAGACTCGTCCGTGTCTATGAAACACCTCCTACTAACAACAATCGCAGCCGTAGTGCTGGTGGGGTGTTGCACCGAACCAGCTGTTGAAGGTGCCAGTAAAGCCGCCTTCTCCAGCAGAATCCCAAGCCGCTGGTAACTAAACCAACCCACTCCACCTCCAAATGCACTTTCGGCTGGTAGGCCGAATCCGATCTGGAATCACCGGCGGACAGATGACTCATATACGCCACTTGGGCCGGCTTGTTCTGCATCCGCACTCGTATGCGTCTTCGACGCCCAGACGAAAACGATATTGCTCGGCCCGAACACCACGACAAACACCAAATGCACCAGCAATTCAACATTTACGGCTATACGAATTCCCAAATCTACAGAATCTTGTCGGCTGCTGGTGATAAAAGAAAATTCGCGATGATGCGAAACGATTGAGTTTCTGCTTGCGAAGGCCTCGTTTGCATGAATGCTCTTTTGCCCTTGAACGTGGAGGACAAAGAACAGCAAGCCGAATCAGACCGCGGCAACCGCGCCGGCGTCGTGGCCGTTATGGCAATCGTCTTGGTCGTCCTGACCGTCATCGTCATCCTGATGGTGCAGCAAGCTCCAATGGTCGGTTCCCGCGGACCGGAGGTGCCCGGCGGGCCGTCGCAAATGCCCCCGGCCGCCGTCATCGTGGCGTCGGTTCAGGCAGAGAACACCCAGAAACAGGCGATCGTCACCGGTTCCCTGCGGGCCTCCTCAAAGATTGCAGTCGCCGCGCAGGAAGCGGGCGCGGTCGTCAAGATGTTGATCGATGAAGGCGACGAGATTCAACCAGGAGCCACGTTGGCAATCCTCGACGCGCGAAGGATTAAGGCCCAACTCGACGAGGCCAATGCACGACTGACCATGGCTTCCAATCTTTTAGAGCAACGCCAGGCCGAACACGTCCGCGCGGAAGTCGATCTCCGCATGAAAGTCGGTCTCACCGCCTCGAAAGCGGTCTCCCAAAGCGACTTACTCGATGCTAAAAAAAACCTCAAGGTGGCCGCCTTACAAGTGAAGTCCGCGGCGGACGGCATCAGCGAAGCCCAGAGTCGTGTCGAATTGCTCGATGTCCAATTGAGTGATCTCACGGTCAAGGCTCCCCTGCCCGGGGTAGTCGTGAGTCGCAACGTGGAACCTGGAGAATGGGTCGCCGCTGGAAGTTCGGTAGCCACCATCGTCACAATGGATCCAATGGAAGCATGGCTGCGAGTTCCCGCCCGTCACCTGGATACCGCTGGCAAAGAACTCGAGGGATTCAAGGTGAGGCAATCCGCCACCGGTCAGACTTTCACGCCCGCCAAAGTCATCCTCGTTCCTGAAGTTAATGATCGTAGCCAGTTGTTCACCCTCGTGGCCACCGTTCCAAATCCAGATAGAAAGCTCAGCCCCGGCGAATCCGTGACCGGCATCGTGCCGATCGGGAAGCCCGCTGAACACCTGCGCGTCCCACTGAATGCCGTCGTTTATTCGGCGCACGGCACAGTGATCTATGTGGTGCAAAAGCCGCTCATCGATGATGCCCTGCCGACGGCTCGCCCCGTCTCCGCGCGGGTCGCGTTCGCGCGAAACGGCAGTGCTTTCATCGTAGCCGACAACGCCGGATTTAGTGCCGACGATCGGGTTGTCGTGGAAGGCAACCAACGCCTACTCCCCGGGCAGTCGTTGATGATCAAAACCTCGGACCATCAAGGCGGACTGCCGACCCCATGAAGATTGTCGACTATTGCATCCGGCAGCCGATCACGGTCGCCGTCTGCATCGGCCTGTCACTGATGGCCGGTGCAATGGCGTTAACGAGCGTCCCGGTGCAGATGAAACCGGAGGTCGATTCGGTTGTCATCTCAATTTCAACGTTTTGGGAAAGCGCGTCAGCCGAGGAAATCGAGAGCGACATCGTCGAGGAACAGGAAAAAGTTCTCAGCGACGTGGGCGGCCTAGTCTCCCTGACCAGCAACAGCAAGGCTGGCCAAGGTGTCGTGCGCCTCGAGTTTGAAACTGGTACGGACCTGGAAGCCGCCAAAGCTGATGTGTTGCAGAAACTCGACGAAGTCCCCGGCTACCCAGAAGCGGTGCTGAAACCAATCGTGAAAGACGTTGATCCGGAGTCAGTCGACTACATCGCCTGGGTCGGACTGGCCTGTACTGACACCAAATTTGATGGAACCACCCTGTTGGATTTCATGGAGCGCCGAATCAAGCCACGACTGAATCGGCTTGAAGGCGTGGCGGAGGTAGGCATCCGCGGAGGTCGCTTTTCCGAACTGCAGATACGCGTCGATCCGGCCGCGTTGGCCGAGCGCGGCATCACCTGGGCGCAGCTCAAGGCCGCCATCGAAAACGCCAACAAAAACTTCTCCGCCGGCAAACTGGTCGAGGGCAAATCGGATATCCGCATCCGCGCCACGGGTCGGTTTGAATCGGCCGAATCGGTGATGAATATGATCGTGCGCCGGGATGAAGCCGGCCCGGTCTACCTGCGTAACGTGGCGGAGGTCATCGAGACCTACAAGGAAAAGACAGACTGGGCGCGGGCCCGTGGCCATCAGATGCCATTCTTTAACTTCCTTCTCCAGCGGGGCGGCAACCTCATCGCGACCATGGACCGCATCAAGGCCGAGATCGCCGAGATGAACGCCCCCGGCGGCGTGCTCGCACAGCACGCGCGTCAGCTCGGCATCAAAGGCGAACTCGAACTGGTTCAGGTCTACGACGCCACGACCTACGTTCGCGACGCCATCAAACTCGTCCAAAGCAACATCGTTTACGGCGGTATCCTTGCCACGTTCACCCTGATGTTCTTTCTCAGGTCATTGCGCACGATCGGCATCATCGCGTTGGCAATCCCCGTATCCGTTGTAGCCGCCATCGTCGTGCTCGTGGCTCTCGGTCGCTCGGTGAACATCATCTCTCTGGCCGGCATGGCCTTCGCCGTCGGTATGGTCGTCGACAACGCCATCGTTGTGATCGAAAATATCTTTCGCCACTTGGAGATGGGCAAGAACCCCCGCACCGCCGCTCATGACGGCGCCACCGAGGTAGGTGGTGCCGTAGTCGCCTCCACGATCACCACCATCGCGGTGTTCTTCCCGATTCTGATGATTCAGGAAACTGCCGCTCAGTTGTTCAAAGACATCGCCTACGCCATCATGGCTGCGGTCGCCCTAAGCCTGCTCGTTTCCCTCACGGTCATACCCACCACGGCTGCCCGTTTTCTGCGTAGCCGGGATGCAAAGGCCGCCAATTGGAACGAGTCCGAGGTTCGACCGCGCAAGGGATGGGGACCGCTCGTCTGGATGCAGCATCTGGTGCATGTGTTGCCCCACTTCGTGGCGAACGTAGTCGCCGGTATCAACCGCAGTTGGCTACTCCGCGTGGTGGTGATCACCGCGTTTGCCGTCGGCACCATTCTTGGTATCCGCATGCTGATGCCGCCTCTCGACTACCTACCGATAGGGAACCGGAACCTCGTATTCGGCCTGCTGACCCCACCGCCCGGTTACAATCTCGACCAGCTCACCAAGATGGGGCAGCGCGTGGAAACCGTTATCCGCCCCGCTTGGGACGCCGCTCCTGATCAATATCAAGTCGAGAGCGTGACCCGTGGTGATCAGCCCAAGGAGGATCGCCGCGTCAAGGTGCCCCCGTTTCCCGGCATGGAACCATCGGTCATGCCGCCCCCCATCGAGAACTATTTCCTCGTCAGTTTCGAGGGCCGCATGTTTCACGGCGCGATCTCTACGGACAAGCGACGTGTTAAAGATCTGATTCCCCTGCTCAATCACGCCGCCGGCGGCCACAACGCGCCAGACACCATCGCTTTCGCGTTTCAAATGCCGCTCTTCCGGGTCGGCGGCAACACTGGCTCAGCCATCAAGATCGACATCAAGGGACGCGAACTCGATCCCGTGAGCGGCTCAGCCCAGGCCATTATGTTGGCTCTGATCGGAAAATTCGGCCCATACAGCGTCAACCCCGATCCCACCAATTTTCTAATACCCTCCAGTGAACTGCGCCTGAAACCAAATGATCGTGCGCTTTTCAAGGTGGGATTGACCCGCACCGACATCGGTCTTGCGGCCCAGGCCAACGGTGATGGCATCCTGTTTTTCCGCGATTACGAACGAAACGGCGAACTGCGGGATATGAAGCTGATTAGTAAACACTCCATTGCCGAAAACCCCATCGATGCTATTCTCAACGCCCCGCTCGCAACCCCCACCGGCCACGTCATAGATCTGCGTACCGTAGCTTCGGTGGAACGGGTTCTAGGTCCCGACGAGATTCGCCACGTTGATCGTTCGCGCGCGGTGACCTTGCAGTACACGCCACCGCCCGGACTACCCCTCGAGACGGCGATCGATCAGGTCAACGAAATCGTCGCCAGTCTGCGCCAACAAGGTGCAATCGAACCTGGCATTGACGTCGGTCTTTCCGGATCGGCCGGCAAGTTGAACGAGATCAAGACCGCACTGCTCGGGGATGGCAGCATTGCTGGAACATTCCTGAGTTCAATGTTCCTCGCATTCCTCGTAGTTTATCTGGTCCTAGTGGTCTTGTTCCAGAGTTGGAGCTCGCCGATTGTCATCATGCTTACCGTCCCGCTGGCCACGCTCGGAGGCTTTGCCGGTCTGGCCATCGTCCATCAATGGAGCGTCATGGATCACTACATGCCGGTCCAGAACCTCGACATGCTCAGTATCCTCGGATTCGTGTTGCTGGCGGGCGTCGTGGTCAACAACGCTATCCTCATCATCCATCAGGCCTTCAACTTCATGGCCGATCCGAAAAGGCATCTGGAAACCCCGGACCAGGCGATCGTTGCCTCCGTCCGCACACGGGTCCGTCCGATTCTAATGAGCACGCTCACCTCCGTGGGAGGCATGCTCCCGTTGGTTCTCCTCCCCGGTGCCGGATCAGAACTCTACCGAGGATTGGGTGCAGTGGTGGTGGGGGGACTGCTGATCTCCACCATCTTCACCCTCATTCTCGTTCCCGCGGTACTGAGCATCTTCTTCGCAGCATTCAAACCGCAGAAGCCCTCGCCGGAGGTGGCCTCATGAGAATCAGATCACGCTTGCTTCCCCTCTTGTTTTTGCCATTTGTTATCTCCATCGGCTGCCGCTCCGTCACCGAGCAAATGAGCCCTGATGCCAATGAACAAATCCCCGCGGCGGCCGGATCATTCAAACATGCGGACAGCACCCCGGGCCGACGGGACAATTCGGAATGGTGGACCCTGTTCAATGACCCCACCTTGAATCAACTGATCGCAAATCTGAACGCTGCCAACCCGGACGTTGAAGCGGCTTTGGCCCGAATTGATCAGAGCTTTGCCGCCATGGGCATAACCCGTAGCCCCACCTACCCGACCGTTCGAGGCAACCTCAGCGGAGGACGCCGGCGCGACTCGGTCAACAACCTGCTCTTTCCCATAGAGACGCCGGAGTACAACCGGTTCATGCTCGGCGCGAGTGCCAGTTGGGAACTCGACCTATGGGGCCGCGTCCGGGCATCAGTGAAACGCGACCGGCTCCGCGCCGAGGTCGAAGCCGTCAACTATCACAACGTGTTGCTCTCCCTGCAGGCGAGCCTCGCCCAACAATACTTCGCCCATTGCGCCGCCCGCACGGAATTGAACCTGCTGCAACGGTCCTACGATCTTGCCACCGAGAATCTGGAAATGCAGAAGGCACGGCTCCGGATGGGACAGGGAGTGCAGGCCGATGTCGCCAATGCACAACTGGAGCTGCAGAATGCCGCTACCTCCCTCGAAGCCTCCCGGCGCAACACCGGCAAGCTATTGCACGCGATCGCCGTTCTGACTGATACCATACCGTCCGAGCTTTCGGATCTGGAACCCACGCTCCTGCCGGGAATTCCCGACATCCCCGTGGGGTTACCCTCCGATTTGCTAGTATTGCGGCCAGATCTCCTCGCAGCCGATCGGCGGCTGCGATCCGCCGCTCTTCAGGTGGGCATTCGCAAGGCGGACTTCCTCCCCCAAATCAGCCTCGGTGGCGGCGGCGGCATCGCCAGCCTGAAGGCGAACAACCTCTTCGCAGCGGACAGCACCCTGTACGATCTCGGACCGGAAGTGGATATCGGAATATTTCAGTATCGCTTCCGAAAGGCGGCGGTTGCCCAGGCCAAGGCCCAGTTCCGGGAAGCCGCAGCCAACTTCAAAGCCGCCTTCCTGACCGCCGTGAAAGAGGTCGATGACGCGCTGCTTGAGGCCAGAAGCTATTCGCGTGAAATCATCCTCCAACGCCTGGCTCTACAGGCCGCCACAGAGGCTACTGAAGCCGCAAGGAAACGATTTGATACCGGCCTCACCAACTACTTTGACTACATCGCTGCGGAACGCGTTCGTCTGCAGACCGCCGCCCGCGAAAGCACACTTACCAGTGAACGCCTCCTCGCCACCGTCCGGCTGATACAAGCCCTCGGCGGCTCCTGGCCATCCGGCGAATAAGCATCACCTTCATCTCGAGGCAAAAGCGCTTCAACCCTTGCTGATAGAGCCCACAAGAGTGAACTTGCCGAAACTTATCTAGTTATCCAAAATGGTTTAGTCCGAAACCGCCGACCTCCTCCGCAAACACGGCGGCAAGACGGGTGAGGAATTGAAAGCTGAAGGGAAGTAAACCACTTGCATGGCGGCAGTCGGACTGCTAAAAATCTCCTCATGTCATACCATGACAGAATCACTAACAAACTTCAGGAACTCAGACTACTGAGACTGGACTTTGTAGGATAAGATTAAAAGCGGTGCAGACCTTGTGTCGCTCGGCAAAGAAAACGGCATTAAGTTCACGCAGAGAAGAACTGAACTCTGCTCGGAATGAACTACAAGAATCTGACGAAGAACTAACCGAGTTCGAATTAGAGGTGGTGACTGGCGGTCAGGGGAGAGCCGGCGAGTGCTAATCAACAAACGCAGTCAGCTTAAGCACTGATTTCGTTTGAGAATTTTATGTGATTGTAAATTATAACTTAATTTAGTATAAACAAAATGAAAAATATACCTGAAGATTTAATTCATATTTTAAAAGAAAAATCACCATTAGCCGGGCAACTAGCAGATTATGAAATACTTGAATTAATCCAGTTAATGCCGCTACATTCTTATCGTGAAAATGAAACGATCTTGGCGAAAGGTGAGCCAGCTAGTTCTCTTATGTTTCTAATCAGTGGATCGGTAAATATCCATCTAAATGATCATCTGATTGCAAAACTAACTCAGGGAGCGGTTTTTGGCGAAGGTATGTTTTCCAATCAAGGAAAACGGATTGCTGACGCTGTTACTGTAGAGCCGACAGATGTTTTATTGTTTGATCTTTCAACGTATGAATCACTCCTTCGGCAAAATTCTAAAGTAGCTCTTAAATGCAAATTAATATTTGAGAAGTTATACAAGCAGAATTCATTGGCTAATGAATATTTTTTCACTAAAGATCCTGCTAAGTACCTTGCCTTAGTTGCACATAATGAAATGAAAAAACCCCTGGTTAGTTTTGTTCAATCTCATGTGAAGAAAATTAATATGTTTCCCCTTGTCGCGACGGGTACAACAGGAGAATTGTTGTACAAAGAAGCAAAAATCGTACTGACGAAAAAAGTAAAATCTGGCCCTTTAGGTGGAGATCAAGCAATTGGCCAAATGATATCGACTGACAATGTTTGTGGCGTCATCTTCTTTCGTGACCCCCTTTCATCGCATCCTCACCATGCCGACATAGAAGCACTTGGAAGACTCTGTGATGTTTACCAAATCCCACTTGCCACCAATCCAGCAACAGCGTTAGCAGTTTTAAACTATTTAACTGATACTGAACGATATGAGCCAACAATTGATAATAGTTTGTTAGACGATTACAGTCAACAGCAGGCGCAAGTAGTTCAAGGTGAAAGCACTTAATCCCAAGATTCTTAATAAACTTAGAACCGAGCATGTTAACAGGGGTTTCAACTCTAAAGTGTGGTTTAAATAGTTGCAGGTTTTTGTTATATAGAAAGTCTTTGGAAGTTTAGAACTACAGCTTTTACTGAATCACCTCTCCTCGTGTTACAGTATAATATAAACCGACTAAACATTTAACCATATCTTCCTCTAAACCTAAGTCTTTACGTTCTATTGGGCTGACAATCGCATGGGTTGTATTTCCGCTACATTACAGCTAAGGGATCATCATCTCATTTAGCAGGTGGAAGAAAGAATTCCCAGCACCGCTAAGCAACTGACTCGCTCGGATTCTCCATCCCGACATCCTCGTCCCGCTGTGGAGACGGACGTTAATTATCCAGTTGCCTGAGCAAGTCATTTTTTCAGAGAGGGTCATAGTTTCTGAGGCAAGCTGTTTCCGGGGGGGATCCCCTTATCCTATATTGAATAATAACAGAGGGTACTATAACGGCTTCCCGAGCGTTAAGACACACCCCTGACATCAATGAAAACCAGTAACTGGTCTAACTTTTGGTGTAACTTTGACCAACAGAAGTCGTAAGTCATTGAGGAGAAAAAATGGCGACCCCTACGGGACTCGAAGCCGCAAGTCAAACCCAGATCGGTACTCCGACAACTGCACCGATTGCTCCTCCGAAAACCGCATCCCACAGGTCACCGTATTTGGAACCAATCACCGCTCCACAGACCGTTGTAACGACCATCACGGCCATCCCGCCAAATACTACTATTAGCGTTTTAATGATTGGACTCATTACGCCTCAAACCAAACCCTCCACAAAATCCAGCGTCGCCTTGAATGGCATTGAATCGTAGGCCCCAAACAGATTTATCTTTTGGCGCAGTTTGGCCCGAGTCGTCGCCGGACTGGTGATGCCGCAAAGGAGGCGCGTGAGTTGCCGCGGCGTTCGGATGGATTCGTGGCCGTCGGAGATCAGTCCTCGGACGCGTTCCTCGTCCTGCGCGGAAAAGGTCCGTCGATCCGCGTCGCCAAGCGGTGTTGGCTTCACGCCCTGGCAGCGGCAGCAATGCCCGCAGTCGTCTCGCTCCTCGCCAAAGTAACCAAGCAGATGCCGGGTGATGCAGCCGTCGTGTTGGGCCAGGTCCAACACTCGCTGAATGCGCTCAACATCGTTGGTTTCGCGCTTTTGAAAACGCGCATTGAGCGACTCAACGAAGGCGTTCATATCCTCCGGAACACGCAGCCGGCGATATCCCTGGCGCACTCCGGCGACCTGCAGGATCAGATCGCCCTTTTCCTCGAGATAGCTCAGCGCGGCCACGATGCGATCGCGGGGCTGGCCGATGGTCTGGCTGACCTCCGTGGTGTCGAGCGTCAACCATTTGGTTCCCTTGCGCGCATGCCGAAACACGCTTCGCAGAAATTCGGCTTTCTCCCCGCTGACGCGCGCGAACATCTCGGACGAGGGACACTGCGGCTGAAATTTGTATTCGCTGTAGAAGGGGCCGGTCGAGGCGAGGCAGCGCTCCAGCTCGAGATAGGTCAGCAACGTTTTCAACACCAGCGGCCGCACATCGAAACGTCCGGAAAGTTCATATTCCGAAATGTCGAACGTCTCGCCCATTTCGAAAATGTGGCGTGTAAATTCTCCGACCGTCTCCGGTTCGGGCGTGTCCCCATAGCTGAAATTTTCCAACGTGATGACGTCGTCCGCCGACGCCAGCATCTCGCAGAAGGAAGGCTCACCGTCTCGACCCGCGCGCCCAATCTCCTGCGAGTAACTCTCCAGCCCCTTGGGCAGATTGTAGTGATAAACGTAACGGATGTTCGACTTGTCAATGCCCATGCCGAAAGCGATCGTCGCGACGATCACCGAATCGGGCGAAATCATAAACGCATTCTGAATGGCAGTGCGATCCTCGCTCTTGAGGCCCGCATGATAGGCGGCGGCGTTGAGTCCGTTGGCGGCCAGGAACCCGGCCACTTCCTCCGCCGTGCGTTGCAGCGTGACGTAGACAATCGTCGAGCCGGGCGGACGTTCGCGAATCCGGGCGAGCAAGGTCTTGTTTCTTCCGCGGCTGGGTCCGGCGATGACGCTCAATTCCAAATTGGGCCGGTAGAATCCCGTGTGGACTTCGTCGTCGGCGGCAATATCGAACGCGGCGCGCACATCTTTGGCCACGGCCGGCGTCGCGGTCGCAGTCAGCGACAGCGTCCGCTCCACCTTCAGATCCTTGGCAAGCTGCGCGATCTTCAGGTAATCCGGCCGAAAATTGTGCCCCCATTCACTGATGCAGTGCGCCTCATCGATCGCGAGCAACGAGATCTTCTGACGTCCGATCGCCCGCAGGAAGCGCTCATTGCCGAGTCGCTCCGGTGAGATATACAGGAGCTTCAAGTTCCCCGCGTATAGGTCGTCAAACAGCTTGCGATTCTCCTCCTTGGTGAGGGTCGAATCGAGCCGGGCGGCGAGCGCTCCCTTGGCGATGAGAAAATCCAGCTGATCCTTCATAAGCGCGATCAGCGGCGAGATCACCACGGTCAGACCGTCCAGCATCAACCCCGGCAACTGGTAGCAAAGACTCTTGCCTCCGCCGGTCGGAAAAACCGCCAACACCGACTTGCCTGCGAGCAAGCGGGAAATCGCGGCCTCCTGTCCCTCGCGAAAGTCGTCGAAACCGAATCGTTCTTTGAGTTGGCGCTGTAGCTCAGTCATGATTGGGAGTCGGCTTAAAAGATGGAAATTGACTTTATGAAAGGCAGATTTGCCTCCTGGCCGCTCCATAAGCAAGCGCTTCCTGCCGCCCTGTGAAACTTTTCCATCGGAATGTCGCGAACAGGATGAAAACAGAGACTAGGGTCGGGGTGCTTTAGTTGGGCGAGTTT
>Ga0302122_10001964_pt1 | contig 13011 bp, 6 predicted proteins | sample CB21_SCM_MG_FD_203115 | JGI IMG/M metagenome (GOLD analysis project Ga0302122, IMG submission 203115) | Marine microbial communities from Western Arctic Ocean, Canada - CB21_SCM | ecosystem: Environmental > Aquatic > Marine > Oceanic | place: Canada: Western Arctic Ocean | collected 2017-09-28
CACCTTCGCGGCGGGCAAGATAATGTGGGAGTACGAGCGGTACCTCTGGCGCGCGGGGGCGTGCCCGAAAAGCGCGCTCAACCCGGTCTACTGGTTCCACGCCGGCTAGCACGTGCTCGCCGCGGCCGCGCACCACTTCGAGATGCGCTTCCACGGCGAGCTGTATACATTGGTCAAAGCGAAGGAGGTATAAGTTGTTATGTGATACGGTCTACTCCCACTCGATCGTCCCCGGCGGCTTGTTGGTCACGTCGAAGAGCACGTCGCTGATCTGCGGCAGCGCGGCCTTGATGGCTGTGGCGATCTCGTCGCAGATGCCAAAGGGCACGCGGTAGAAGGACGCCGTCATGGCCTCCGTCGAGTCCACCGGTCGTAAGATGATCACCTCCCCGGCCTGCCCATTCAAGGTCAGGGGCGCCATGGCCACGGGGCACTGCCAGATCTTGCGCATGAGGCTCGCGTCCGTGAGCTTCGCCGTGGCGATGGCGTCGGCCTCGCGCAGGACGTCGAAGCGCGATGAGGTGCATGTGTGCGGCCCATTGGGCGCCACAGCGAACTGCGGCGCGTCCCCGGCTTTCGTGTGCAAAAGCGAGACGCAGACCCGGTTCAGGCTGCCGCTCTCGTTGACGATCTTTGTGGCCGCGGCGCCCAGCAAGTCCCAGTCCCGGGCGTAGCCGCCGCAGATGACCCCGAAGTTCCTATAAGTCCGCGCGTCGCCCTGGCAGCCCACGCTCTTCAACGGAGGGACGGTCACGCACGCGCCCGCCATGTGAATCAACTTTGTTGCTTCCTCAGCCGCCTTGGAACGCATGTCCACGTCGTCCGCCTCGCCGTCGTGGCAGAGTAAGCGCACACCTAAACCCGGGCCCGGGAAGGGCTGCCGCCAGACTAAATGAGGAGCCAACCCCAGACGCTCGCCCACGGCGCGGACCTCGTCCTTGTAGAGGTCCGCGAGGGGTTCCAAGACCAACCCGCGGGCGATCAAAGCTTCGATCTCGGGCACGCGGTTGTGGTGCGTCTTGATGACGGCGGCCTTCTTGGCCGCGCCGCCGCTCTCGATCGTGTCCGGGTAGATCGTGCCTTGCCCGAGCAGCCACTTCTCCGGGTCCAGACCCAATTCCTTGCACATGTCCCGCTGCACCTGCAGGAACTGCTGGCCGATGGCCCGGCGCTTGGCCTCGGGGGCCGTCAGGCCCTCCAGCGCTTTGAGGAATTGCGCGCTCGCGTCCACGCATTTCAGGTTGGGCAGCCCGGCCTTTCCTAAGGAAGCCTCCACCAGCTCACTTTCGCCCTTGCGCATCATGCCCGTGTCCACGTACAGACCCAGGATGCGGTCCGCCGGCAGCGCCTTGGCGAGCAACGCGTACGTCACCGTCGAGTCCACGCCGCCGCTCACCAATACAAAGACGCTTCTTCCATCACTACACTTCGCTTTAATGGCCGCCAGCTGCTCCGCCACGAAGTCGTCCATGCGCCACGTGCCGCGCAGCCCGCACAGGTCGACGAACGCCCCCAGCATATTACCGCCTTCTTCCGAGTGCGTGACCTCGGGGTGGAACTGGAAACCGTAGAGGCGCTTGCCGTCGGCCTCGCAGGCCACGGCCGCGTGGGGGCAGTGGTCCGTGGACGCCGTCGTCGAAAAGCCGGCGGGCAGCGCCGTGACCCGGTCGCGGTGGGACATCCACACCGTCGTGGCCTGGGCCGTCTGGAGGAGCGCGCCGCCATTCGACACGTTGAGCGTCGCGGCGCCGTACTCGCCCACACTGGCCTCCTCGACGGTGCCCCCCAGATCCCGGCACATCATCTGGCACCCGTAGCAGATGCCCAGGATGGGCACGGGCAGGGCCCACAGTTGCGGGTCGACCCGCATGCTCTCGGCGTCGAAGCACGACTGCGGCCCGCCGCTCACGACGATCGCCGCCGCGTCGTGGAGGTCCGCGATGGCCACGTCGCAGGGCACGATGACGCTGAGCGCCTCGTGGCGCCGCAGCCGCGACGCGATGAGGTGGCAGTACTGGCCGCCGCAGTCCAGCACGTAGATCTTCTTGTTGGTCGCCATTTTTGCTTTGGGTCGACACAGAGGCAATCGCCGCGGTTTCTTTGTAGCTAACAGCTGTGCGCCGTGGCAGAGCTGCTGTGAGTGCTATTTTATTGCAGCCGCTGACACACAGTACCACGTGTTCACAGTGGAGAATTGGGCGCTGTTTTCAAAATCAAACATTTTTACGCCGATTTTAATTTAATTTAATTAGGGTTTTTCGCCCCTCCTAGCGCTCTCACTCACCCGGGGCCCGTCACGAGTGCTCAACGCCGCGAACTCCAGCAATTCGGGTTTAGCCGGATTCGCTCCGAGACTTCCTACGCGCAGCTCCTGGCGCGATTTAGGTTGGAGAGGCTACGGTGAGAGCTTGGAGGGGGGGTTCAATTGAGGAGTCCTGCCTGAAATTAGTGACTACTCTCTACGCGGCCGTGGGGGAAACGCAACATCAACGAGCGCGAGGCATGCCGGGTCCTCGTGCGGGGCCGGCGCACTGGACGCGGGCGGGATCGGCACCGCGGCATGTCGGCGCCCCGCGACGAACTCCCGCAGGTCGAGCGCGGTGCAATTGACACCGGTCAACGTCTCCCGCAGCGCCTCGCGGGTGTCGAACGACAGGTCCCCGCGGAAGTGCGACCGGAGCGTCCGCAAGGTCTCGACCAGATAGTCACTCAGGCTCTGGTCGCGCTGGACGTCGGCCGCCCCTTGCCTTAACCGCGCGGCCAGAGCGTCGTCCCGCAGCACGCGCTCGGTGACCCGTACCGTTAACGGTACGGGTCACACAGGTCCTAGTAGGTTTTGCGCCACTAGCCCCTAGTGTGTTTTGCGCCGCTCGCCAGAACGCTGTTCTTCGCCGCTCGCCTCTTCGCCACACCTAAAAACGTTTCTCTCGGCCCCAGCGTTCCGATGAGCACTTTTTCAAAACCATCCGAGCCCATGCTGCCGCGAAACTGCCGCCGACACTAGGAGGAGCTTGCGTTCCAAAACATAGCAGACATATCCGTCACATAAAACAAAAATAAAAATGAACTCAACTATTCATCATCAATACCAGGGAGCGACGCGGAACACTGCGACATGGCTCTCTTCTGGGGCCGCCGCCCCCTGCGCGCGAGGCGCCGAGTCCGGACCTGGAGAGCCCGGCCGCGGCCCGCCCGAGGGCGACCTTCCAGCTCGTGCGGCTTCCGCGGCGGTCGGGCCGGAGCTGCTCGGACGTCTTCGAGTGCCAGGGCGTGCTGGCCCCGGACGCCTGCGATAGAGCCCGGGACGCCGTCAGCCAGTGCTTCGACACGGGCAAGACCACAGACCGCGGCGTGGCGCTGCCGACGCAGGACGTCATGGTGACGTACCTGCCCCAGCGGTGCCAGGACGAAATTCGCGAGGCGCTCGAGGCGACGGCGCGGCGCGCCTCCGACGAGCTCCCGCCCGACGTGCACCTCGAGTTCTCGATGGCCAGAGCTTTTTGTATCGTCTACGACGCCGGTGGGCAAAAAGGGCTCAAGAAGCACACGGACGGGCGGAAGGAGGGCGCCACGTTCCTCCTCTTACTCTCGACGCCGGGGCGCGACTTCGACGGCGGCGGCGCGCGGCGGCGTCAAATGGCGTGCCGCGACCCATCGTCCACAAATAGGCCGCGCAGGCACGCGCTTCTTCCCGTCGGTCCGCGAGGCCTCCTTCGACGCCACGCCTGCGAAGGGCTCGACGGTCGTGTTCCCCTCGGATACCTTGGAACACGAGGGCTTGTCCATCCGGCGGGGCCGCCGCGTGCTGGTGTGCGTCTTCGCGACCAAAAGGAAGCGCGCCGGCGGGCCGCGGGCCGCGAAAACGGCGTGCGAGTGCCCGGCTGCTCCGTCGACGCCGGCGACGTCGAGGACGGCTCGTGGCCGGCCGAAGCCGCCCAGTGCGTGGACCCCGGTCATGACGCGGCCATCGGCGCGGCGGAGTGCGCCTGTGTCGTGTCGTAGCCATCGTATCCGACGACGGGCGCGCGCCCTCTACGTCTCCCCTGTAACCCAGTATGTCTGAACGAGACGGCGGTGGCGTCGCCTTCCCGGGGCCGTCGTTGATTCGAGAAGCCTGCGGGCTCGAGGTCTTTCAAGAACCCGGGCCTCACGTGAGAACGCCGGTCGGCGCCGGACGCGGGCCGCGGTCACGGTCGCCCCCAAGGCTGGAGGGCTCCCCCCCCGAGGTCTCCCCAGCGAGCAAGGGGCCCAAGCCTGCGCCCCCGCGGGCGCGCGGGCGCAGCACTCTCACGAGGCTAACCTACTGTAGTTACACCTGCGGTGCAGCGCACGGTTTTGTGCGAATCGTCGTCGAGCGGCCAGCCTTGGGCAGCTCCGGCGCAGCACGTGACGCCCTGTGAGCCGACCACGAAACGACCTAGCGCCGGGGGCTGCGTTTGCTGCACGGCTACCTGCCAGCCGAGGGTATATAGCCTTGGGGTGCTTGTACGGAGATGGTCCGCTTCGCCGAGGACGACACGTATGGCGACCAGGACGTCACGTACGGCGACCAGGACTGGGCGGCCGGTGCCTACGACGACGCGGCCTACGCCCAGCCCGCCGACGCCTACGCGCCGGCGGATGCCCAGGCCACCGACGCCGCGTCGGACGACGCGGTCTACGACGCGACCGACTACGCCGAGGAGGACTACGGGGAGTTAGACGTGGCCGAGCCGCGGTTCCCCGAACTCGAGGCCGCGGCCGCGTCGCACCTGCAGGCGTGCGAGCGGGGCCGGTCCACGCGGAAGCGGCACCGGGCCAAGAAGACGGCCCAGGCCCAGGGCGCCACGGCCCTGCAGGCGCGCGTGCGCGGGCGGAACGAGCGGCGCCGGGGCAGGGACTTCATGCGCACGCCGAACGCCGCGGCAGCGGCGGCGCCGGACCCGCGGACGCCCGGTGGCGGCCTCAAGGGCGCGGTGGCCGTGCGCTTCGCGGAGTCGCAGCTCGACGACGCGCCTGCAGCGTTCCGCGCGCGGCGGCCGCCGACGCCGCTGCCGCAGCTCGGAGCCATGGCCTACGACGACGACGACGACGACGACGAGGTCGAGGAGGACGCGGCCCTGGCGACGCCGCGGCGCGACGACGCGCCCGCGCCCGAGGTCGACCACGTCGACGTCCACGCGGATCCGTCGCCGACGTCCGTGATCGCGTCGCCGCCGGTGCGCCGGTCCGTCGGCTTCTCGGCGGACCCGCCGAAGCGCGCGCGCAACGTCGCCGCCGACGATGAGCCTCCGCGGCGCGCACGTTTTGCGGGCGCCGCAGAGGAGCCTCCACGCAAGGCGCGCTTCGCCACCGACTCGCCGCCGCGCAAGGCGCGCTTCGCCGCCGACTCGCCCAAGGCGCGCTTTGCCGGCGACTCGCCCAAGGCGCGCTTCGCCGAGGAGCCTTCGCCGCCGCGGCGCGCACGCTTCGCCGCCGACTCACCGCCGCGGCGGGCGCGATTCGCCGACGCGGCCGACACACCACCGGCGGCGCAGTTCCCCGGCGCGTCGCCGCCCCACGCGGTGGCGGCGGACTCGCCGCTTAGGAGGGCACGCTTTCCCGGCGCGTCGCCGCCGCACGCCGCGGACTCGCCGCCGCGGCGCGCGAGTTTTGCCGCGCCGGACTCGCCGCCGCCGCGCCGCCGCACGCGCTTCGCTGAGACGACGACCGAGTCGCCGGCGCCCTCCGACGACGACGCGCGGTCGCGGCGCGTGCATCGTGCGGGCGGCACGCCGCCCGCGCACCGGCGGCGGGCGCGCGCCCGCGAGCCGTCGCCCGACGCGTCCGAGCTGCACGCGACGCGGCAGGCGTCGCTTGCGGCCGCCGCTCTCGACGCCCGAAAAAAGCGCGGCCCGAGGGACGCCGACGACGCCATGGCCTTTAGCCCGCCCGGCGCCTATTCCCCATCACGCCGCGACTCGGACGGGGCGGTCCGGGTGCAGTTCGTGGCAGGCGCGGCGCCCGACGACGCGCAGCCGCCGCTCGAGGCCGCGTCGCCGGTGCGAAAAGAGTCAAAGAGCCGCTTAGGCGTCCTGGAGGCGCGATTGGCGGCGTTGGAAGCGGGCCGCGGCCCGCGGCGGCGCAAAAAGGCCGCGAGCCGCCGCCGCCACGAAGAAGAGGTCCACGTGGACGAAGGGCACGCGGAGGAGAAGGCCGACGACGAGGACGCGAGCGACGGGTTCCTGCTGGCCTTCCTGGTTGCGGGGGGAGTGGACGCGCCGCGGGCGGTACGGGCTGCCGCGCGCCTGCGCCTGCGGGGCTCCTACGCGTCCTCCCAGGCCTTCGCGACGATCCCGGCGGCGACGCTGCAGCAGGCCGGCCTGCGCGCGCACGAAATTCGCGCGACACTCCGCGCGGCGCGCCTCGCGCGGCAAGCCCTGCGGGCCGCGCCGCAGCGGCGCGCCAAAGTGAAAATGTCACAATCGACGGGCGACGCCGACGCGTCCTTCGCGGATGCACTCAAGCCGCGGAGGGCGCCGCGCGTCGACCCGAACTCATGGGCGCATAGGAGACGTGCGCTGATTAGGTCGGCCGAACGCCGCCGAAGATTGCGGCAGACCGAATAGCTTGTAAAATTCACCTAGACCTACAGTATTACTCCGCGGGCATGGGCTCCGCGGGCGGCGGCATGTCGGCGGGCGGGACGGCGGACGCGACGCTCGGTCGCGCGAGCGTGCTCTCCTCGTCACCGACCGGCGCCGGCGCCGGCGCCGGCGCGGGTTCGGGCGCGATCGTCTCGAGGTGGAGCGGCAGGAAGGCGGCGAGCGGCAACGGCGCCCGGGGCGCCTCGACGGCGAACGGCGCCGCCTGCGCGAAGACGTCGGTCCGCCGCTTCGTGAGAACGGCCTTGTAGAGCTTGTAGTGGCGGAAGTAGTTGTGCAGCATCCACTGCGTGATCTCCTGGACGTCGCTTTCGTCAAAAATGTCCAGGGCCTTGGGCGGCCGGAAAGCGGCGTGGCGGAGCAGCTCTCGCTCCAGCCGCTCGAAGGACTTTTCCATGGATTCTGCGGGCGCGTTCGTGGCCGCGTCGGCATCGAAGACGTCCCGGCACACACTCAGCAGCGTCCCGGCCTTTTTGGCGTCGAAGCCCCGCGCCTTGGCGAACGCATATAGGTGGAAATAGAAGTCCGCTACGATTCCTTGTTGCTGTGCGTCCAGCGCCTCAGAGACGTTCAGCGCGCGCCGGAGCTCGTCTCGGAGTTCTGCCGAATCGTTCACCTCGTAGAGCCGCTGGATGGCCGTGAGGTCCAGGCGCGCGGTGTGGAACTTGAGCGCCGTCTCGAGCGCGGCCTGACGAGCGGGCTGGTCCTCCGCCACGTGCGCGGGGAACGGCGCCTGGAGCGCGGGGTAGGTCATGCGGCCCATTGCGAAAGGGACCCCTTGTGGTCGATGGCGCGTGTGGGGCTGCCCGGCCGCAGGTAAGCGGCGCGTTAAAGTTGTCCTAAAGCGAACCGGACCGCTTGCGGTCGGAGGCGCGATGTAGGAGCCTTTAGGAAGCTGAGCAGAGGCCGCAGGTGAGATGCGGCGCTACAGCTGAGCTGCCCTAAAGCCAAAACGAAAAATAGGGCGCTAGCCTTACCTCGTGCTTACCCCTCGCACCACCCTCTCGCACACCGAGAGCTCGCTCGGTCGCTCTACTTAATTCGAGGTGTAAAAACCCGAACCTTCAGAGTTTGCTTTCACCATAAGTCAAAGGAGCCTCGCAGATACGCGTGAGCAGAAGCATCGGGGTCTCCACCCCCACACTTCGCAAGCGGCCAAAGAAGTGGGAGAATAGCACCATTACGACATTTTAACAAGCAGTCAATTCCGCCGGTAAGGCCCCGAGTGACCCGCAGGTCGGTGCCCGCCGCGGTCGCGCGGGTCCCCCCTCGGCGGCACCGGTGGCGCCGGCATGTAAGCGGCCGGGGGAACGTAGCCGCCCGGTGGCGCAAAATTGTTCGGCGGCGGCGCCGCGAAGGCGCCGTTCGCGGGCCGCGTGTTCCAGTCGGCCTCCGCTAAGAGCTGCGAGACGGCGTCGGCGCCGGCGCCCGCCGCCAGGGGGTTCATCCACGGCGCGGGGGCTGCCGGCGGCGGCACGTAGGCGGCCGCCGCGTTTTTAGCCGCGGTGATGCGGGGGTCCTCCGTCCGTGGTGGCGCATGTTGACTTCCCGGCGGGGGAGCTGGCGCGTAAGCCCGTGATGGCGCGTGTTGACTTCCGGACGGGGACGCGTAGGCGTCAATCCCGCGCTGTCGCAGGAGACCGGTGACGTCCGCCTGGGCCTTGTTGACGTTCGGCGGCGTGCCGGTGAACGCGATGCGCCGCAATTGCGAGCCCGGCTCGTTTTCCTGCCCGACGCGCGTGGCGACGCCGCCGTAGAGCCGGCGCATGCGGTCCAGGTTCGCCCCCCCCTTCCCGACGATGAGCCCGACGTGCTGGCTGGGGACGGACATCTCCATCACCACCTCGCCGGGCCGCGGCGCCTGCGGCCGCGGCTGCCACGCAGCCATCGGCGCGAAACCACCGGTGGGCGGCGGCGGCGGCTCGTAGCGGCGCTGTTGCTCGACGTACCGCTGCGCAGCCGCGCCGCGGTCGTCGGGGGGCGGCGCGTCCAAGCGGCTCGCCACGGCCGGCACGGGCGGCGGTAGAGACCCCTCGAGCGCGGCGAGCGTCGCGCGCGCGCGTTTGAGCGCGTCGTCGTTCGAGGAGGCCACTACCACCGGCGGCGGCTTCGGAGCCTGCTCCTTCTCCTCGCGCGGCAGCGTCCACCGCGTCAAGCCCTTGGCCTTGTGCGTGTAGTAGTACATCTGCTTGCGCGCGGACCACTTGGCAGTCCAGCCCGGCGGCAGGGGCTGCGACGCGTTCGGCCGCTGGTAGGTCGGCAGGTCCGAGCCCGAGGCCGGCGGCCGGCGGCGGCCCGCGTCGAACTCGTCGACGGAGAAGTCGTCGACGGCCGCGCCCGTGGTCGGGACGGGCACGGGCGCGGGCGCGGGCGCCTGCACGCCGCGGCCGGCGCGCAGCATGGCCGCCTCGACGCCGCGGGCCTTGTCGCGTGCCGCCTCCGTCGCGGCGTTCCGCCCGTCGTTCTGCGTCGCCACCGAGGCCTTGGACGCGTTGCCCAGAGACTGCGTCGGCGCGCGGATGGCCCCCAGGAGTTCCAACGCCGAGGGCCGCGGCGCCTTGCCGCGCTTGTTCGCGAGCGTGCTCCGGTGCTTGACGGGCTCGTCCGCGTCCTGGGGCCGCGGCGACGCCGACTTGCGCGCGGGCGCCGGCGGCGCCGCCGCCAGCAGCGCGCGCTTCCAGCGCGGGATGCTGTCGTCGACCGCCGGCTCCGCCTCCACCGCCTCCCGGCGCGCCATGACGACGGGCGCCTTGGCGCCCACGGACCACTGCGCCCGCCGGATCGCGATCTCCGACGCGAGGTGGATCTTTTTCGGCCGCGGGCGCGCTTCCCCCCGCCGCCGCCGGGGCGCCTTCTTCGCCTTCTTCTCACTTCCCTCAGGCTCCTTCTTGTCGGGCCCCTTCTTGCGCTTCTTGCGCGCGATCTGGACGCCGTTGTCGTCGTACAGCTCCTCCTCCGAGTCCGTCTTGTACCGCCGGTACTCGTCGTCGTCGTCCGCCTCGACGGCCATGGCCCCGAAATCCCCCCCGTCCAGCAGGGCCGCGTCCTTGGAGTCGAAGGTCGGCTCGCGGTCGTCGCCCAGGCACCGCACGTCGGCCGTCCAGAGCTCGCCCCCCAGCTCGATCGTCTCCTTGGCGTCGTCGCCCTCGTAGCCGACGTACGCGAGCTCCACACTTTCATCTTCCGTCGCCCGGACCCGCGCCGGCCACCAGTCGTCCGCGTTCCACCGGACGGCCAATAGGTCGCCGTCCGACGGGATCTCCTCGATGCGCCGCTCGTGCTCCGCGTACAACCGCCCCAGCAACACGGGGTCGCGGCAGGCCTCGAGGTTCTGGGCCACCAGGGACGAAAAGGCGCCCTGCTCGTCCTCGTCCTCGCCCAGGCTCCGCCGGGCCTCGGCCTCGACGAAGGCCTCGGCGTACAGGCCGCCCCCGAGCCGCTTGTACTTGTACGTGAGGGACGGGTCGTACGGCACCAGTTCGTCCGGCCTGACCTCGAGGCGCCAGCCGCTCCCGTAGCACACGATGGACCGCTTCGCGTCCTCGTTCGCGGCCAGGCCCCGGCTCACCAGCCACGCGGGCCACAGTATCTTCCGTTGCTGGCTCCCGGTCACGCGCAGGAAGCACAGGCCCTCCCGGGGGAACGCCGCGTGGTCCCGGCCCGCGTCCATGACCGCGCACCGGTTGGCGAGCTTCTCGAGGCAGCCCTCCAGCGCCTCCGCGACGTCTCGTTCCGCCTTGCGCGCGTCGCTCAATGGCTCAGCGTCTCGTTCCATGGCGTTTCGTTTCAGGAGTGCGACGCTGCGTCTCGTTCCATGGCTCCGCGTCGTTCCTGGCGCGTCTCGTTCCATGGCTCCGCGCGGCGTCGCGAGCGGAGTGCTCTAGTTAATGCCGTACGCCTACGCACAGCGGCGTCGCGAGCAAAGCGTATCAAAGCGTATTGCTCGCTTTTATGCAAATAGGGTTGAGAGCACCCCGGTACGTGTCAAGGAGCTGCGAGCGATAGCGCTCGCTTTCTCAATGTTTACAGTCGTCGTCACCAGCAGTGACCTGACAAGCGCAGACTCTCGCGCTCCAAGAGGCTGTAAAGCCGCCTACGTACGGGTTTCTCTCGTAAAACCCGTAGCGCAATCAGCGCTGATTTGGGCAGCGTGCCGGAGCCCTGAAGCTACTAGGAGCTCTACTAGGTCGACTCCGTCGCAGCCGGCGCAGCTGCGGTCCTTGGTCACTGCGAGCGAGGCTGCCGCCCGAACGGTGTTGCACTCAAGGGCTGCCCAAGCCACCATGTTGACAACGCCTATGTTGACAACGCCGCCGGCCGCGCCGTCCGAGCCGCGAGCCGCACCCTCGGAGGACCCCCTCGCCACGACCCTCTTCCGGAGCCCGCTCACGAACGTGGACGCGGACGTGCTCGCAAGCCCGCCGGCCCACAAGGCGAGCATAAGTGATGCGCCGCAATACGACGTCGTGCTCGAGAAGTTGCCGTGGCCGGCCTGGCCCGCGGTGCGCCTGCGCACGATCACGCACTTCAACCGCCTCGTCAAGCCCCGGGACCGGACGCGCGCGCTCATCGCGGAACATTTGGAGGGTTTACCTTATGCGCAACCGGCGTGCGCGGTCCGGGCGCCGACGCCGCCGCCGTCGCCGGCGCAGATCGCCGAGAAGCGCGTCGCGGCCCTGCGCCGGACCATCGAGGCGCGGTGGCCCGCCGCGGCGCCGGTCGCGGAGGAGGTGGACCACCTCGGCAACGCGGTCAAAAAAGCCGAGGCCGAGAGCAGCGTCGTGGAGTACCGCGCGGCGCCCGTGCCGGTTCGGCCACAAGAAAGGGCGGCGCCGGCCCCGGACGCGTTGGCGCTCGCGCTCGAGGAGCCCCAGGCCACGGACGAAGAGGAGCTCGTCGGGGCTGTGGTGGAGGCGTTGGAGGCCGAGGCCGGCGAGGGGGACCCCGAGCTCGCGGCCTTCCTTGTACATTTAGCAAGAGAAGCCGACGACGGCGCCGCGTTCCGCGCGGCGCTCCAAGCGCAGGGCGCCGAGTTCCGGGACGAGTTTGTGTTGGAGCTCTACGCTCTAGTGGAAAAGGCGGACGCGCCGCAGCCGGCGAAGATGGCTCTATTAGAGGAGCGGATCATGGTCTCGGGCGACGCGCAAGCCACGCTGGCCGCAGCGGGCGCCCAGGAGCGCTTTGACGCGGAGAACGAGGATCCCACGATCGCCCTGGAGGCGTTCCACCGGGCCAAGCCGCCGGCAATCCCCGACGCGGTCGTGGACGAGTTCCAGCGGTTCATCGACCGCGATCCCAAGCGGCGGCTGGAGGTCGACGAAGTGCGCCACGAGGGCCGCCTGACGGCCGAGGCGCTGCACGAAGCGCGACTCATGGCGGCGACGCTGGACGCGGACGAGTTGCAGGTCGTGGGCGATGAGAGGGAGCTGGATCCCATTTTTATAAGTACTGAGATGGCCGCGCGACTGGAACACACGATCAGTACAAATTTGGGCAACGACCTCCACCGCGACCGCGTCAACAGTGTGTTGGCGCCGCCCCTATCCTCAGAGAGCGTGTACTGCCACGCCGACCTGCAGCAGGGTCTGCCGGGGGCCGTCGTCGCGTACGACGGCGGGGACGGCTCCACAAATACTTTAGCGACGCACCACCTCAAGGACGCGGACGTACGTAGAAAAGCCCAGTGGGAGCAGGCCGTGGGCGAGTGGCACGCGCAGCAGGGCAACTCCGTCGACGCCTACGAGCACTTCGGGCGGGCCGCCAAATTGTACGAACGGGGCCGCTTCGCCGACGAGGGGCCTTTGGAGGTGAACGCCCAGGACGTCTTCGTCTACGACCAGTTCGCCATCAAGGCTTTGTGTCGCATCCAACGGCATTACCGGAGGCACCACGTCCGCGTGGCCACCGCGGTTACGAGGGCCAAAGCCTTGTATCGGGGGAGCGTCGTGCGGAATAAGATAAGGCGCGCGGAGCGGCGCATCTACGCGGCGGCCCTGTTCGCCCAGAAGCCGTGCCGGCGCTGGTATACAAAGAGGTGGAACAACGCCATCCACCTGCAGCGGTACGAGCGGGGGCGGCGGGGGCGGCGGGTCGCGTGGCTCATATTGCGGGAGCGGGAGCTGCGCTGGAAGCTGGCCTTCTTCCTGCAGCGGTGCATCGCCAAGGCGCGGGCGCGCGTGCGGCGGGGCCGCATCTGGGGCGCGACGAGTGCGCAGCGGGTGTGGCGCGGGATCTGGGGTCGCATTGCGTTCGCGGAGGCGTTGGCGCGGTTCCGATTGAAGCGGCTGCGAGCAGCGACCCTGGCGCAGACCGTGGCGCGGCGCGGGCGCGCGCGCGCGCGGGCCAAGATCCGGGCGCGCGCGCTGCGGCGCGCGGAAGCGCTGCGGCT
>Ga0302122_10001967_pt1 | contig 13002 bp, 8 predicted proteins | sample CB21_SCM_MG_FD_203115 | JGI IMG/M metagenome (GOLD analysis project Ga0302122, IMG submission 203115) | Marine microbial communities from Western Arctic Ocean, Canada - CB21_SCM | ecosystem: Environmental > Aquatic > Marine > Oceanic | place: Canada: Western Arctic Ocean | collected 2017-09-28
GCGGCGGCGGCGCCATGGGTGGCGGCGGCGGCGGCGGCGGCGGCGGTGGGGGCGGCGGCGGCGGTGGGGGCGGCGGCGCGCCGGACACGTCCATGGGCTGGGGTGGCTGGTACTGGGCCGCGCGCATGCCCGGCGGCGCCCCGGCCATAGGCGGCGCGTAGCCCCGCACGGTCGGCGCCGCAGACCCCGTGCTCTCCAGTGGCGTCTGGGCGCTCTGCTCGTTCAGGATGTCCAACACGCGCGCCTGCACGCGGTTGATGGAGGCCCCGTGGCCGTCCCAGACGATGCCGCCCGTGTTGGACGGAGCGTCCCGCTGCTGCATTTCCAAAATAGACGCCTCCTCGGCCTCCGTGGACCCGAAGATGTCGTTGCGCTTCGCCGCGAACGACGCCAATGATTGCGCGATCTCCTCGCCGCCCGCCCGGTCGCCTCTATCGTCCTCGCCCCGCCGCGCCGCGAGCTTCCTTTGCTCGTCGCGCCACCGCGGGTCTAGTAGTTGAATCCGCATGTGCTCCGTCATGCGCTCGATGGGCACCTCGTCCCCCGTCAAAGGATCGCGCATCGTCTTGGGGGCCTCCACGCCGCCCGTGGCGACGCGCGGCACGTAGTCCTGCACGACCTGGATGTCGTGCTGCGGCGGTAGCGGCGGCGGCGGCGGCGGCACCACGGTCCCGGCCATGCCCGGCGCGCCCGGCTCCTCGACGCTCACGCCCGCTCCACTCACAGCCAGTTCATCCTTGGGGAAGTCGATCACTTCGACGACCACGAAGTCGTGCCAGTCCACCGCTTGAAAAGATGCTCGATCGGCATCCCGCAAAGCCTTCTCCCGCCGAGACTGCTCGTCCGCTAGTCGACTCCAGTCCCACCGCCGCGCGCACCGTTTCAGCGCGTGCGCCGGGTCCGCGCAGAGCTGGACCTCGGCCCGTAACTCCGGGGGCGGCGCCAAGGCCCTTGTGTAGGCGTCCACCAGCTGCGTGAAATACGAAAACAGCACGTGCGTCGGCTTCAGGAAGTCGAACTGCGGGTTCCGCTGCTCCCGCTGCGCCAAGCCGGCGAGGAACTGCCTCCCACTTGCCGCGGTGTACTGGGCGGTGAGCTTAATCACTTCCGCGTCCAAGGGCGTGACGGAGCCGGGCGTCACTAATTGGGCAGTTAGAGGCTGGGGCGGCGCGGCGCCGTCCAGACCCTGCAGCGCGAGCTGGACCGGCGCCGCGACGGTCGCCCGGCGGGACACCGTGGACGCCGCGGCCACGACCTCGGGCGGCGCCGGGGCCTCCACGACGACCGGCGCCGCCTTCAACTCGCCGTCGTTCTCCTCGACCTCCCTTATCTTGAACTCGTAGTAGGCGTTGTAGGGGTCGTTCGGGCGCATGAACGCGAACTTTTGGCTTTGGCCCTCGGCGCTCGCCTGGATGCGCGCCTCGAACTGCTTGCCGTTGCGCGCCACGAAGAGCGCGGTCTTGTCCACGATGGCCCGGATGTCCGGCGGCGGCCGGATGACGCCCGTGACCTCGCCGCTCGTCGGGGCAGCCTCGCCGAGGTCCGCGGCGAGGTCCGGCGGGTCCACGGCCATGGCGGTCGCCATGCTCTTCGGTTGCGGCCCTGCTGCTGTTTTAGCTCCGCTTTAATGCTCAGCGATGGGCGCGGGCGGTGGGCGAGCGGCTCTTAGCTTTGCTTAGAGCGCGGCGGCCTCGCTGCTGTTTAGTCCGCTTTAGTGCTCAGCGATGGGCGCGGGCGGTGGGCGAGCGGCTGTTTGCTAGCTTTGCTTAGAGCGCGTCTGGCGAGGGCTACGTCTAGTACAGCTCTGACCAGCGACAGCGAAGGCCGCCTCGATTTTTAGGTGCACGGGTTTCTTTGTACGGGTTTTTAACAAAAAGCGCGGCGTGACACCCCTCCACGCCATCGACGCGACGCCACGAACCACGGACGCCGGAAGTGATGCACCAGTAGAGAATGAGTGACCTTAGGTCTATGGGAGAAGGGGCTGGGCGGCGTCGGCGACCGGCCGGCAGCGCGAATCTGGGACATCGGCGGGCACGTCTTACAACGAAACCTGCGTGCTCTTGCGCCGAAGAATGTCCTCTGTCGCGCCGGCGACCGGCGGAAAACGTCCGCCCGCACGTCACCTACGCCTTCTTCCGCCCGAAGGCGAAGGAGGGCTTCGGCAGCGCGCTCGGCTCCGGGCTGATCTGGAAAGCGCTGAACGCGTAGTGCGGCGGCGACGCCGGCGCGTCACTCTGTGGCTCCTGTTTCGGGGCTGGCGCCTTCTTCCGGGGCGGCGCCTTCTTCTTCTGGCGGTCCTTCCTCGCCATGGCGGGCTCGGGCGCCACCGCGTCGCCGACGGGCACCGTCGTGCGCTCGGGGTCCGGCTGCTTGGCTTTTTGCGCTCTCTTCTTCCGCTCGGGCTTCTTTTGCGGTGACAAGATCGAGGGTGGGCCCTGATTCAGGATCGAGGGCGGCCGCGCCTGTTGCGCGGGCGCGAGGATCGACGGCGGGCCGGCGTCGGCACCGCCGAAGGCGCCCGGCGTCAGCAGGGAGGCCATCGCGGTCGGCGCTGCGGCCTCACACTGCGCTCTTCGCGGCTATGTGCCCTCGAACTCCTTCACCAGAACGGCGCCGCTGGGGGCCGCTGGCGCTGGAGATTTTCGGGGAAGGCCGGCGCGGGCTCTAGGAGCTGCGACAGGCCGCGTGGGGCGTCGCTACGGGCGCTTGGCGGGCCGTGAGGCGAGCCGACGTGCTGCGTGGACCGCGAAACCTGTGCACAAAACCCGCACATTAAATAAAAACTCAGGACAACGCTCCCGACGCTCCGCAGACGCCTATGCACAGCACACGTCGTCGGCAGTCGTATCTATCGCGCTGCACAGTTGAAGGAACCGCCGCCGAGCTCCTCGACGCGCAGCAGTCTCGTGTGTAAAGGAGCTCATTTGGCGGCCTCCCGCAGCGGTGACGCTGGCTGCTAAACGTAAAACGACCGATTCAAGATGTCGGGAAGACTCATCATCCTCCCGAAAAAATCCTGGAACGTATGGGACCCCAAGAACATCGAGCGCGTGCGCCGCGACGAGGCCGCCGCCGCGGAGCAGGAGGCGGAGAAGGCCGATGCCGCACGCGAGGACGCGGCCGTCGCGCGCGTCAAGGAAATGAAGCGCCGGGCGACCGGCGGGGACGAGGAAGGCGCGCTCGTCGCCGCCGCGCCCGCGGGCGACGACCCCGTGCGCTTGTTCGCGCGGGAGGAGCGCGCGGCCGCGGCGGCGCTCGGCGGCAAGACGCAGGAGGAGGCCGAGCGGGAGGCGCGGCGCGAGGAGCGGGAGCGGCGACGCCTCGGGCTCTTCGCGGCGCCGGTCGCGCTCGCGGCGCCGACGGCGCCCTGGTACGCGGCGGCGCCGTCCACCGAGGTGGACACGGGCGCCGAGGCCCCGGGGGCGCCGCCGCCGCCGCGGGGCGGGGCGCCGCGCCAGGCGCGCGACGACCGCCGGCGCCGCGAGCAGGACCCGATGCGCGGGCTCGTGCACATTCCGCGGCGGGGCGCCGCGCGCGCCGACTCGCCTGCCCCCGAGCGAGAGCGGAAACGGCGGCGCGACGACGACGGCCGCGACCGCGGCCGGCGGCGGCGCGGCGGCGACCGGGACCGGTCGCGGCGGCGGCGCGACCGCGACGACGAGTTCGCGGCGCTCCGGAAGCGGCGCCTCGAGCGCGAGGCGACGGAGCGAAGGAAAGCGGTGCGCTTGCTCGCTTCGCGCGATAGCGGCGGGGACCTCGGTGTATAATCGTTGTTGTTGTAGCCATGGGCTATACTTGCGGCCGGGCGGTCAGCGTAATTAGGTTGTGTTGGTAGGATGTCTAACACCACATGTCCGCCAGAATCGAACATTGTTTTGAAATTCCTGCGGCTGCCCGAAGGCCCAAAAATGGACTTTGGGATCTTCCCGGGTAGGTAGCGTGAAATAAATGACCTCCCAAATTAAGTTAGCACCATAATCGGTTAGCTAGACCAAAGTTGCACGGTAGCGGCTGAGACAGATATTCTCGTGGCTCCCGGAAATACTGGGACATTCGCGGATGAATCTTACGGGCTGCCAAAGTACACCAACGATTAACGCCGCCATCCACCGTCCAGTTAGTACATTATAAGTACTCCGGCGCAGTTTTCATACATATCCGACGGAACTAGAGCCGATAGCCCGCGCTCGGAGGGTGGGAGAAGAACTCTACTAGATACTTCCCTTCGTTAGGTGTGTTTACATCGCTTCGATAGTGGTAGAGTCCATCCAGCCCGCCAGAACGATTGCTGAGCTGTATCATGTACTCCGTATGCTCTGCGCGGTTCGGCAACTTCGCGCCTCCACGTTTATACGGAGACGGGCACAAAACCTAGACCAGCGAGTATCAGCGACTCCATTACCCCAAGGAACCATGCCGCCGTTGTTCTATTCACAATCGACCCACTTGCCCTTTCTCCACGGACGACGGTACGTAGGCGGAGCACGGGAAAGGCCCCAGACCCGTGTTTTATAAAATAGATTTGCATTTCAGGCGCTTCGGTACTTGGGTGATCCATCCGAACCACCTGAACGACTACTACATAGGATTAAGCGTTCCGTAAGCTCCGCGCTGCGACCCGACTGCGCGACCCCACGATCTCCTTAATTCGGGCACAAGACCTAGACCTGGGACTACCAGGGCCGGTACCATCACCATGGACCTTGGCGCGATCGTTTGTTTCATGACTGACCGACTTGCGCGAGGTCCAGATCAATAATATTCAGACCCGAGCGTGAGCAGCCCAAAGTACCCTACTCGCGGTGTAGATATCATATACTTGTTTTCCACTATCGGTGGGGTAGTATGGGGCCCAACGAGACCGCTATTACGATTCCTGGGGGCCCTCGAATAATTGTCGTATTTGACGGTAGTGGGTGCTGTCGAGCCCAAATAAAACACTTTTTTGTGATGCAGATCGGCTCTCGGACTCCCTGCGGATTAGGTCTGATGGTGGGTGGACGCCTACACCGCTTGCGCATGCGCTTTGGGCATCCCATAGCTCTCAAAGGTCTATCAAAGACATTGGCACATCAGCTGGAGGGAGCTGGACTGTTGAGAGAATTGGTATATATGATCCAAGCGGTGGCGCATGCGGTGTAGGCGATTTCCCACGTCTATTAACTACCCTAAGCGACCCCGGGGGGACCTATGAACCACGGATCGACCGCATTCCACTGGCGCGACCACCATGGTGTCATTGTCAGCGGCGTCCGCGAATAAAAAAATTACCTTTTCGCCCTTCAATAAGCGTCCTATTGGTCTCTTTGGACTGGTATCTAACCGAGCGATACTCAAACAACTGCATGTCGCATTGCACACAAAGTTTACGCACTATACGGGTTTTTCGTCGCGGGCCCTGACCTGGCTTGGCTGTCTACAGCTGTAAACGTCGTGCAGTGGTTTGTCATTAGCCTAGTGATTCGATACGTCGTGATCAGAACTTTGATAGAGGGGCGGTCGCACTGCTGTGAAGGCTGCACATCTGCTGGCATATTGCACAATCATGTCCGCCGTAGCCCTGTCTGCATTGACCATCGCGGCAGCACCGCTCAAAAAGGGCCGCACGACCACACTACAGATTCCCGACGACGCGGAACCGCGCTACTCGGTCCGGACGCTCGACGTTGCCGAGGCCGCGCGGACGCCCTGCGCCTGCTTCGTCGTACCGCGCGGGCGCGAGCACGAGTTCGTGTTTTCAAGCGACGAAGGCCTCGCGCAAGTAGCCGCGTCCGCCAAATGCGCGCGGCTCTTGGTTGTAAATCTGGACCCGTCCCGCGCCGGCCACGCGTTTGGCGACGTGCGCGCGGTGCAGCGGGAACTGGAGCCGCTCATCAAGGACCTCGCGCCACCGGGCGCCGGCGCGGTGCCGGTGATGACCGCCGGCAACGACCTGGGTCGCAGGGACGTCGTCGCGACGGGTCTGATGGGCTCGGGCGACGCGTACGTCGTGGAGCAGGTCCTCGACGGGGCGCGCACGCTCCGGCGCCTCCTCTTCAAGAGCAACCCGCGGTCGATCCAGACCGAGGTCGTGGTCGCCCGGGTCAAGCCGCCCAAGGCGTCGACCGGCAAGAAGAAGAAGAAGGCCAAGGCCGCCTGGCGCGTCGACGCCGCGGACGTGCGCTCCGCGTACCACCGGGCCATCCTCGCGGCGGTCGCGACGGCCACGGCGGTGGACGACGTCGTGCTCGTCGGCCTCGGCGGCGGCGCGCTGGCGACGGCGTTACGCGCTCACGTGCCAGACGCGAATATCCGAGCGGTCGAGCTCGACGCGGCCGTGGTGCAAATAGCCGAGCGCTGGTTCAGGTTTTCGCGCGCCGACGTCTCGGTGACCGTGAGCGACGGGCTCCTTGCCTTCGAGAACGTGTCGGACGCCTCCGCGGACGTAGTGGTCATCGACGTCGACGCCAAAGACGCCGGGCTAGGCATGTCTTGCCCGCCGGCGGCGTTCCTCGAGGCGATCTACCTCCAAGAGGTGAAGCGGTCCGTGCGGCCCGGCGGAGTGTGCGTCGTCAACATCGTCGCGCGCTCGGCTGCTGCTTTTTCCAAAGCTATGTTCGATTTGCGAGCGGTCTTCGACGACATCCGCGTCTGCCAGCCGACCGACGACGACGTGAATCGCGTTGTCGTCGCGCGGACGGGGCCGCCGCCAGACCTCGACGCGACGCGGGCGCGTTTGCGGTCGTGGTGCGCCGACGGCGACCCGCTAGATCTACGGGGCCTCCTGGACCGGTTCGACGCGCCCGTGTCCAACGACGTTGCAACGGGTGCGCTGGATGCGTGCGACTAAATTACTGTTTTGTTTTTGAGTCCTATGGGCCTAGTCCCCGCCCCCTATAGGGCGGCGTCGACATGGAGCAACGGGTGCTGAGCGCATTACAAGTACTGGCAATAGTAGGCCGCCGGGTGCGCGACGCGCACCGTGAAGCCGCTCTTCGGAGCAACTTCCCAACACGTGCCCTGCGCATAGATGGTGAAGTCATCTGCACCGTCCTGCTTTACAGCGATCTCACCGCACGTGACATTCATTCGCTCGGCGGCGTCGGTGCCAAAATGGTACTCCCCGGGCGCGATGATGCCCACAGAGAAGCGCGCCCCGTGGCGCGAGTTTGCGAGGGACTTCACGTTGCCCTCGAAGTACTCGGCAATCGACGTGGCGGACATGGCGTCGGTACAGTCGTGCTACCTTGCGAGGGGCGCGCGGTCGCGGAGACATCGCGCGAAACAGTTGCGCGACGTTGCTGTGATTGGAAGCCGGCTAGCTGTCAGGACTCGGAGTCGGGAGATTGAGAACCTGTCACTGCCAGTGTCTGTAAATACATGCATCGTTTAGGGTTGTGTCGCCGCTGGCGGCGCGAAGGGATTGCTGTTGGACGCGGCGGGCTGCTGGCTCTGCTGCTGCTGCTTTGCGATGTATTACGTACAAGCTTGCGACCCGATTTTGCCCGGAAAACCCGTGCTCAAGAAAACCCGTGCTAAAGAAAACCCATGCTCAAGTCAACAAAACGGGTTTGGCCAAAAAATGATCGCGAGTCAGAGGCACCAAGGACCGGGGGTCGCGCGCGGTGCGATAACCGAGGCGAAGTACTACCACCTCCACGCCATCGCCGCGACAAAGGGACACCGGTGCACGATTCAGCACGAAGTTCGTCCTGAACAGCTGAGAGCACGCGTTCAGGTGAACAGCCTCTATCCGCCGTCACGACTCGGGACCCACACCGCCTGAGACTGAGCCTGAGCGCGCCGTCGCGCCCTGGCCATGGCCATGATGCTCCGATGGCTCGCCGTCGCGGCGTGCGCGTCGGCCGGGCCGGCGTTGACCCCCGCTCTCAGCCATAAAGATCGCGTCGCGCAGCGACGGCGCGAGTGGAAGCAGAACCGCGCGCGCGCGCACAACCTCAAGGCGCAGATGGCACGCCGATGCAATGCGGACGATCCGGTCGCCGTGTGCAGGGACACGCAGCTCCGACTCTTGCCCAAGCATGAGGTCACCCTTGAGCGACCCCGGATCCCAATCAAGCCGGGCACCCCGCACCGCGTCGCAGAGCTTCACGCCTCCGTCGCGGGCCCACGCCACGGCGCATTCTGGGGACACGATGCGTGTCGCCGCGTACCGCGGGTCGGCCTTCATGACTTCCCGGAGCGACGCGAGGTCCAGCACTTCGTCCCACCGGCCCGGGCCCGTGCGCACGCTCCTCGAGTAGTCCCGAGCGAAGCCCGGCCCGCTGAACCCCTGCCGCCACGAGTGCGGCGGACGCGACGGGTTGACGTCGATGATGAGGCTTGTATTTTCGGTACAGGCCATGGCAATGGCGTCCGCCAGCAGCAGCATTTGATTCACCAACCCGAGCCGCACGCCGCTATAACCGACGTGCAAGTCCGTCCCAGCTGCCGGCGCGTCGTCGCAATTCTCCGGAGCCGGGGCGAGGCTCTTGCCAAACAGAGTCGCCAGAAGCTCGGCGTCGGCCGGCGTCGCGGGCTCGCAGGTGGCCGCATAACTCCCCATACATATTGCTAGGAGCGTTCGGACTTTCATAAGTCTAGCGTGCTGCGCGTGGATTTGTCCAATATTATTGATTTTATGGTGAAGCTGGAAACCCGTATTGCGAGTCGGGTTCCGGTCTGAATCTCTCGCCTACCTCCATGGTGCCCGCGCGGCGACGTAGAGAGCCTTTGGAAGCTTACACGTACACACACATCACCCCGCCGGCCGCCGAGAGCGCGAACCAGGTGAACGCGTAGCCCGCGTGCGTCGCGGGCGTGACGGCCGCGGTGGCGAGGTGCTCGGGCGCGCGCGGGCGCGGGTAGGCGCCGGAGTCCGCGTCCGGGCAGCATTGGAGCAGGAGCGCGTCGTCGGCGACGCCGAGGTGCCGCCGGAGCCAGGGCAGCTCGACCCAGAGCACGTGCTTGGGCGTGTTCTCGGGCGAGAAGGTGCCGCGCGCCTCGCCCGGCGAGGCCACGGCCACGACCTCCGTTTCGACCGTGGGGCACGGCGCTACCCGGGCGCCCTTGGGCGCCCAGCCCCGGTCCACGAGCACCTCGGAGCCGTCGGCGCGTTTCATCACGGTGATCAGCGCGTAGCCCTGGGGGCCCGTGCCCAGGCCGGGCGCGCGCTGCATCAGCCCCGGCGGCGGCGACCGCGGCCCGACGCGCGCCGTGCGGGCCGGGTCGAACGCGCCCGCCACGACGACGCGCCGGCCGCGCTCGGCGAGGTCCGGGGGGAGTGTTTCCGCCGTCGCGCATTCCGGCAGCGGCAGCGGCGGTCGTCTCAAGTTCTCCGCGCGCTTCTCGAGCAGCTCCGTCTTCCAGCCGTAGCGCTGCGTCTGCCAGCAGCCCAGCGAGAACGTGCCCCCCACAAGGCCGCCGAAGAGCGTCGTCTTGGCGGCGCGCTGCGCGAAGGTCGTCGCTTGAGCCATGGTCCTCGGCAGTGGTCGTCACTACGATGGGAGAGTGGGAGAGCAATCACTGTGCCAGCTCACTGCTCAGTCAATGGAGTGCGCACGTTACGCTGTATTGCAAAAGCACTTACTTCTGAAGTAGTTTGCCACACCAGAGCTCCTAACAACAGCTACAGCTCAGCTCTGTGTTTGATAATCGATCGTGCGGGTTTCAAACTTTTCCCGCCAGTCCTCCCGTATTTGCAACACGCATGGGCCCGCGGTGGACGCGATGAGACGGGCCGGCTACTAGGTTCACTCACCTCGACAGCGCCAGACACAACCCGATTGCCAACAGGAGATAGCGCCGCGGAGCACGGGATCAGACGAACCCCTCGCTGCCCAACGGTGTCTAATAAGGCATAAGGTGTGTGCGCTCGGCGCTGCCCCGGGGCCTTGGCGAGGCAGCCCCAGCAGCAATGGCCGATGAGCAGAGCTCCTCGAGCAACCGGGGCCTCTACGAGGAGTCCCCCGCGCACGCGCGCATGGCCTCCGTCGACGACTTCCTCGACAGCGTCGACGACGCCCTGCTCCTCGCGCCGGTCGCGACGGCGCAGTCGCCCGCCGGCGGCACGCGGCAAAACGCCGTCGGGTCGCAGCCCCACGTCGTGCGCACGTTAAGAGATGCGAACCGCCTCGAGCCGCCTCCGGTCCCCGGCAAAGAGATCAAGCGCGAGATGGAGACGGCCCAGGTGGAACGGGAGGGCAAGCTCCAGGGGATGATGGCCGCGGAGCAGTTAGACTTGTTTGGGGAGATGGCGCAGCGCATCCAGGGCATGGCACGCGCGGCCTCGGGGAAACGAATAGCGAACGAGGCGCGCGAGCGCTTTGAAAGAGTCGTGCTGGAGGCTAAATCAGCGCTGCGGATCCAACGGGCCATCCGCGGCGCTTTAGGACGGCGGTTCGTGCGCATGTTCCACGAGCTGGAGACGCGGAATTTGGTGCTAGGAAGTTCGGCGACGCACATTCAGCGAGTCATAAGAGGCGTCTTCGGCCGGGAGATCGCGCGGACCATACGGGAGCGCCGGGCCGTGGCGTTATTACAAAGATGGTATCGGGGGTGCCGAGGGCGGCACATTGCGGCCTTAGAACGAGCGAGACTGGAGCACTTGCGGTTACGGGCGGAGTCGGCGTGCAAGATCCAGGCCGCGTGGCGCATGAAGGTGACGCGGGAGGAGTTCCAGTTGCTGCGGGTGCACATGGTGGCGGCGCTGGAGATTGAACGAGTTTATCGCGGGCACCTGGGCCGGCGGCGGACGCACCGAAGGAAAGACTGGGAGAACGCGGAACCGGGACCTGAGAGATTGAAGCTCGGCCTCTCATTAATTGAGGAGTCCAAGGTGGCCTTTGAGCGCCAGCAGGAGGAGATCGACGCGTTACATAGGTCCCAGGAGAAGGCAGAATCGCGCGTGTCGCACATCCACGCGGAACTTCGGGAGTCGGAGAAGGAGCTCAGCGTGTTAGAGAGGGAGCTGCAGGAGATCGACCAGATCGAGCGGGATTTGCATGAATTGACTCATGAACGGGAAGTCCTCCAGCTCAAGATCACGGGCGCGGCCGGGTTGCCGGCGTCGGGCGACGTTATTCAAAGAGGCAAGCCGCCGGACGTTCTTGCCTTACTATCGGAGGGTCATCCCTCATTAGATGAGGATTTACTAGCCCCGTTGAACGAGGAGCCCCCGGAGTCGTCTACTGCCGAAAGACGGTTACAGGCGGACGCGCACGCGTTAGAGGTGGCCATCCATCGAAAGCGAGCAGAACGCGAAAGAAAACGCCAAGAACTCGAGGCCGAGTTTGCCGCGGTCTTCCAGGAGGTTTCTCGTAAAAAGCACGCGCTGGAAAGACTAGAGGTTTCTATCGCCGACATGGACGCGACGCGCGTGCGAAAAGATAGGGAGTTTTCTCGTTTACAAAGGAACCTGATGGAGCTCCTCCAAGAACAGAAGTACGAGCTGGACTCGTTGCGGGAAAAGGGCATCGAACTGGAGACCGCGACCGCGACGTCGGCCGCGGCCGCGACCGCGACGGCACTACGAGCAAAGGAACATGAGAAGCGGGCGGCCACCATGTTCAACCAGACCGAGGAACTGATGAAGTTCCAGTTCATGTCCATGTCCCTGTCCTATTTCTCGTCCCTGAACATGCTCCAGCAGCTGCGGGAGATGAACGCGGACACGACGACGGCGGCCGTGTCCTCGTCGGCCGACGCCGCGGCGGCCGCTGCTGCTGCTGCTACCGCCGCGAATGTTCCATCTATAAAACACATGAAGCTCGGGGCCGAGGACGTGGCGCTGGGGACCCTCAAAAAGAAGCAGGCTGAGCTGGCTGCCGCTAGATTAGCCGAGCAGGAGGCGAAGCGGTCGAAAGCGGAGCCCTTCCCGCCGGAGATGCGGCTGTGGTCCGTCACGGACGTGGCGCGATGGTTAGATACTTTGTCGCTAGGGCAATATAAAGATGCCTTCCGGGAGGCCTCGGTCGACGGTGATTTCTTACTTGAACTCAGGGAGGAGGACCTCGTGCAAGTCCTGGGCATGGAGCACAAGCTGCACGTGCGCAAGGTCATATTGGGACGTGATAAATTGCGGCCGCTCTCCGAGACGGACCACGTCAAGAAGGCTCTTGTATTAAGGGAGGAGCACGCGGAGCAGGAACGGGACGGCGTGGCCATGCCGGCCACGGACGTCGTCTTCTCGCAGTGCCGCAACGGCCGCGTGAAGCGCCTCGGCGAGTCGCTCAATTTAGGATTCCCCGTGGACAAGGAGGACGAGAAGGGCAATACCCTATTGATGTGCGCGGCGCAGAACTTGAACCTGAAGATGTGCGAGATGCTCGTGAACCGGAACTGCGACATCAACCACCGCAACTCGTCGGGCAACACGGCGCTGCACTTCGCCATGGCTTATGATAGTGAGGGTACGCTCGCCGAGTACCTGATTCAGCAGGGCGCCGACGACACGATCGAGAACTCCGTCGGGTGTACGTGCTACGATGGGCTCGGGCAATAATAAATGAATATAACGCTGTCGAGGCGCAAGACGACCCCGGGCGCCCGAGGGACGGAGGACCGCACGTGGTATTTTAGTCGTGGTCTACCAGAGTAGAGGCCGAGAGCGTGTGGGCGGGTGTGGTGCCTTTGACCCCCCATTTGAGGTCGAACTTCACCTTCAGACGCGTGGCCGCGACCTGGAGGCGCTCCATCTCCTCGACTTCCTCGCTACTCATCCGCCGGGCCGAGTGACTCATGTTGAGCGCCTTGTTGACGGACCAGTGATTGTCCTCGAAGGTCACGTCGTAAAAGTCTGTCTCCTCGCCGCAGAAGGAACAATCGTAGAGCCCGACCGACTTCTCAAGGCGCACGCTTTTGCCGTGCTTCTCGATGGAGTATGCGTCGAACGACGAGGATTGCTTCGCTAAAGCCATGAACTTGTCCGCCTGCGATGTAGGTCGAGTCGCGCGCGCCGTCGTCCGACGCGGCGCGGCGCGGCGGCGCGGCGACGCTGCCGGCGCGGCGGCGTCGCTGCCG
>Ga0302122_10001969_pt1 | contig 12988 bp, 9 predicted proteins | sample CB21_SCM_MG_FD_203115 | JGI IMG/M metagenome (GOLD analysis project Ga0302122, IMG submission 203115) | Marine microbial communities from Western Arctic Ocean, Canada - CB21_SCM | ecosystem: Environmental > Aquatic > Marine > Oceanic | place: Canada: Western Arctic Ocean | collected 2017-09-28
GCGTTACCCGAGGACGGCCCGGCCGGCGGCCCCGCGGCGCACAAGGGCATCCGGGCCATGCTGGGCGCGGGCGCGTTCCCGCCCTTCGGCGGCGAGCTCTCCAACTACGCGGACACGAACAACGAGGACTTTCAGGGCGTCTTCCACGGCTACTAGGGAGCTTGTCCTTCGGGTGTTCCCTGCTGCTACTTCTGCTGCACTTCTGCTGCTTAATCTTCAAGTTTTAGTATTCAGTTCATTAATATAATAGACTTCAAAGTTTAGTGAGTACTGCAGAGTAAGAGGAGAAGGCCAACAGACTGCGCTGGGGGCGTATACGACGGGAGGCGTTCACGCGAAGAACTCCGCGGTGCTCCCCGGGCCCGTGAGCAGGGCCTTGGCGGCGGAGTCCGCGTCGAGCACGGCGGCGACGTACGCGGCGATGCGCTCCGGTGGAACGAATCCGGTCTTTTCCTTGATTTTGGGCTGGAGGATCGTGAAGAGCAGCCCCACGGCCCGGTAGTCCGCGATTGTGAGGGCGTCGCCGCACACAAAGGTTTCAGTGAGGTAGAGCCCCGCCCACTTCTCGAGGGCCTCCACAAAGGCCGCGTTCGCTGCTGGCTGGTCGGCCGGGTACGGCGCAATTGTAGGATCCATGCCCAGCAGCTCATAGAGGACGCAGTTCACGCCGTTCTTATAATGGGCCTGGAAGACGTAGCTTGTGAAGTTTTCCATGCACATGTCGATACGGGCGCGTTGTGCCGGATTCCCGGGGTAGAGGGACGGCCGGTACTGCGTCGCGAGGTACCTAATGATCGCGTGGGACTCGCCTAATTTAAGGCCGTTGCTCGCGTCGACGAGACCCGGCACCTGGGCGTAGGGGTTGACGGCGAGGTACGCCTCCGACTTCTGCTCGCCCGCGAGGTCCACTAATTTTAACACGCCGCAGCCACACGCGTTCGCGACCATGGCGGCCCCCATGGAGTTGTTGCTGACGGGACTGTAGTAGATGGTCACGGGCTTCTTGTCCAGGGATGCGAGGCGGGCAGCAATGTCCGCCTCCGAGACACCGGCAGCGACCGCGGCCGTGGCGCTCTCGTGCGAGGCGCCGGAGCCCATATTTGCTATCTAAAAGGCTGCCTTTCGCAGAGCAGATCGCAGAGCACTTTCTCACTCTCTTACGCAGCCCACGCCTGTAGTTCGACGCCAAAGGAGCCCGCCCTGTACGCCAATCTCAGCTCGATTCCGAGATTGTACGTGCGGGTATTTTGCTAGCGCACGGGTTTCTCAACGTGCGGGCCGCATCGCGATCGCAAGCCGCGCTGCGTAGACTGGCTTGCCCGTCGACCGTTGCTGCGTCTCATACGGCCGCACGTATCGCCAGCAACCCGCTACCTTCGCCGCACCGCTTTGCGCGCTGCTAACAAAAAAGTGCCGCATCGCCGCCGCTGCGCATCGCACCCGCGCGACGCCGCCGTGAACCGCTCGCCGCTGCGCATCGCACGCGCGAGACGCCGTCACCGCCGCCATGGCCAAGCACCACCCCGACCTCATCATGTGCCGCAAGCAGCCGGGCATCGCCATCGGCCGGCTCTGCGAGAAGTGCGACGGCAAGTGCGTGGTCTGCGATTCTTATGTCAGACCCTGTACTCTGGTCAGGATCTGCGACGAGTGCAACTACGGGTCGTATGAAGGGCGGTGCGTGATTTGTGGGGGTCCCGGCATTTCCGACGCGTACTATTGTCGCGAGTGCACCCAAATGGAAAAGGACCGGGACGGGTGTCCGAAGATCGTCAACCTGGGGTCCTCGAAGACGGACCTGTTCTACGAGCGGAAGAAGTACGGCTTCAAGAAGCGATAGCGTCACAGGCGCCCCCCTCTGGCGGGAAGCGGGGGCGCGTGGTCGTTGCGGCTACTAAGTGCAATTTCTTCTCATTTCCCTCTGAGTGCTGTGGTGGGGAGTTGCTCTTGGTCGTAGGTAGAGGACGTACGTGTCGTCCTGTCGCGGTGCGTTCGCGCGGGACGCGCCGGCGTTTCGCCTCCGTGTGTGGAGAGGGGTGGAGCGAGGCGTCGTGCGGCCCGGACTGACCTCCGCGAGGGGGCTCGCGCGTGCGGGCGCCGGCATGTTTGGCACTGGACAGTGACAAGACTGCATTTGAGCCCCCGCTGTCACGTCAAAAGTGCAGGCACAACAACGTGCGGCAGGCATTGTGATCGCAAGAGCCGCATTGATCTAACGCACGCGAGCTGTAACCCTAGCACGCGACGACAGTCATACAGCCGAGCCCTCAACAAGACCACATCACATGCTCTGAACGCAATCGCACAAGATTTAAACAACGATGCGCGCCCACCTCGTCGCGCCGCTGCTGCTGCCGCTCTGCGCGAGCTTGGCGCTCGCGCGGCTCCCGCCGACGCCGCGACGCATGCAGCGCTGCGCCGCGCCGAACGCGCTGGAGAGCCTCAAGGTCGTAGGAGGAGAGCAATCTCGAGTTCTTCCCAGAGGCGACGCCCTCGACAAGACCATTACCAAATTGGCCGTGCCCGCGGTGTTGAACTTCCTCATCCTGCCACTAGTGGGCACGGTGGACACGTTCTGGGTCGGTAGATTAGGCGACCCGACGGCCCTAGCTGCGGTCGGCGCGGCGAACCAGGTCTTCTCGAGTATTTTCTTCGTGGTGAGCTTCGTGCCGAGCGTCGTGACGCCGTTGGTGGCCGCCGCGTACGCGTCGGGGGACGAAGAAAAAGTGCAGAAGCAAGTGCGGGACGCGCTGTGGATTTCGGTGGCCATCGGCGCGACCGCAAGTCTACTCTTGTTGGCGAATCCCCGACGAGCACTGGGTTTAGCACTACCAGCAACGGCCGCGTCCGAAGTGTGGTCGCAAGCAACAAAGTACTTGACCATTAGAGCGGGGTGCCTCGTGCCCGCGATGGTCGCGTTCGTCGGCTTTGCCGCGTTCCGGGGGCGGTTAGACGTGAAGACGCCGTTATTTATCACCTTGTTCAGTCAGATGATGAATGTTATTCTAGATCCTATCCTGATCTTCGGCATGGGGCTTGGTGTGGGCGGCGCTGCTTTGGCCACGGCCGCGGCGGAAATAACCTCTGCAACGACGTACATGATCATGCTGGTCAAGCGCGGGACGTTAAAGCTCGCGGTCAATCCTCTAAGTGCCTTAAAGCCGCCGCCGGTGAAAAGTTTAGTGCCCCTACTCACGGGCGGCGCCGGCGTCCTCGCGAGATCGGTCGCGTTGAATATTGCATTCTTAAGCGTCACGAGAGCGACGCAAGCTCTAGACCCGTCAGGTGCAGCAGCAGCAGCACACACCATCGCGATGCAGGTCTGGCAGCTGGGCGGTGTGGTCCTCTTCGCGCTGTCGTCAGTTGCTGCTGTGCTGGTCCCCTCGGCCATGAACGCGCCGGCTAGTGAAGGCGGCGGCCCGGCGCGCGCGAAGGGCGTGGCGGACCGCATGCTGGGCTGGGGCGCGTGCGCCGGCGTGGTGCTGGCCTTGTTGCAGTTGTTGGCCTTGCCCTTGCTGAATATATTCTCTCCAGTGAAGTCTATTCAAGAAGCAGCAAGGATGCCGGCGATGATTGGGGCGGCGTTGCAATTGTTAAATGGGGTGACGTTCGTCGCCGAGGGCATCATGCAGGGCCACCAGGCCTTCTTCCCGCTGGCGCGGAACGCGGCGATCGCGTCGGGTGGCCTCGTGCTGTCGCTGCGGACGTTCGGGGGGACGCTGCCGGGCGTCTGGTGCTCCTTCGGCGTCTTCAACGCGATCCGCTTCGCGGGCGCGGCGCGGCACCACCTCGTGACGGGGCCGCTTGGTTCCCGGGCGCGGGCAAAGGCGGCGCACTAGTGTTTTCCTCGTTTACAAGTAAGTTCGGTCGTACTATCTATTGGCATCTAGCGCGCCGGATGGCGTGCGGCACATATTATTACTCGCGCGCGTAGCCTTCGGGTGGGGGCGCGCCGTAGTTTCCCTGGACGACGATACCCATGACGGTGCCCGTGGCCATGGGCGCCTGGGGCGCATATTGTGGCGCATACTGCTGGGGCGCGTATCCCGGTTGAGGGACATAGCCCGGTTGGGGCCCGCCCTGGACGACGACCTGGCCCGTGGGTGGCGGATATTGCTGGGGCGCGTAGACTTGCGGCTGGACGGAGGGGGACGGTGCAGGCGGATACTGCTGGGCCAGTCGCGTAGCCCTGCGCCTATTGTGCAAAGCAGGGCGTATTGCGCAAACGAAGGCGATAAGCGTGACGACGAGGCCGACGACGATGAGGATAATGAACACGATGGCCATGGCCTCGGCTGACGTCGTCTTGTCGTACTTCTCCACATCGGTCAAAACCATGTCGTCGCAGGGGAGAGCCGTGGCACCGAGGGGGAGGCCCGGCGACGTCGCGAGCAAATCGGCCGCGTCGTACAACGCGTCCGCGTAGGCGTCCTCGCAGAGACAGACGCTCCGCCGATAGCTATAAGTGGTTTTTGTGCCCTTCCCCTTGTCGTTCTCCTCGACCACTTTGCCGGGCAACGCATAGGCGCCGGTCCCGCAGCTCTTGTCCTCGAGCTTATCGTAGAAGTTGATGTAGCCCGTGTTCCACCTATCTGTCACCTCCCACGACTCGCCGCTGCCCCACGTCTCCTTGTCGAAGACCCAGTCGTTCTGCACTAAAATAGCGCAGCGCTCCACGATCTCGCATGTGCCGCCGTTGTCCGGCGCGAACGTCGCCAGCGTCGCCGCCGCGTCGCCGGTGACGGCCGCCGTGCCGTCGCCTGTCAAACTCGCGCCGCGCGGGCAACCGTCAAACGGGTCGCTCTCCGACGTACCCCTATAGTTCCCGACGAAGCCGTAAGCCCCGGGGTGCCACCAGAGCCACTTCAGGACGTTGCGTTCTAGATCGCTCTTGGGACACGCGAGGACGCCGCGGCCACTCTCCGGCCAGAGGGCCGCGCACTGGGCCTCGCACTCGTCGATCGTGAGAACCATGCTGGGCCAGTCCGACTCCTGGTAGCCGTCGACGATGCTCGCGGGCGCCGTGAATTTATAAACGTTCTCGTACCAGGCGTACGCGTCGTCCCAGGTGGCGAAGGCCGAGCCAGCCACCGAAGCCTTGGCGGCGCCCGTTCCCTGGGTTCTCTCCGCGAGGTGGCGGCGCCAAGCCGCGCGCGACGGCTTCGGCGGCGGCGGCGCACATTTTGTGACGTGGTCGCCGTAGAGTCCCGGGGACCGCGCTAGGTAGCGCAAAAAGTAGGGACGCGTCTCGGCATCGCATTGATTCAAATCCCAGGGCTTCCTATTACCGTTCCAGTGCAAGGCAAACGCATCGTCTAACGTCTTCGCGTCGCGGTCGGTGTGGGACCAGGGGGCTACGCCCAGGCCCTGCTCGAAGCGCACGTTGCCACTATCTTCGAAGCACTCGACCTCGCCCCGCAATGCCAGAAAGGGTAAACCCAGCCCAAACGCGAGCGAGTCGCTCGGCCAGAACTCCCTCCTCGCGTTGGCCTCGAGCCAGCCCTGATATTTTGACGTGAGTCTGTGGTCTTTCCAGGCGGCGAAATCTATCACAACCAGTCCAAAATTCCAGGCGCGCGCGGTGCGGAGCTCGTCCACGAACGCCTTGCCGGCGTCTGGTGAGGGAGAAGCGAAGGCGTCCCCGACCGCGGCGAGGCGCCGGAGGAATTTAGGCCACGAGGCGCGGCGCGAGACGGCTGCGTTGGTGCGAGCCACTTCCGCGAACCAGTCGCGCGCGGCGCCGGGCACGCACTCCGTCGAGTGCGCGGTTGCGCAGGCCGGGTCGCCGCGCGCCTCCGAGAGCACACCGTAGACCGAAGTAGGGCACGTCCGCATACGACAAGTCCGTGGATGACTCAAACGCGTCCTCCTTCACGAACCACTGCTGGCAGCCGGCCGCCACGGCTTTATGTTGCGTCGTTAGTGTCGTGATGTCCCCTTGCACAATAACATCATCGTCGAGCATGACAAGCGTCTCTCCGTCGATGAGCTGGGGCGCGTAGAAGCGGGCGTGGTTGTACGGCGACGTGTGCTTCGCATCTCTATCCCAGCGCGCGACGGGTACGGCGTAGGGCGACTTGGCGTCGCGGCTCACTTTCGCTAGATTTGTAGTCCACATGGGCTCCTCGCCGAGCGTCCGTACTTGCGCCTCGAACTCCGCGAGGCCGTACGACAGCACAACCGCGCCGGCGCAGGCCGGTTCCGTCTCCCGCGCCATCGTCTCGGCGGCCTCCTTCGTGGGCGCGAGGAGGTGGAGGCGCAGCGTCGTCGGGTCGCTGTTGTCGCACACCGAGTTGAGTACGGCCGCCGACGCCGTGAGCCGGTCCGACGCCAGGAAGACATCAGTGGTGGCGGCGGCAGAAGATCCCGCCAAGATGGCAAGGAGGAGCTTCATTGTGATCGGCTGCCCCAGCACTGATCTAAACGCCTCTGCACAGCCGCCGAAGAACTAAACGCCTCTGATCTAAACTCTCTGATGTAATTCGTGCGGGTCGTCTCCGATGGGGCGGCAAAGAGACGCTTCTTGTAGCTAGCCCCTCTAGCACGGACCCAGAGCGCTCCCCAGGGGAATGTTAGAAACCCGTTTTGAATTTCGGGTCACATTTTTGTAATCAGTGCGCACAAAAAGCAGGACACAGCTTAGGACGACCGAGAAACTCTCCGCAGAAGCAGTCTTTCACGCCTGCTTGCTTGGCGCATCATGGCTGAGGAGGAAGAGAGCCAGACGACACAGCTCGCAGCCCCCCTCCTGGACGAGGAGGACGCCGACGCCGCGCCCGAAGCGGAGGGCCGGTCCTCCGTGCTAGGCGTCGCCGTCAATCTAGGAAACGCCATCGTCGGTGGTGGTATTGTAGGACTACCGGCAGCCCTCAAAGACTCGGGGCTTGGCCTCGGCTGCCTCCTCCTGCTGGGCACCGCGTTGGCGGTCCACCTCGTCGTGGGCGGTTTGGTGAGCGACGCCGAGGTCCTGAACGAGGCGAGCTACGGCGGGCTGGCGCGGCGGGCGCTGGGGCCCGCGGGGGAAGTGTTAGTGTGCGGCGGCCAATTCGTGTTCGATGTGGGGTCCGCTCTGACGTACCTCATCATCTTCGGGGACACGGCCGTCTCTTCTGTCGAGTTCTTCGTGGCCAAACCGCCAGCTTATTTACGGTTGGTCTGCGTCGCGGGCGCCGGTATTGTAGCGTTGCCGCCGTGCTTGCTCCGGGACGTTTCTGGATTGGAAGGCATTTCTATTCTATCGGTCGCCGCAGTCTTCGCGGCGACGGGCGTCGTTATGTCCGAACTGTATACACGAGGCCGCGAGGGCTCGCTGCAGATCTTGGCGCCGGAGAAAGAAGGGAGAGGAGTAGTGGCGGCCTTGGGCCTCTTCGCGTTCGCGTTCGTGTGCCAGGACTCCTGCTTTCTGTACTACCGTTCTTTAAAACGCCGGACCCCCCAACGCTTCGGGCGGGCCACCGGGTTGGCACTGGGCGCGTCCGCGGTGTTATGTACTCTTTTCGCGGCGGCCGGCTACCTCACCTACGGCGCACAGACCTCGAGCAACATCCTGAACGACTACCCCGTGCACGATATAAGGGCATTAATCGCGAGATTCCTGTACGCCGTCATCTCCTTGTGCGGCATCCCTTCTAGTGTCTTCGTTTGTCGCCAGGCGGGCCACGCGTTGCACCGGGCCGCGTCTGTCACCTACGCTGAGAGTTCCGTGGAGGACGTGCGCCTCGTGGCGCCCTTCACGCACGGAGCCTGGTCCCTGAGCCTGTGGGCCGGTCTGGTCAGCGTCGCGCTGGCGACGGACTCCCTTGGCGCGGTGATGGCGCTCACGGGGGCCGTGGCCGGGTCCCTCATCGGCTTTATTTTGCCGGGGCTCATCTTCTCGTCCCCGGTGGTGCTGGGGGCGTGCGAGAAGCCTTTTGTTCTGCGGCGGCGGATCGCGTCGGTGGGCCTGGTCGCGTTCGGCGCGACGCTCGTGTGTTTGTCGTTCGCGGCGGTGTCGTAGCCGTGGGGGATTCGCTGTCTGTCTTCCGTCCTCGATGTGTAATTTATATTTACGTTACTGCCCGCCGCGCGAAGAACTCCCGGACCTGGTCCCGCTGCGGCTCCGTTTCTGGCGAGTAGCCGTCGGCCGCGCGGCTGTTGGCGTCGAAGAGAGCCCTTGTTTTGTAGTACGCGCCGACACGTGAGAGGGCTTCCTCCGCGTCCAACCCGGGATAGAGCTCGCCGAGCAGGCAGCACGCGATCAGACCGGTGCGGCCGCGGCCAGCAAAGCAGTGCAGATAAATCGATTCGCCGTCTCGAACGCGTGCAGCCAGCTCGGCCGTTATTTCCTCCTAGTAATCAAGCGAATCGCACGGCCGAAGGTCGTGGATCGGGTAGCGTTTAAAAAGAGGCGCATCCGTCGCCGCCCGCGCCTCGACCTCGTAGGTAGTGCCGCGGGCTGCATCCTCGGCCTCCTCCTACAATGACACGAACGTCGAGCAGCCACCGTCGTCGCAGATCGCCTTGACGCGATTCAGCGCGCTCCCGCGCCCCTTGCAGGGACTCGCGCCGCATAGTATGACACCGGGTACGAGCCAATTCGCCACGGCGCTGAACCCGTGCGTGTCGCGCAGATTTGGCGCATCGATGCGCGGCAGCGGTGGAAGAACCAATGCGTTCTTGCTGCTACAAAGATGATGAGTTGCAGCATAGTTACGCGTGGCAGCCTTATCGCACCGATGCACAGAAGTAATATGTGGTTACGACGTGTGTGTTTCCACAGTTTCTTACCCTCACGGTGAGTGTCGTGTGAGCACAGAGCAAAAACAATCACCCCGGAGGAGCGAAAAACCCGCGGGTTAGCAAAACGAGGAGTAACCCGGGCTCCACGCACTATAACACAAATTTAAACTACCAACTGCCCGCACGCCCCGTTGGCGTCTCGCCCCGCCGCCGAGGTCCATCGTATGAGCGCGTTGACGCCGTGCCGGTCGCGCAGGCGCGAGTGGAAGCGCTCGACCGCGGCGTCGCTCGGCGTGGTGTAGCCGTGCTGGGACCCCGCCTCGGTCGGGTTGAACGGGATCAGGTTGACGTAGCCCGTGGCGGCGCGCGCCGCCTTCTTGCTGAGCGTCACGCCATCCGCGACGGCGGCCACGTCGCGCTCCTTACAAAAAGCTGCCAAAGCGTCGGCGTCGCAATCGCGGTCGTTGACGTCCGCGATCAAAAGGTACTCGATCATGAGCCCGCAGCGCGTCTTTTGAGAGTGGTAGTCGAGCGCCGCGTTGAGTTCTGGAAAACTCGTCACGCTCGGGATGAGCTGACTCCGTAATGGCAGGTCGGCGCTATGGAGCGAGAGGGCGAGGCGCACCTTAGGCGCCACGTCGGCCAGCCGTTTAATGCGATCCGGCGACGCGCCGACGGTCGAGACGGTAAGCTGCTTCGCCGAGAGACCAAACAGAGCCATGTGCGTGAGCCCCCGCAGCGTCTCGAGCAGCGCCTCCATATTATCAAGGGGTTCACCCATACCTGTGTGATTCCACGGTGAGTCGCGCGCCTCCCCCCCACGCCGTCAAGCAGACACACAGTGAAGTGCGGGGACGCCGCGCATCACCCATGAAAACGATGTTGCGCACATTATATCCTTCAGGAGCTTCGCGGCGGGCATGCCAGACCTGCTCGAGGATCTCGGCCGCGTCGAGGTTCGACAAGAGGCCCATCGTGCCCGTCGCGCAGAACGAGCAGGCGCGCGCGCAGCCGACCTGGGAACTCACGCAGACCGTGCACCGCGACGTGCCGCTTGATTCGTGGTCGTGGAAGATCAGGACCGTCTCGACGCGACGGCCCGACGCGAGCTCCACCACCAATTTCAAACCGCCCTCCGAGGGCACCCTTTGTACGACCGTGGAGGTGGTCACGCCGGAAAAGTGCCTGCACAGCGCCGCGGCCTGGTTCCGCGGCAACCGGGCGGCCTCGGGTGCCGTCATGAGCGACGCGGCCGTGAACTCGCCGCCTTTGTGGAACAGGTGGCGGTACACGCCCAGGAGGTGCTGTTCCTTCAGCCCGTTGGCCGTGCACCACTGCTCCGCTGCGGCCACGTCTAGGATGCTGCCACCGCTCGCGGTCGGGAGGAGTTTGGGTGAGCCGGCTAACCTGGCGCCAGTATCGAGCGTCCACGCCGCGACGACGGCGGGCAGCAGCGCGAGGCGCATGGTTCACAGCGCGTGCTCTCGTGCTTGATGCCGCGCGGGTCGCTGCACAGGCTCCTCTCTGGCTGCTGTCACAGCAGACCTCCGTATAGCGCACGTCCTGTAGAAGTGATGTTTTCCAGGCCACTACGAGTCACAACACGATCGAGATAAAGGCTCAAGCAGCGCCTTCACAAGCACAGAAGGAAACTGAAACAAAACCCGTGCAACAACCCGTACGCGCGCGCGACGGGTCCACGCGTCGTCGCCGCGACTACTTCTGAAGACTACGTTCCTTGAGACTCTTACCCGCGCCCCCCTCACCGGCGCCGGCGCGGGCTCCCCGTCAGCAGGTCGCGCGGGCCGTCGTCGTCCGTGGACGAGTCGTCGCTGCTGCCCGACTCGGACCTGGCCTTGGATTGCACCACGCGCGCCTTGACAATGGGGTTCTCGGCGGGCCGCTCGAGCGTATCGGACGGTGCTCTATACTTCAACTTCTCCTTCTTCGACCGCAGCGCCGCGAGTTTGAGGGACGACGGCTCGGCGTCGTCGACCAAAGGGTTCCGCACCTCGGGCCGGAGGTCCTGGGCTTCGGAAGGCACGGGCAGCCCTCGGCGCCCCAGCAAGTCGCGGTAGGCCTGGGCGCCGCTCATACCCGGTGCCGCGCCCCGCTCCTTCGCGTTGGCCTGGTCGATCATCTTCGTGGACGCGCTTCGCACCGCCTCCCGCAACGCGTCGATCTCCCGCTTCTTGTACTCCAGGGCCCGCGCCAGGACGTCGAACCGGTTTAGAGAGATGAGCCAGCCTAGCGCGGCGCACGCAAATCTAGCCCAGCAGCAGAAGCGCCACGTCTTGAATGTGGTCAAGTTGGTGGCCGGCCCGTAGAACGTCGTCTCCCAGTCGTCGTCCACCAGACCTTGTAAAACGGGATGGAGCACATCGTACTCCCCCTGGCGCATCCAGTGCTTGGCTAACGAGACGTCGGCCGTGGCCATGGCCAAGGTGAACGCTAGAGCAAAAAAGTACAGCACGACGAGGAGCCGCACTTCCAGGGTCAGCACGGGGTCGGGCTTCTCCGCGCCCCGGTTGATCTGCCACTGCTGCCAGGAGTTCAGGGCGCCCACGAACGCGGACGTGGCGAGCAAGTAGCCCCACCTCCGGAACAAGTTCGAGGTCCTGCCATAATGATCCAAGAGCTGGACGTCCTTCTGAAGGGCGTAGTTTATGATTAACGTGCCACCTGCTAATCCAGCTAACGCGCCTCTTGAAGCCGTGAAGAAGGCATTTAGACCCCGTTCCAACTTGATGGACCGGTCCTCCACTTGTATGTCATTCTTTAACGCAATGTCCACGGCATCGAGCTCGGCATCCAGCGCAGCGACGGCGTTCCGCCCCTCGGTCTTCCGTTCTCTTAGTTTTCTCTCCCCTTTAGAAAGAGGTCTTTTTCGCAGTTTCCGCCACCGTCCGGTCTTCGGGTCCTCGATATACGTCGGGATATCCTCGCACGTCTCGGGCTTGTGCAGCCAATCATCTATGGGTTGGAGATGCCGCTCGATGGGCTGCGTCCCGTAATCCGCGTCCGGCTCCAAATATTGCAGTAACGTCTTCATGTCTTTTATTTGCATCGTGCCGCCTTTCATGTCCGCCGGATCTATTCTAAAGCGCTTTCTTTTGACGCCGTCGCTATCGACGCTGTTGTCACTCTCGGAGCCGTCCTTCCCGATGGCCGCGCCGCGCGGCGTGTTCGTCGAGTCCCGGCCCTGGTTCTTCCACGTCTCCATGAGCTGCCGCGAGGGCTCACGAGACTTCTCCTTCTTGGAGAAGACGCTCCGTAACGAACTTCCGAGCTGCGTGAGTTTGGCAAAGGCGCCGGGGTTGTAGGACGGTTGCACATTGCGGGGAGGCAGGGGCGGCGGCTTCCTTTTCGGTTGTTCTTCGTCGTCGGACGAGGAGGACGCTGCCTTGTCATCACCGCGCAGGGGGGCCGCCTCGTCGTCCGAATCGGACTCGAGCGCGCCGGCGTTGTTCTTCTTGGGGGCATCGCTGTCGCTGTCGCTGCTGTCGTCGCGGCGCGGCATAGTGGTGCGGTCCTTGCTTGTCCTCGGGCAGTCCTTTGCGGCGAAAAGCAGCGGCGGTGGTGTGCGCGCTGCGTTGCGGCGCGGCGGAGACTCTGATCCGTCCGCGAGGCTGCCTCTAAGCGGTGTGGCGGGCAAATGGGCAGGGCGGCACCGGCCGCTGCCTGAAAACCCGACGGGATGGCACGCCGGTAAAGGGTTCGTATGGTTGGGGGGCCGGCCTCGCGCGACGACTCCCCGCGCGCCAGCCACTCGACGAAGAAGCCCCTAGAAACCCGCACCCACACCTTTACAAAGCTTGTGTGTTTGTGCGCGGCCTCCGTGCCAGCAGTGCCCCGGGCAGCCTCCGCGACCGCGTCGGACGCAAAGGCGCCAGCACGCCATCGATGGAAGACCCACCGAAGCCCCCCAAGGCCTCGGCTTTAGTACCAAGTAGGAAACAAGGCCGCCAGGACTGGGACCTCCAGCCCTCGGACGGCGCGAGCACGCCCGCCGAACTCTACTTAAAAACGGCGGACGACAGCAGCGACGACGGCGGCGATGGGGAGGACACGTACGCCGCGCTGCAGATCGGGGACGAGCTGCCCCACTTTCAAGCGGCGTCGACGAATGAGAGGGCGCCCGTGGACTCGCGCGTCTATGCCGAGAACCAGTGGCTCGTGTTGGTGACGTTCTGTCGCACCTACGACCCCGTCGCGACGTCCGAGCTCACGGCGCTCGCGGAGATGGGTAAAGAGTTTGAGGAACGGCGCG
>Ga0302122_10001970_pt1 | contig 12984 bp, 20 predicted proteins | sample CB21_SCM_MG_FD_203115 | JGI IMG/M metagenome (GOLD analysis project Ga0302122, IMG submission 203115) | Marine microbial communities from Western Arctic Ocean, Canada - CB21_SCM | ecosystem: Environmental > Aquatic > Marine > Oceanic | place: Canada: Western Arctic Ocean | collected 2017-09-28
GGAGACGTACTCTAAACTTATTGACAAATACATCAAAGATGGTGCGGAAAAGAAACAACTTTTCGAAGCCATTCAAACTGTCCCCTGTATTGAAAGAAAAGCAAATTGGGCCATGAAGTGGTTCGATACTAAAAATCGTTCTTTTGGTGAGCGTCTCTTCGCATTTGCGTGTGTTGAGGGTATATTCTTCTCTGGTAGTTTCTGCGCCGTTTACTGGTTGAAAAAAAGAGGTCTAATGCCCGGTCTCTGTTTCAGTAATGAACTCATTTCCCGGGATGAAGGTCTTCACCAAGAGTTTGCCGTCGAACTCTTCAAACTACTCCGAAACAAACCTTCTACCGAAACAATTCACTCAATTGTTAAAGAGGCGGTTGAAATTGAAAAGGGTTTCATTATTGACGCACTCCCATGTAATCTCATTGGTATGAACTCCGAGAAAATGTCCGAATATATTGAGTATGTATCTGACCGTCTTCTCAAACAAATTGGTCAACCCCCAATTTGGAACTCCAAAAATCCATTCGACTTCATGGAAAATATTAGCCTTGACGGTAAAACAAACTTCTTCGAGAAGCGGGTAGGTGACTACGGGAAGATGGACGATACATCTGACGAAATTGGTTTCGATGAGGAGTTTTAAAAAACATTTTACTATCAATTTATCCAAATTGACTGGAAAATGTGTGAATTAGTTTTGATAATTATTTAAAATGCGGAGGTATCATTCACGTCGTGTGCACCAAGAAACATACCAGTATCCTCGAAATCGGACTCTTGCATACCTGGTTTTGCTACCACGTCAACCTGAGCAATAGGGGGTGTTACAACTTCAACACCCTTTACACCATTGCAACCACAACCACTTTTTTTAGCAACTACATTATCCCTTTTTAAGTTCATCATACCCCATACGACCATTATGAACACAAGTGTGTGTACCAAAAGACCCATAGTCGAAGGACACCCTGTGGGAGTCGCAATCCTGGGACCCAATACCTTCCTGACGATACGGAACGTTTCAGGGTTTGCCACAATGAAAAAAGTCAAACCAGAAATCACAGAAATAATCAATTTTTCCTCCTGTTTCTTACCATTACAGCCACATCCACAATCTTTAAATAGACCCATAATTTATTTTATTATATATCTAGAAAAAAAATTACTTAAAGTCAAACCACCTAACATAAATATAACCCACTACAAACAATGTCGCTCACTATTCAACGCTCTTCTAACTTCACTGCCAACTCTGTGCAATTTTCTAAACTTCGTAAAAACAAAAATGGCGGTAAAACCGTTTACCTCAACCATGGCGACAACAAAAAAGTATACATTCAACTTCCCTATATGCGCTCGCCTTATGGCCTGAGTGCGTTTACAGATGAAACATCTGGGCGCACAACTTACTCTCTTGATCTCTCATTTGATCCAGATAACGTCGATGGAATGGAAATTCACGACAAGTTCAAGGAACTTGATGAATTGATCGTTACCACTGTAGCCAAAAATTCAAAGGAATGGTTGGGTAAAGAATTTAATGTGGCGGTTCTTCGAGAAGCCCTCTACAAACCAATTGTAAAGCCAGGGAAAGAGCAGTATCCAGCTACTCTTAAACTTAAAATTGCCACGAAACCCGATGGTACATTTGTACCTGAGAGCTACAACCCACAAAAGGAACCAGTAACTCTTGACACAATTGAGAAAGGCCAAAAGGTGATGACTATTATTGACATTGCTAGCATTTGGTTCATTGATAATAAGTTTGGTGTAACAATCCGCCTTCAACAGTGTCTTCTCGAGGCATCAACTAGACTTCCATCTTTCGCGTTCCAGGGTGTTGATGATGAGGTTGACGAGGATCAAGAGATTGATGAGGTTGACGAAATTGAAGAAGCTGATGAACAATAAATTATAATATAAAAATTCCAAAACCATATTGGTAAGAAGATTAAATATTTTTCTTACGAATATAATAATGAATCTCGGTTTAGTAAATGTTAACAATGAAATTAACTTTGATGGTCCAATTCATATCGATGTGTTTAAATGTGATGGATGTATTCCCAGAACCGTTCAGGAAAATGTCTCTATCAATCTGGGACATGATCAAGCTGTGCACACAGATTTTGGTGCGGGGATGAATGGATGGTTGACTGGGGGTCAGTGCAGTCTTGGTGACGAATGCGTCTGTCAAAATACACGAACCCTAAATAGAGGGTGTTCTATATGTAAGGCAATCATCCACGAAGGTGAGTGTATGAGGATTCATAAAAATCAGGAACTCAATAAAGAAAAAATACAATGGATGAAATCGAATATCGAAATTGTCGCCAAACATTACAAAAGTTTGAGAAGAAGGGGTGTTCTCACAGATGAAGCCTATGTTGAGTGTATCGACAAACTACAAAAATATGTAATGTAATAGTATCATGAACGCTACCCTAAAAAAAATACTCAGGGGTAAAAAGGCGTGCGCCCCTGCGTCACACCTCTGGTTGAAAAAGAAAAATGGAACGATGACAAAGGGAGCCGTGAAAATTGGTGAAGGTCAGTATGGGAAAGTGTACCGTGGGTGTATAGATGATACATGTGAAAAGTATATAGTCTATAAAGAAATCAGAACACCTTCGTTGAGTGAGAAGACAAATAATGTACCACTTGCAAACTACAAAAAAGCGATTGATGAAATCAATCCAAAAATGGAATACACTATCGCGAAAAAACTGGAAGGTTTCGGTGTTCCAAAAATGTATCTTTATAAGACATGTGACAATAAGGACATTCTCTATTCTGAATACATCAACGGACATGAGTTAGCTGATTGGTTATGGAACCAACCCACTCTCTTTGCCGTTCGTTCTGTCATGTTACAGGTAATATATAACCTTTATCGCATTCAAAAGAAGTATCCAGGATTCCGTCATCACGACCTCCATCTTAGAAACATTTTAGTGCGTCCAGTACCCATGAAAGAGTTGAAAATTGGGTTGGATGATAAGACTTATACAGTTTCAAATGCAGGATTTGAAGCTGTCATGATTGATTTTGGATTTTCCGTGTTTCCACGAATTAAGAATCCTCTCATCAACGCCAACAATTACAAAAATATTGGTATTTCGAGAAAATCTGACAAACATTACGATTTACACTACTTCTTAAATTCTGTACATGATATTGTTAGTCAGCCACGAACTCGGACAGAACGTGTAGTGAAGACATTCATTGAAAACCTTTTACCTGCAAACTATCTCGTGCGTGGTTCTAATGCTGTCAAGAACTTTAGACTGAGAGGAAATAAGTCTGTGAACACCAGTTTCGAAGAGGTTCTTTCCAAGCCTTTTTTCACAGGTGAGAAGAGTATGCCACTCGTAATTCCCACCGCTATACCTCAAAAACCTGTGGTCATTATGGTTCCCAGAAGGAAAACTCCAGTGAATCAAAAAGTTGCAATGGCACAAGCTATAGCGGTAATGAAGGCGAAACCACAAAAACGAAAACTCATTACCCGTCGAAAATAAATGTATAGTTATGATATAAACAATGTTGGCGTTCATCATTCTCACGGTTATCAATATCATCATTCTCATGAAAACTAATCAGGTCACCACTACAAGTGGTGGAAAGGGTTGGACTGTTTTCGGGACCATGGGTTGTGGCTGGACCGTGCGCCAATTGGAGTACATGAAAAAGAACGGGAAACCCCATACATTTGTCGATTGCGATAAGGAGGGGTGCAAGGGTATGACGGCTTTCCCCACCCTAAAACACCCCAATGGTGAGACTACTGTGGGGTACAAGGAGGTCTAAATTATTTATTACTCAAAAGTTGATTGTATCAACTTATCAATAATGATTATTTTATAGAATATTACGTAGTAGTGCGAGTACCTCTCCACCACAAACCACCTTCAGTTACATCAGGCTTCCCTCTCACATCACGGCGACAATTAGCTGGGAATGGCTTATGTGTACATGAAGCCGCTTCACCTTCACCATTATTTTCCTTATAGATCATGCAATTAACGTTATCACCTGTGTGCCAATCCACTGAGAAACCCGGACATAGGGAGTTGTCTTTACACGCAGCTTTGCATTCTTCTACAGCATTTGCCGGAACATCTACAAAAAACTGTGAATAAGGATACCCTGAGTTAACCCCATCCAAACGAGAAGTTGCTATTTTTGTAAATACGCTAGCTGAAGTAAAAGTTTCTGGATTACTAGCCTCAATTTGAGAAGGGGTCCCGACTGGAGCGGTATCCTCATCATCACCACCTCCACCTCCACCTCCACCTCCACTTGAGTCGTCATCTTCATCTTCTTTTTTAGTGTTCATCATCATAGCAGCCGCACTAGAAGAAGAACATACAACTAAAAGTCCAACACCTGCAGCTATCATTGGCATAGACATCTTATTTGGTATATACATATATTATTTTAGATACCACGGACGACCTGAAGAGAAAGTGCGAGTATGAACGCGTCGAGTAACGTGGCGATAGGTTTAAGAACAGTGATATGTTTCACAAGAGATTTGTTCCATACAACACGGAGAATAAAGGTGCTTACTAAAAGTGTCAACACAAAAGTGAGAATTTCGATGAGCATTTCTTTCTTAGTACGAGCTTTGGAAACTTCCTGAATCATTTATTATTTATAAACATTTTTTTTCTGACTGAAATGTAAATGAGTAAACTTCCATTAAGTGGTTCTGAATCTAAATTTACAAATAAAAAATGGGGAACATCTACGGGTATTGGAAATAACAATTGTTACGCTTACGCTGTGGGTGATTATGAAGCTTATAGATGGCAAAAGTCGATCCCAGGTGATCGTTCTGGTCTTTCTAACCTTAACCACACTTACACACACTGTAAAGATTTACCGAAACGCGTTGTTTCGGATAACCCAAAGAAAGTCTATAAAGTCAACCCCGATGAAAAATGTAAAAAGGGATATTTTAAGATAATGATGTTCGTTTCTCCAGGGAGACCAACAAACTACATTCGTCAAGGGGACTTCCACTTCTACAAGCAACATGGTGTTGTAGAGTACAAAATCAAGACTGGTGACACAATAGCATCCGTGGCAAAGTTCTTTAAAGTACCAGAATCACGGATAAAGAGGGCTGGTATATTCAAAATGGGTAAGCGTATCATCTTCAAAGCTAATATATTCAGTCACAAACGTGGGTGGGCAACTGGACCCCTCCTTACTGATGCTAAAGGTAAAATTATAATAGATCCCCGTAAAGCATCGAGAGATTACCCTGGGTTAAAGTATGAAACATATTGTAGTTCATTCTGTGTGAAAAACACTGGGATCAAAGTCGGTAAGACCCATCCCAAGATCCGCTAGAATGCTTTCTATATCAGATAAATTATCGACCTCAATATAATCAAATCGGTCTAAGACGGTAAATATAGATTCTTCGTTCAAGTGCACAGAGTTTTCCTGTGATGTATAATTGTTTTGAATCTTCAATGTAATTTTAAATTGAGATACATCAAAAACTTTTCTACATGTGGGGCATGTATTTTTACCTTGTGATTTCCATTTCTCTAGACAGTGGGAATGGAAGATATGTCCACAACGAATCGGAGGATTGTTCCTCGTTGACTTGACTTCGTTTAGACATATCGCACATGTAGACATTCTAGAGTATGGTACTAAAGTTTTTACCGTGATTTGACTCAATAAGTTTTAGATGGTTTGAAAATTTTATCACATGAATCACAATTATTACCTTGGTATTCATTCTGTAGTTTGGTAATCAATTCTGGACCAGACTTCTGGAGAAGTTGACGATAAGAATAGTTATCTTCTGGTTTGATACCATTTTTATTCATGATGAAATTGTTTGTAAGAGTAGAAGCACTGTTTAGAGTAAAGCATCTACCATCAGCCATTCCAAGTCGCTGAGACATTTTTAATATATAATTAGAAATTAATCTTCCTATTTTCAATCGTATACATCCACGATTTAAACCCTCTCTCTCTGATATATTTTAGCATAGAATCATTTTTGTATCCCAAATATACATCAAAAACGTCAGTCTCAACTGTGCGAGACACTCTCACCTGAGGTTCTTCGTTTATATGTTGATTGATAATGTTATAACCAAATGCAATTTCTTTTAGGTTTTCTGCGCCTGTAATAATAATCTTACCTGTGCTGAATATACTCGTTGTTATTTCTTTCATGTCCTGTGCAGGTTTAAATTTAACTTTAACAGCTGAATAACGATCAGGTTCAAACGACACTTTGAAAATATCTGAATATTTTTCAAAATGTTCTGCAACTTTAATAAGATTGAGATTGTAATTCAAACTGAAATTTGAATTAATCATAACAATCCTATAGGAATCAATTGGAATGTCATCCATATCAAGAAATTTCTTGAGAATATACGAAAGCTGAACAATTATTCGTTTGCAATCAAATAAGTCACAACACCCAGCAACTTGTACACTCCCATTTGGGAACAATTTAACAGACTTTGTACTGTATTGATCATGGTAAGTAAGTGTAATCTGATTGTAAAATGTAGTTGGTTTAAGTGTCCATTCAAATGAATTATCCGTCTCTACACCTTCTCTTTTTAATTTTAAGGACCCAATCTTTTCAAAAATAGTTCGAAGTCTTTTAATATTGATGTCTTGCATAAACTTCGATACCATGGTAATTGTCGTAATTTTGATTAATGATGGTTTAAACTCATCTGAAATGTTATCTCTGAATTCATTCAAAGTTAAAAGATAAGAAAAACTATTATTTGCAATAGATGAATACATATTTTCTTGAAAATTATAAACTTTAAATTGACTTAGGTTATGTATTTAAAGAGTTTAATGTTAAGGTGTTTATGGGAAGAGATGTGTATAGAACCGGTATAGTTGAAGGATTCTTTCCAGATAATCCACCTAAACGGGAAGACTTCTTCAAATGGTTTAAAAGTATAAAAAAATACATAAAAGATAATGACTTAGATGTCCAAATGCATATATGTGGTAATTTCTTAGTAAATCCCAATAAAACGTTGGATGTTGATATTATACTATATCATCCAGATGTTAAGGATTTCAAACATGAACAACTTTTGAAAATGAGAGACTTAATGATTCATTCTGTAAAAATTGGATACGAAAATGAGCTTATGATAGACATACAAATGTACTTACCTTATGACAATGATGGAAATTTTTGGGTTAAACCGATAGATTACTTCAAATATGGTAAAATTACAACAAAGTCGTTGTCTTATTTTGACAAAGTATATATAAACGATATTATGGTACAAGATTTGAAAGAATGTTTTGTTGATGTAAAAATGATTGATGAAAATTTATATATGAACACGTGTTTATCACCCGATGATAAATGGGTGGAGCGGATTAAAAGAGGTGTATTTTATAAAGACCCAATTAGACTAATTTAATATAGAGAATATATATAAACGACGGGTGATGGAGTGGTCTCAGACCCACGGTTTTCAGACTCTTTAAGAACCTCCACGTCATTTTCTTTAATTATAAACCCTGGAACATATACAGGTCTCCAATGTTCAATTTCAAATTTTTTTACTTTATTTTTCATGGTGACAGTAAAAACCTTTGTATCTTTTGGTAATGTGTCTTTATTCCACGCGGTCCATGTAATATCGTTAACATTATCTGTTATGGGATGCAAATCGTGCATCCCAGTTGCACCTTCTGCACATTCGTAACTACCAGGTTTACTGTTACATATAGCATTATCCGGTGTTACGTGTATTGTAACGTGTTCTTTTGTCAATCTGACATCATCAGCTTTGATATCTGATATATGAAGATTATAGTTTGCGTGATGATTGGGTACATTAATTATAAAATCATATTTATATTCTTCTGGCTCTAGCTCTAGCTCTGGTTCTGGATCTGTAGATGACATCATATAAGCTACCACAGATGAAATGATACAAAGTAATAGTATTATTATTATGGTTATATGTACCGTTTTCATATATAAATAAACAAATATTTTAACTTAGAGATAAAAAAGGATAATAAAGTATATGACTTCCTTTATACGATCAGCTAAATTTATACACGATGTCGATACAGGGGTAGATTTTGTAGAATTCATTTATGATCGTTATGTAAAAAATATCGGATATGAAGTATATACCGACTATATTTTTACTCGTCCAATTGGTGATTGGACTGTTATAAATTCTAAAAAATGTAGTATTCCGTATGAGAAATTTTTAGATACGATGGTTGAAAAAACAACCGAAGTTTATCATAAAATGGCAGAAATATTGATTGATAATATACTTGTCAATAAACAAAAGATCAATACATATATCCGAATGATACATACATTGAAAATTTTGGATTCGACATTTCAACCACCTTTCATTAACCCAAAGGTTAAATGGCAAAGAGATATGATAGTTAATTTTTGTTTAAATGACCTAAGGGATGTCATAGATACTTGCAGTGATACACAGAGACTAAAGTATTTCACTAAAGTAATAAAAAATATAGAATCAGACTTATCACAAGAAGTATAATAAATTTAATGAATTTAGTGGATATATGATAAACGGGTTCCACGGGTTCCATAGGAACAATTTGTTTTTTTTTACATGCGACTCCTCGGTCTATATTAGGGCGTGGGTGAATACGTTTTTTTAATGTACATGTCTCATTAGCATCTTTACATAAACCATAATCACAGAATACACTTTTATCTACGACAAACGTTTCATCTTCATCCTTCTTAATAGAAAAATCATCAAAAACTCCTGTCTGTCTCACATTTCCTGGAAGGGATAAGTCATGTATGACAAAAGGATTTATAATATTATTTGCATTTTCATCCTCGAGCATAAAATTACTCATCGGTTACTTTTACTTAGATAATAATTCTTAGTCTTGACTTTTTCACTATGCTCTACCCACATCTTGTCGAGATCAACATCTAGCATATGTGCTAATTGAAAAAGGTAACTGAAAACGTCACCCATTTCCATCATTATATCAGTTCCACGTTCCTTTTTTAAATGCATCTTTTTATATGTTTTTTTATGCTGTCTGATCGCTGATGCGAGTTCACCGAATTCTTCTGTAAGAAGTAGCCATACAGTATCAACTGCGGCTCGATCCCACCCTTTAGCTTTACATACTTTTTCGGTTTCCGTTTTATAATAATTTAAACTCATGCTTACTAGTAAATATACCCAAATCTTTAATTGATACCAATCTTGTTATTAATTGGTATTTTTGTCCCCACCCTACTCGTGCTTATAGGTTTATCAATTGGTCGCAGGGGGCTGTCAATGTCTTCAACGTAAGTTAAATATTGAGATACACCGGTTTGAATTTGCGATATAGCAGTGGATATAACACGAGAATTCATAACTTTCACCTGTTCGTTCACCCGTGAATGATGATCACCTGAATTGTTAATGAAAACGACTCGCATTATACTATATAAATCGTCTTTGTTCTGATAATCTATAGCGATGCCCGTTTTATTTTTGAAACCCTGACGAATTCCTCTCTGGAGAAGATTCTGATTAAAATCGGAAAAAAATAAAGTGTTCAACGGTGTTTCACATTGTTTGATGGATTCAAGGTGGAGGTTGTCACACATTTAATATAGTCTCCGAAAAAAAAACTATATCACTATATTAAATGTTGAACATTGCTGATTTTGATGAAGTGTATGCCAGTAAGCCAGACGTCGTGGATGAAATCCAATGTAAACCCCCAGCCTGCTTTATTGGTTCTTACGCTCCCGTGGCCAAGGCGGGTGAGATGGGTCCATTCTTCGTGAACACCTACCTTCTCCAGCCTAACCGTAAATTCGAAACTTTCGGGACAGTTTCTGTTCGAAGTGCTGACCTCCAATGCAAAAAGTAAGTTAAAAATAAAAATTCAAGAGAATGTATATGAGGGTCATTAAACGATCAGGTCGTATTGAGGACATGAAATTTGACAATGTCACCAATAGGATCAAGAACTTAACTTCCGGTCTCTCTAAAAATTGTGATTCGACTAAGGTTGCCCAGCAGGTGTTCTCATCTATGTACGATAATATCACCGCCCAGGAAATCGATACACTTTCTGCTGAAATTTGTGTTGGAATGATCACAATCGACCCCGACTATGAAATTCTCGCGACTCGTATCATTGCGAGTAATATTCAAAAGGTGTGCCCCAACAACTTTCATCTTGCAATGAGAAAACTCCAGAAGGCTGATGTTATTACAGATGAAGTTGTAGAAGTTGCCCAATATGTGAAGGATAATATTAAAACTGACCGCGACTTTGACTTTGGTTATTTTGGTCTGAAAACTCTCGAAAAAAGTTATCTTCAAAGGGTTGATGGGAAATTGATTGAAACCCCTCAATACCTATTTATGCGTGTTGCTATTGGTGTCCATGGTAAGGATATCCCATCCGTTCTCGAAACGTATGATAAAATGTCTCAGGGTTTTTTCATCCACGCTACACCCACACTATTCAATGCTGGTACCCCAAGACCTCAAATGTCTTCTTGTTTCCTTATTGCAAACAAAGGAGATTCGATTGATGGCATCTATGGTACCCTAACTGAGTGTGCGCAGATTAGTAAATGGGCTGGTGGTATTGGTATGCACATCCATGATATACGTGGTAATAAGTCTCGCATCCGGGGTACTAACGGACAGTCTGATGGAATTATCCCTATGCTCCGTGTATTCAACGCAACGGCTCGTTATGTGAATCAGGCTGGTCGTCGCAAGGGTTCGATTGCTGTATACGTTGAACCATGGCACGCGGATATCATGGATTTTCTAGAACTTCGTCTCAACCAAGGTGATGAGGAAGCGCGTTGCCGCGACCTTTTCAGTGCCATGTGGATCCCAGATCTCTTCATGAAGAGGGTTGAAGAGAGTGGTAATTGGTCTCTATTCTGCCCAGACAGGGCACCCGGTTTATCCGATGTATATGGTGACGAATTTGAGGCATTATACACCAAGTACGAGGAAGAAGGTCGTGCGAATGCAACGGTTCCAGCTACGGAAGTATGGAAAGCTATTCTCAAGAGTCAAACTGAAACGGGAACTCCTTATATGCTGTATAAGGATGCATGCAATAAAAAAAGTAATCAGAAAAATTTAGGTACGATCAAGAGTTCTAACCTGTGCACTGAGATTATTGAGTACACCAACAAAGAGGAAACCTCCGTTTGCAACCTAGCCTCTATTGCACTCCCAAAATATGTAAACAAAGAAACAAAGACTTTCGATTATGATAAACTTCACACAGTCACCAAGCTTGTCACGAAGAATCTTAATCGTGTCATCGACCGTAACTTCTACCCCGTAGAAACTGCTCGACGTTCCAATATGAAGCATCGTCCCATTGGTCTCGGTGTCCAAGGACTCGCGGATGTATTCATTCTATGTGGTCTCCCCTTCGACTGCGAAGAATCACGACTCATGAATGCGCATATATTTGAGACTATGTACCATGCATCTCTAGAGGCGAGTTCGGAATTGGCTGAGATTGATGGATCTTATGAGAGTTTTGAGGGCTCTCCCGCATCCCAAGGTATACTCCAACCTGATATGTGGGAGGGTGAGACCAAGTTCAGTGGTCGTTATGATTGGGACGCGATGCGTGAGCGTGTGAAGACGAAGGGACTTAGGAACAGTCTCCTCATGGCTCCAATGCCCACGGCATCTACGGCTCAAATTCTTGGTAACAATGAGTGTTTTGAACCCTATACGACTAATATTTACCTGAGACGTACCCTCGCTGGTGAGTTTGTGGTTGTCAATAAGCACCTCGTAGATGACCTCAAGAAGGTTGGTCTCTGGTCGAAAGATATGAAGGATCTCATGGTCAAGGCTGGTGGGTCTGTCCAAAATATCGCGGACATTCCCGATGACATTAAGAAATTGTATAAGACTGTATGGGAAATTAGTCAGAAGTGTATCATCGATATGGCTGCGGACCGGGGTCGTTTCATCGATCAATCTCAATCTATGAATCTTTTTATGGAAAGTCCTACAATGTCCAAATTATCCTCAATGCACATGTATGCTTGGAAGGCTGGTCTCAAGACGGGTATGTACTATCTCCGTTCAAAAGCTAAGGCTCGTCCAATCCAATTTAGTCTAGAACCTGATTGTGTCGCGTGTTCAGCTTAAAGTTTAGATAGTAATAGAAAGTAACATGTCTAAGATTATAGAAGCTATCGATAACATTGAAATTGGAAAATTCAATAACCGAAAAATTGTAATTTCTACAAAACATGGTACACCTTTACGTATTCAATTTCCCCGCATGTATATGCCTTTCGGTGTGTCGGGGTTCACCCCTGAAGTTGGTCCAACTAAATATAACATCGACTTTGCATTAAAAGGGCACGATGAAGAGGATAATTACATTAAAACATTTTACGAAAATATCAAGGAAATTGAAAATAAAATTATAGATGAAGTTTATAACCAATCTAATGAGATTTTCGGAAAGGAAATTGATAAAAATGAATTAATAACAATGTTTAATTCTAATATTAAGGAAACTCCTGACCGAGAACCGAAATTTAGGGTAAAAGTTGATACTGATCATAATGATATGATCAAGGCTAGTGTGTTTAATGCGAATAAACACCCAATCAAAACTGAAATTATTAACAATCTCTATGCAAGAAATTCGGGACATGCTATCGTTGAAGTTAACAGTGTGTATTTCTTGAACAGGAAGTTTGGTTGTACTTGGAAATTAAACCAACTCGTCGTATACGAACCACAAAATCTTAAGGGTTTCCAATTTATTGTTTAAAAATTAAAAAATGGTATATCATTTGAGCCTCCTTAAGAAGTTTACCCTGTACTCTGGTAAATTTCTTTGGGTCTAAACCTAGTTTAATCTTAGCAATTCTTACAGAATCATCCCACTTAGCGAGAGTCATACTTACTTAATAGATTTGATTATTTTTTT
>Ga0302122_10001972_pt1 | contig 12976 bp, 6 predicted proteins | sample CB21_SCM_MG_FD_203115 | JGI IMG/M metagenome (GOLD analysis project Ga0302122, IMG submission 203115) | Marine microbial communities from Western Arctic Ocean, Canada - CB21_SCM | ecosystem: Environmental > Aquatic > Marine > Oceanic | place: Canada: Western Arctic Ocean | collected 2017-09-28
TCTACGATGCAAGTGTTCTCAGCGCCACATCCCCCCGCCCGACTTCTGGTGCGTGTCATTCGTGCCATCCACCTTTCGAAATCAGCTCGCACAAGGCCTTAGCCATCTTGAAGACACACCTCGCAGAGTGGTCTCTCGATATTCCCCTCATCAAGTTCCTTTAGAGTGGGCTGCGGGCATATAGGCTTGCGAAGTCCGCCGAAACTTGCCAGTGGCACAGTGCCCTCCGAGTCACGAACGCGTGCCGCGGCGCCCACCGTACCGGGAATCCCCGTGGCTGCCTGCCTCTGCCCGCCCGGCCGTTTATGTTCCAGATGGGCAAGTTCAACTGTGACGATCATATGACATAATTCGTTTAGATTCGTACGTCGCCGCGGTAGCATCGCGGTCCACAAGCCAATCGGCGACGGCCTCGCGGATGGTGTCGTCTTTTAAGGGCGTTTTCGGCTTGAGGTAGAATCCACAGGAGCATAGACGGCGGGGCTCCCGCATAAATTTTGGCCATAGACTGCTCAGTCACTGCTGCAGAGTTGGCTTTTGCGCGCCGAAGCGTGCGACGAATTAGACGTTGGGCGCGGCGCGAGATAGAGTCACATTGGGACGCGGTGTGATGCGTGTGTCGCCGTTGTGCAGCGTCTGACAACGCGAGCGCTGTAGAATTATCAAGCAAGCAGTGAAAGTAATTGGCGGGCAACGGAAAAAAAATCACTTGCCGAAGCGTCGTAGCTTTCGGCTGTTTGCCCACCCACGCGTCTCTGCGTCCGCCGGACCGGCTTTGGTACCGGTAATTGAAATGAGCCGCGGGGCAACGCGGGACGGTCTAAGTTACCACACACGATAGTATTAAGGGGGCCCCAGGGGATAGACCACGACGGCGTTCGGCGCCTTCCCGACCTTCTCCCAGCGCCCGAGGCGCGGCTCCTTGCCCACGGCCGCGGCGATGTAAGCCCCGGACGCGGGGCAGGCTAGGGCGTTCACGAAGCCGAGCTGCGGGATGGCGCCCCGCACTTCCAGCACCTGCTTCGGGTCCTCCCGCGCCGCCACGCCCCACAGCCGGATGAAGCCATCGCAGCTCCCCGACGCGAGGAGGTCCGAGCGCCGCACCGACGCCACGGCCGAGACCCAGCGCGGGAGCGTACCAACGCTCGGATCGCCGAGCCGCTGGACCGCGTGGCCGTAGCCATGGGCTCTAGATACCGTGACCACCGGCTTCTTCCGCCGCGTCGACCACAGGCTCAGCCCGCCGTCGTCGCCCCCACTGGCGAAGCGGTCCTTGTCCACGACGCGTATGCAATCCACGGATCCACCTTGCCCCTGGTCGTGCGGCGCCCGGAACACGAGGTGGGTCTCGTCCCGAATCTTCCACACCCGGCAGCACGCGTCCCTACCACCGCTCAGTGGCCTCTCATCAAACCCGCAGTCCAAGGCCCCGACGGGCCCCGCGTGGCCGAACAAGGTCTCCACGTAGCTCCCGGCCTCGGCCTGCCAGTGCTTGACGTTCTTGTCGGCGCTGCTCGAGAACAGCTGCTGTTCCCGGTCATTATCCTCCTCCTCGTCCTCCTCCTCCTCCAAGCCTAACGCATCCCGGAACGCCAACGCTAAAATGTCGCCGCCGTGGCCCTGCAAACTGTGAACTAAAGTACCTTGGCGCACGTCCCAGATGTGGATCAATCGGTCCGTGCCGCCCGACGCTAGTAAACGGCCGTCCGACGACGCCGCCACGCATAAAACCCCGGCCTCCCTTGCTTGCCTCGGCGCCAGGTCGCCCTCGCGGGACGTGTTGGTCTCGCCCCTGCGCCGCGCGCGCGCGTCCTCCACCAACGAATTGGCTAATTTCGGCCAGCGCGGCAACAGCGTCCGCAGCTTCTGGCCCGTTTCAATATCGTGCTGGAGGAGGCCGTTGTCCTTCGCGCCCGAAAAGCACCAATTCCTCGTTTCGCACAGACACACGGACGTCACGGGCCCGCGGTGCCCCTTGAGCGTGATCGCCCGCCGCGCACAATCGTCGCCGTCGAAGTCCTCCAACCCGATGCGCTTGAACGCCCGCTGCGACCGCTTCTCTCTTTCTCTCCTTAATCGGTCGTGCACGTCCTCCTCCTCGTCGGACGCGGCAGCCCGCTGCTCGGCCACGTAGGCCTGCGCCCTCCTTAGTCTCAATTCCTCGACCGTCTCCTCGCGCTCGTCGCTCGCCGCGGGCGCCTCGTTCATGTCATCGTCCGACTCGCTCGAGATGGACTCGTCGTCGTCGTCCCCGAACGTCGCGCGCGCCAAGGCGGCCTCGCGCTCCCGGCGCTTGCTCGGCGGCTGGGCCTTCGGCAGCGGGCGTTTCTTGGCCATCGTCCTTGCTTCGCCGCAGTGCTGTGCTCAGGTTGGCTGCAGCGATGCGCCGCTTGCCTAGCTTGCTTTGCAATGCTATCGCCGTTGCACTCGTAGACGACACAATTAGATCGTATATCGTATAGAGGACCAGCGATACGAGATAGTTTAGCTCAAGCTCTCATGTCAATCCCATCGCCGCAGAGCTCGCGGCACGGGTTTTATTTCGCCGGGTTTTTGTCGAGTTGTAAGAAAGCCGGCCGGCCCGCGGCCGCCGCCGATGAATCGGCGAAGCGCGTGGCCTGCCGACTAGTACGAGCACTGCAACGCCAACGGACACCCATGGGAACTCGTGGTGTTACGGGGAGGGGGGAGAGGGCCTAGTCCGTGGAGTCCTGGGAGGCCTCGTGCTTCAGGTGCACGAGCGACAGCGCGGCGCCGTCCGCCGCCGCGCGCGCCGTGTCCGCGCGCGACGACTCGCCGCGCACGAAGGCGTCGTAGGCCTGGAGCTGGAGGTCGTCCCACGTCGCCTTGAGCTTCAGGGCGTCCGCCCGCAGCCGCGCGTCGGCCGCGTCGAACTGGTCCGCCAGGTCCCGCACGAGCTTCTCGGCGTTCTCCACCGACTCCTCGTCGGCCTGCATGCGGGCACTTCCGGTCGCGGCGACCGACGCCACCCTTAACCCTAAAGACGCGACGAGCGTCGCGCCCTTCTGGGCCAGCGCGACGACCCGCTGCCGCTCGGGAATCTGGTCCGGCACGCGCTCCTTCACGTACTCCACGCCCAAGGAGCCGTAGGTCACGACCTTCTCCCTTAGGGAACCATACCACTGCAGCGCCTTCTGCTTGTAGTCCTCCTCCTGGACCACTTCATCTTCCGGGGCGTTTCTATCAGCGGCGAGTTTCACCTCGGCGGCCGCCTCCGCGAGCGTCACGGGCTTCACCTCCGAGGGGGGCGCTCTGGTATCGATCTCCTCGGCCTTCTTGGCTAACGCGGAAGCGGACTCGTTTGTGGTATCAGACATGGTGCCCAATCTATCCCGAGCCGTCCGCGAGGCCTTGTTGAGCTGCATGGCGTTGCGCGCGCAGACGTACTGCAGGCGGACGCGATCTCTGCTTTCCACGGCCTCGGCCAACGCCTTGGCCAGCCCGACCATCTCGTGCAACGCCGCCAGGGACGTGGCCGGGCCCGAGACGCTCGAGCCCGCCTCCTCCTTCGACACCTCGCCGACGCGCGCTTCTTTCCCCTGCTTGAAGCGCGAGGCGAGCGCCGCCTTGGTGCGGCCCGCGGCCTCCTCGAACTGCTGGAGGGCGTCGGCGCCCCGCGTGGCCTCTCTCTCCGCCCGGCTAATTTCATAAGCCTGGGCCCGCGACCACGTGTAGAGCTCGCGCACGTCGGCCTCCCGTCTTTTAGCCGACGCGAGGGCCGCGGGGTCGTCCTCGATCAACTCTTGCCCGACGGCCGTGTCGTTGCCCACGACATCGAGCACGACGGCGCCCCAGCGTACATGTAAAGGAGACTGCTCCCGGGACGCCGCGAAAGCTGATCGGGCGTTCGCCAGTTCGGTGCTATCCGCAGCACACAAGCAGGCGAGCTCCGGCGCCTTGCAGAGCTCGGGGTGCGCCAGGCATTGGGCTAAAAACCGTTCCAAAGCGTCCGCCGCCGTCGGGGCGTTCGAGTACACGTCACTGGAGATGGGCGGGACCACGCACCCGGGGTACTCGTCCCTTAAGCAGCCGCGCAGCCACTCGAAGTCTCTAGGTGATCGTGAGAGCGACCCGCCCCCGATGGTCAGGTCGACGGAGCAGCCCTCGAAACGCGCTCGCGTTTTTAGGGCAAAGGTGCCCGCGACCGCGCCGTCGGCCACGCTCACGTCCAACACGTCCACCTGCGAGTAGTCCCGGCCGAGCGCCGGCGCGGCGAAGAGCCCGCGGGCCCGCCCGGCGGCCTCCGACAGCTTGGCCGTCAGCGCCTTGGCCCGCTCGAGGACCTCGGCGTTGTTGCGCACGGTCTGGACGAAGGTAGCGAGGCCCTCGCAGGGGTTGGCCCGCGGCGGCGCCTCGTCGTCGGCCAGGTCCACGGTCGCGAGCTCGTCCTTCTTCTCGGTGGCCATCTTAGCTTCTCCTGCTGCCTGTTGCAAACTGGCTGTCGGACCTAGCCCGTCAGCGTTTCGCTGCTGGGTCGCTTCGCTGCGGCGCTCGCTTGTAAACTGGCAGGCGATGCGGAATGCCAGACGACGCACCAAGCTGCGGAGGCCTTGCAATTATTGCGCTATAGCTATGCCACCGGGCTCAGACGAGGGCGTAACAGGGCGGACGGACGACCTGTATCGCTCCTAACGCGGGGCCTCGACGCCTCCGAAGCGTGCGGCCTTTTTCGAGAGGTTTCCCTTCCTCGGGGCGCGAAAAAATACCCGCACGAATGTGCAAAAAGTGCGGCTTGTCGAGCTCGGCGACCAAGCCACTGTGACCTCAGGGACGCTCCGGACTACCTAGACAGCACTCCCACGATCGGTGGCACCCGCAGCATGCAGGACTACAGTGCGTAGCAGCGTCGTGACCCCCACCAGAACAAATATAAAATTCGGCGCCTGCTGGCGTCGGCGCTGTCTAGAGACTGCTTCCACACACACGCGCCGCCACGCTACGGAAGAGACGCGCCGCGCCCCGCAGGCTACCTCCTCAAGTACATTGTCATTGGTGACACGGGCGTGGGCAAGAGCTGCTTACTCCTGCAGTTCACGGAGCCCGGCTCGACGTTTAATGAGAGACATGATGTCACAATTGGCGTGGAGTTTGGAGTCAGAAGAGTAGAAGTGAACGGGCAAGCCTTGAAACTGCAGATCTGGGACACGGCCGGGCAGGAGTCCTTCCGGAGCATCACGCGAAGTTACTATAGGGGGGCCGCCGCCGCTTTACTCGTGTATGACATCTCGCGACGAGCGACCTTCCGAAACTGCAAGACCTGGCTCACGGAAGCGAGAGCGTGTGGTAACCCGCAGATGGTCGTGATCCTGGTGGGGAACAAGTCCGATTTAAGTGCTGGGTCCCGGGCGGTCTCCGAGGCCGAAGGGAGAGCTTTCGCGGACGAGCACGGGTTGCTCTTCTTAGAGGCGTCGGCGAAGCAGCGGAAGCACGTGGACGAGGCCTTCACGCGGCCCGCCGAGGCCATTCATGGTTTACTAGGGGCGGGCACGATCGAGGCCGGGGACCTGAGCGGCGTCAAAATCGGGCCCGGCGGCCGGGCGCGGGCGGACGCGGGGGGCAAGGCGTGCTGCTAAGGAATCTTGTGACTGGTACTTAGCACTGCCGCGCGGCGTCGTCCGTGTGACGGCGCCGGCGCGATGAACTCACAGAAACCCCAGAACCTCCGCGTGCTTCGGGCAGAACCGCCTCAAATACGCCTCGAGCTTGCCGCCCGTGTCGCCAAGTTTCTCGCACCCGAGCTTTTCTGAGGCATCCCGAATCAACGAGCGCGCCCTGTCAATATCGCTTTGACTCCCATCCGTCATGACCTCGAGCTCCATGACGGCGTGGCCGTAGGACGCCGCGTCCACGTCCACGGAGACCCCGTCCAGCGTGTACTTGTCCCTCCTCGTTCCAAAGGCCGCGAACGGTTGCAAAGCGTCGGGGAAGCCCACGCCCAGCGCCGCGAGCTCCGCCGTGATGGTCGGGACGTCCTCAATTTCTCTAAATGCTGTAGTCTCGCCGCCCGACGCCTGGCGCCGTTGCTGAGCCGGCACTTTCAGTTCCCATTGCTCGTCGCGCCGTCGCAGCCACGTGTCGCGCGTCGTCAGCGCCAGGTCCGGGGTGTCAAAGTACTCGTCGTAAAACTCCACCGTCGCTTGCACGGCGCCGCCCAGCGCCCGCACGCGCGCCGCCAGCGCCTCCGGTTTTAGTACAACAGCAAATTTTTCCTCGACCTCGACCGCGGCCGCCATTGTGGTCACGCGTCGTTGTGCGGGTCGGTGCAGCGCCGCGGCGCGCCTCGTGACGGCGAAGAGGACCAGGCGGCGCATCCGCTCTCCCTGGGCTGCTGCTCTCTACACCCCTGTAGAGTCAAGACAGGTCGTCGGCGGCAGCACGGGTTGTCGGAGGGACTGTCAGCGATCTGTCAGAGCATAGTAGTGGCCCAATAGCGCAATGTACGCAGCGGTATTTTTACTCGCGCGCGAGTTTTTTCGCGCGGGTTTCTCCAGCTCAAAAGCGCCTGTTAAAGCGCTTAAACGCCAACACAGCGTAAAAAAACTGTGAACCAACACAATGCGGGCAGCCGATGCATATCGTGCGCGCAAACGCGAAGAGGAGGACTGCGTGCTCGTGGCGGAATTGGAGCATCCCCTCATCGCGCGGCTCACGCTGAAGAGGAGCACGCGCCTCGACGCCGCGACCTGGCGCGCGACGCCAAAAACGGGCGGCGGCACCGGCACCGCCATCAAGCTGGAACAGATACAACCGAGCCCCGGCGACGAGCGCGTCTTCGTCTCGATCCACCAGCGCAAGGACGGCCGCCACGATTTTGTAAAACTGGAGGACGCCTTACGCGGCCGGAGCCCGCTCGTCGTCTTGGACGAGGCGGACGTGAAAGACGGGAACCGCCTCTTCTACGCCCGCCCCCGGAAGCAGAGCTCCCTAGCGCAGCTCGCCACGGTACCCACGAAGCTCTGGGATCATCCCGACTTGGCCCCCCACGGCACGTGGACGAATTATAGCGTGGTGCCCTGGCTCTGTCTCGGCCGGACGGCGGCCGTGCTTCTCAGCGACGAGGAGACGCTGTGTAGGGAGCTACCGGAAGAGCGCATCTTCGAGCATTTGCGGTTGGTCATAAACTGCCACCAGGCCCGGGCCCTGAGGCCGTACAAGGCCGCAAAAACGCCGCCGGAAGTCATTGCGCACGCCGTGCACACGTGGTACTCCACGGATAGGGTAGAGACGAACCGGAAAATAGATGCTATAAATGAGCGCGTGTACGCCGTGCTCCAGGACGGCGGAAGTGTGGCGATCCACTGCCTCGCGGGCATCCATCGGGCCGCGATGATCACGGCCTGCCACTTCCTCTGGCGCCACCATGTGCTGGGCCACACTTCCATTTCTTGCGACCGGGCGGACGTCTACCGGAAGCTGATTTCCGTGCGGCCCCACGTGTCGCCGGCCTACGAGGACATTTTGCGCGGGTACGAGGCCCATCTCCTAGAGAAATAAAACATGTCATATTAGCGCCGCCGCGGCGACCGCTTGCCGTCTGCGGTCCCCCGGGGCGACAAATTGGGCGACCAGCACACGGCCGTGTCCACGGCCGAGGACCGCAGGGACGCATCCGCGGCGTTCATGGCGTTCTTCCGGTCGTGTTCCGCCCGTTTCGTCGCCACGGCCGTCGTGATCGTGTTCGCGTCGAGGCGGCCGCCGCGGCCGTACGCCGCCGACTGCACCGCCACAAACAGCTTCTCGATCTCGCGCCCGCTAAAGTCGTCCGTGTCGAGGGCCACATCTTTTAATAAAGAGGGCGTCACGTCCGCGGAGACACGTAGCCGCGCCGGCGCCCGCGTGAGCGCGTCCCAAAACGCTTTCAACCGCTGCCACTTCAGCTTCTTCTCCATGAGCCTCGCGCAGTAAATATCGTAATACAGGTTCACGAGCTTGGCGCGCGCCTCGTAGGCCGGCAGGCCGAAGTACAGCGTCTCGTCGACGCGGTCCAAAACGGCTTCGTCCAAATCTTCGGCGCGGTTCGTCGCCAGCACGAGGACAAAAGAAGTCGTCGGCGAGCCCGTCTGGTACAGGAAGGCGTTCAACGCGTTGCGCATGTGCTCCGTCAACCGAGCGCGCGACCGCGACGCCAAGAACGCCTCGGCCTCGTCGATGAACACCAAAACGCCCGTTTCGGATGTCCGCGCCCACCGGAACAGCGTATGCAACGCAGTCACACCGTCCGACCCCAACGGCCCCACGTCGCCGCCCGACATGAGCGCATATTCTAAACCGGAAGCGATGGCCAGTTTCTTGGCCACGAGCGTCTTGCCGGTGCCCGGCGGGCCGTGCAACAGCATGTGCCGGAAGGGCGCTCGATTCGCCTTGGCGTTCCGCGTGGCGATGGCCAGTTGGAGGACCCGATCCGTCAGGTCGTCCGGGAGGACCACGCCCTCTAAAAAGGCGGCCTCCTTGGCTCTTTCTTTTTGTCTTAATTCTTCCGCCAGTCGATGCGCCTCTTCTACAACGCGGAGGCGCTGGCCGTCGACAAGAGCGCGCGCGGCTCGTGCAGCCTCGCGCCGCCCGTCACAGGCCGCGGCGTACGCCTCTTGACGCCGCTTCTTGACGTCCCCGTAGAACTCGCGGTCGCCCTTGGCTAAGCGTGTTCTTGTGGTCTTATCTAGCTTCCGCCGCTCTACAAGGAGCTTCATGGTGGTCAGGCGGTGCTTCGCGGACTCTACTCCTTCACTTAAAATATGTGCCATGGAGTAACAGAGGGCCATGCAGAAAAAGACAAAAAAAAGCCTCAGGTCCATCAGCCGGCGTCGAATAATCACCAGGTGCCGCGGCGTCCTTAGAACGAACACCAGGGGCGACAGCAACACCCCCACCAGCCCCTTGGCGGCCGTCGTCGTCTTCCCAAAGTAGCGCCGCGAGGTCTCCCGCACGAGGCGCGGTCTTCCGAGATACGCCTCCGCTAAAGACCTTGTTAAAATAGCCGCCTCCCGCGCGAAGTGGCCACCACCGACTAATGCAACGATTGCGCCCACTAATGTCGTGAGGAGTTTGGGGTCGTCCAATAGAGTCGACGCGCCGCGCGCCACGTAGGACGAAACTAACTGCACGGCCTCCAGCACTCGCTTCCTATCTTCAGCCGCCTTGGCGCGCATGGCCCGCAAATGGATGTCCTCGTTCGCCCGGTTCATGGCCGCCCTCACTTCCTCCTCCGCCTTCACTCTAGCTAATTCGGCCTCCTTCCTTAATGCTTCAATCTTCACCTCGTCCTCTAACCGTTGTTTCAACAGAGCTTCGTCGGTCTTCCGCCGGACTTCTTCCTGGTCCCTTACAGACTGCTCCTGGAGCCGTAATTTCTCCGCGTGGCGGTCGCGCGCCGCGAGGTCCTCCGCTCGTGCGCGGTCTCGGAACGCGGCGTCCTCCACTCTTAATGTAGCGTTTTCTAATTTCTGCCTTTGCAACGCCGCCTTCTTCTCGGCCAAAGCCTCCTTGTCCAACACCTCTTCGTTCTCCAGTGACACGTGATCTTTCCGAGCTTCGCTCAATCGTTCTTCATCCAGTTCTCGCGGTTCTAAGTGCAACCGGTCGTCCAATTCTTTGAACCGACTGGCGGTCTCGTTCGCCCTGACACTTAAGAAGCGCGTCGTATCTCTTAAATGCTCCTGCTTCTTCCACAGTTGTTGGACCGCCCCCACGCCGTGCATGAACAACACGGGGTCGTCCACGATGGCCACGTCGTCCACGAACACGGGCGGCTTCCTCGGCCCCTGCGCGAAGGCTCGGCGCCCCACCCGCACCGCCTGCGGCACCAAACTTTCGATCTCTTCCCCAATGACGCCGAAGCGCCGCCGCCCCTCCATCGTATCTTTTTCCAGCTCGTAGACCTTCAGGGGGATCTTCGACACGATGTCCAGCAGTTCCGCCGTGTCCACCTCCTCCACGTCCTTGTAAATATCCGGCGCGCGCACGCCGCCTCGTTTATCCGTGGCCTGGTCGCGGGCTCGCGCCCGCGCGGCCTCCTCCCGCTCGAGTCGCATCTGCACCGCCTCCGCCTCGAGGAGGGCTTCCCTTCGTTTAACCTCTTCCGCCTCAGCGAGTCGCGCCGCTTCCTCGGCCAGCGCCGCCTCGCGCATTTCTCGCTTCATAGCGGCGGCATGAGCGTCCCGTTCCGAGGCCTCCCGTTTCGAGGCCGTCTGGAGCTCGGCCGCCTGCTGGCGCTCGGCCGCGTCGGCTTCTCTGCGCTCGGTCGCTCGTCTTTCATCTTCTAACAACTGGCCCTTGGCCTGTTCGAGGCGCCGCCCCTCGGCCTCCACGAGCGCATTGGCCTCGCGCTCCATCTGCACGCGCACCGCTTCAATAGCTTGGGCCTCCTCCTCCTCGATCCGCAGCCGCGCCGCCTCCGCGTCCCGGACGGCCCGGTCGGCGGCGTCCTGGGCCGCCTCCTGGGCCTGCTGGGCCTCCTTAGCGCGGATCGCCGCGGCCTTGGCCTCGCGCTCCTTCATGGCCTCGGCGGCTTGCTCCCGTGCGTCGTCCTCGAGCTGGAGCTGCGCCCGCTGGAGCTCGGCCTCCCGCAGCGCGGCGGCCTCGCCGTCCACCGTCTGTTGGGCGGCCTGGGCCTCGGCCTCACGCGCGGAGGCGGTGTCCGCGGCGCGCTGGTCCGCGGCGCGCTGGGCGTCGAGCGCTTGCGCCGCAGCGGTCTCTTCAGCGGCCGCGGCTTCCTGCGCCGCTGCCGTCTCGCGCGCGGCCGCAGCGTCCTGCACGGCCGCCGCGTCGGTCGCCTCGGCGGCCGCGCGGTCCGCTTTAGCCTGCTGGGCAGCGACGCGGTCCGTTTCTGCCGCTGCTGCCGAACGGTCCACCTCCGCCGCCTGCTCCGCAGCCACGCGGTCCCGCTCAGCCTGCTCTGCGGCTACGCGCGCAGACTCGGCCTGTTGAGCGGCGACGCGGTCTTGCTCGGCCTGCGCCGCGGCGAGGCGCGCCGACTCGTCCGGCTCCGCGGCGGCGGGCGCGGCCTCCGGCTCCGCAGCGGCGGGCACTGCCGGCTCCGCGGCCGCCGCGACGGGCTTCCGGAGCGCTGCTAACCGAGCGCGCGCGGCAGCTGCTCGCGCTGCCGTCGAGGACGCGCCACCTCCGGTTCGGGCCTTGGCCCTCTCGGCCGCCGCGCGCGCCGCGTCGAGGTCGGCCTGGGCCGGGCTGGCCCGCAGGACTGCGAGCAGCAGCAGCAGCGGGCGCCGCATTATCGCTTCGCCCCGCACAGCGTAAATGGGCAGCCCTGCCGGACTTTTTGTCTGCGTGCGGGTATCTGAAAGTTTGCACGGGTTTTCCAACAAAATCGGAGATGACTCCCTTGAGGGCTGCAGTTGCCGCTATCTGCACCTAGATCAGTAGTAGGAAGACCTGCTGGGCTGCACACGTCGCCTGCTGCCTCAAGAAGGCGTTATAAGGAGAGCGCACATCAATAAGGCAGAGCGTCGCCCGCTGCCTACGAGAGCACAACTCACAGCGACAGACATGGCCGACGCCGACGCCACGGCAGCCACCGACCTCGCGGCGCTCATCGCTGCTTCACCGGACGGCGACGGCGCTGCGCCCGAAGCCGCTCGCGCGCAGAAGCTGCGCGCGGCGCTCAAGCGCGCGCACGACACGGCCCTCGCGCGGAGCCGCGCCGCGGCCGCGTCCGCGGCGCTGCTTGGCGACGCGCGGCGCGGCGCGGCGGCGCCGGAGCTGGTCCTCGGCGACGCCGAGACCATCTGGCAGCAGCTGCGGCTGCGCGGCCGCGACGGCGACCGGCACGCCCTCGCCGCCGAGCACTGGCTGCGGGAGCAGGCGGCGGTTGCCGAGGAGGAGAGCGACGACGACGCGTCGGGCGACGACGACGAGGAGGAGGAGGACGACGACGCCTCCGACGAGGAAGACGCCGCCGAGGCGCCTTCCCCCGCCAAGAAGAAGGTCAGCTTCGCTCCGGTCGAAGAGGAAGACGCCGAGTTCTCGTCCGGAGAAGAGGACGAGGACGAGTGGGACGAGGACGAGGACGAAGGCGCGGCGGACGGCGGGGACGACGTCCTGGAGGACCGCTTCTTTAGTTTGGCGGGCATGGAGGAGTTCGTGGCCGAGGACGAAGCGTTGATCGCCCAGGGGCCCTCGCCCCAAAATTCGGACTCGGACGAAGATTCTGAGGAAGAGGACGCCTCCGACGGCGAGTGGGCCGGGAGCGACGACGAGGAGTACGGTAGGACCGCGCGGTACGGGGACTTCTTCGAGAAGCACGAAGCGAAGAGGATTCCCAAAATGGACGCGAAGCACAAGGAGGCCGTCGACGCGCTCGAGGCCGACCACGTGATTGAACCGGACCAGCGGCCCTGGGAGTTAAGGGGCGAGGTCAAGGCAAGTGATCGGCCGCGGAACTCCTTACTAGGCTTAGACGCCACGTGGGACGGGCACAAACGGGACCCGCCACCGCTGGATGCCGAGTTTGGGTTGAAAATCGAAGATGTGATCAAGGACCGCGTCCTGGAGTCGAATTTTGATGATGTCGTGCCCCAAGACATTGTGGAAAAAGCCTACGCCGAGCGGAAGCAGGGGCATACTGAAGAGGACGACGACGGCGCGCTCGGGGTGAAATCCAAACTGGGCCTCGGCGAGGAGTACGAGAAGGACTACGTCGAAAGACAGGAGCAGGGCGTGGAAGAACCGAAGCTTCTTAGAGATGAAGGCTTAGACGAGAAGTGGCGGAAGCTCGCTTCTAGGCTCGATGCTTTGTCGCACTTCGCGTCGCCCTTGGAGCGGCCGGCGCTGGATGAATCCATCGTCGCGGCCCGCACCAAGGCCTCGGCCATTCTCTTGGAGGACGCGACGCCGGGCGCTGTTTCGACCGAGGACGGCCTGGCCCCCGAGGAGGTGCGCGCCAAAAAGAGAGGAAGGGACGAACTGCAAAGAAGTGGGGAGGAAACGACGCGCGACGAGCGCA
>Ga0302122_10001976_pt1 | contig 12961 bp, 10 predicted proteins | sample CB21_SCM_MG_FD_203115 | JGI IMG/M metagenome (GOLD analysis project Ga0302122, IMG submission 203115) | Marine microbial communities from Western Arctic Ocean, Canada - CB21_SCM | ecosystem: Environmental > Aquatic > Marine > Oceanic | place: Canada: Western Arctic Ocean | collected 2017-09-28
CCAAGCATTTCGATACACGCGAAGAAGCCATAACCGCCGTTGAAAAGCGTATCGTCCGAGCAGTTCTCGTCGTATCCGAAACCGCCCGAAGCGATTTCCAAAACGACCAATCCGCAGGTCTCGAAATTATATTTACCTTCGCCAACGAAACCTCGCAAAGCGCAAAAAGCCGACTCCAAAACGTAATCAAAGAGTTCGACAAAAGCGCCCTCGCTAAACGTATCCAAACAATGGCTCTGCCGGAGTCATTCGCGAAGCCGACCAGTCTATCGATCAACAACATCGCCACCAGCGAATCCACCGGCTCATTCGTTCTCGGACTCTTCCTCCCCTACTTGATCGTAATCTCCGCTGCCTTCGGAGGCATCCAAACGGCTTTCGATTTATGCGCCGGCGAAAAGGAACGCAGCACCATGGAGACCTTGCTCGTGTCTCCCGCTTCGAGATCGGATATCGTCCAAGGGAAACTCTTCACGATTTTCACGATCAGCCTTATTGCCTCCCTTTGCGCAATCACGGGAATTGTCGGTCCACTAGCGTTCGGACTCGATTTTCTCAAAGACAGCGTAGGCAATCAAATCTCTATCAATCTCACCTCGGTCCTAGCGATGTTGCTGATCGTAGTCCCATTGGCTCTATTCACCTCTTCACTCTTGCTCGTCATTTCCAGTTTCGCTCGAAACCAAAAGGAAGCCCAAACCTATATTCTTCCGTTCATATCCATCATTCTGTTGCCAGCGATGCTATCCACCATCTTCGGAGCGGAAACCCAACTCTACACAGCATTCATCCCGGTCATGAATATTTCGCTGACCATGAAGCAAATTCTCGGCGACCTCTTCGACCCGCTATATTTCGCGATTTCCCTAGGAAGTTCCTTTCTCTACGCCTATATTGTCATGCGCATTGCCACCGCTTTCTTCCAAAGAGAGAACATTCTCTTTCGGACCTAACCGACAATTCCCAAGGCGCAGCAAAGCAAACATCCGTTCCTCAAACGTTTTATTTCGAACGTGAGGCCGGATCAGGCTTTACGCCCTCATCCGGACCGCTAATTACTAATCGAGTAGTCCAAACTCTATCCCCCCTCTATTTCAGCGAATACCGATGAGCGCAAATCCAGTCATTTTCAACAACACCGTTCTCCGCGACGGTCACCAATCACTCGCAGCAACCCGCATGACGACCGAGCAAATGCTGCCCGCTCTCGAGCTGCTCGACAATATAGGATTCGGTTGCCTTGAAACTTGGGGCGGAGCCACCATCGACGCAGGGCTGCGCTTCCTAAAAGAATTTCCCTTCGATCGCCTCGACGCCATTCGCGCCAAAACGAAATCGAAGCACATGATGCTTCTACGCGGACAAAACATCGTCCAATACGCCCACTTCCCCGACGACATCGTCAACGCATTCATCACGACCACTGCCAACCATGGCATGGACATCTTCCGCATCTTCGACGCCCTGAACGATCCCCGCAACATGGGCACCGCCATCAAAGCAGCCAAGGCTGCCGGCAAAGAAGCACAAGGCGTCATCTGCTACACATCCAGTCCCGTCCACAATACCGAGAGCTTCATCAAACTCGGCCAGGACCTTGAAGACTTAGGTTGCGGCTCGCTTTGCTTGAAGGACATGGCCGGCCTCGTTCCGCCACGCCAAGCCTACGACATCATCAAAGGCCTCAAGGATAGCGTTAAGATCCCAATCGTTCTCCACACTCACGAAACCGCAGGGATCGGCGCAACGACCTACTACGCGGGCATCGAAGCCGGAGTGGATTCCATCGACACCTCCATCATTCCTTTCGCCAACGGCACCGGCCAGCCCGATACCGCTCGCATGCTCGCTCTGCTCGAAAACCACCCGCGGGCTCCGAAGTACGACCTCGACGCTCTGCAAGCGCTGCGCGAGCACTTCACCAAAGTCTACGAAGAGCTCTCCGACTACACCAGCTTCGCCAACGAACGCGTCGACGCTGACGCCCTCAAATATCAAGTTCCCGGCGGCATGCTCTCCAATTTCCGCAATCAGCTCAAAGAGCAGGGCATGGAAGACAAATTCGAAGACGTTTTCAAAGAGATCCCCGTTGTACGTAAAGCTCTCGGTTGGATCCCGCTCGTAACACCGACTTCGCAAATCGTCGGCGTGCAAGCCATGCTCAACGTCAAATTCGGCCGCTGGAAGAACTTCTCTCCGCAAGCCACCGACATCGCTCTCGGCTACTACGGCCGCACTCCGGCTCCAGTTGATACTGAGGTCCAAAGAATCGCCGCCACGAAATCCGGAAAAGATCCAATCACCTGTCGCCCAGCCGACCTGAAGGATCCCGGCATGGACGCCCTCCGCGCCGCCCTCGCCGCGAAAGACTATCCAACCAATGACGAACACTGCGTCATCCAGGCCATGTTCCCCCAAGAACTAGAAGTCTACTACAAGTCCAAAGACGCGCCGACAGCACCCAAGCCCACCAAAGCTGCGTCAGCCGATCGCGAATCAATCGATCTCGGCTCCGGCCCGCGCCACTACGGCATCAACCTCGACGGAAAACGCTACGCCGTCACCGTCGACGAGTCCTAAGTAATAGCAAGGCGGTAGGGTTCGTTGTCCCAACGAACCGTGGAGTTGAATAAGGCTGTGTGCAGCTGTATGGGACAAACAGCCCTACCAGACGACACTTTAAAACACACACTCTCTTTACCTTTTAAGTTACAACGTTGGTCGATCGTTCATACTAGACTTTTGCCTTACCCGAGGCCGCGTTCTTCGAGCTCGTCCTCATCCCAACCGAAATGGTGTCCTAGCTCGTGCAGGTAGGTCACTCGAACTTCTTCGCGAAATGCGATTCCCTCCTCTTCGCAATAGAGCTGGATCGCTCCCAGGTATAAAACGATCGGTCCGTTTTCCTCGCCTAGCCGATCCTCTTCGAAAGAGAGATATTCTCCCAGCAACTCGATAGCCTCCGGATCTCCCTCCAAAGCATCGGGATGCCAATCTCGATAAATCACCGGAAGCCGGTCTGCCAAGCGTTTCACCTCGGATGGAAACGATTCGATACTCGATTCGACAACTGTCACCGCCTCCCTCTCCAAGTGTCCCCAATCGTATACAGGCAATCGGAACATCTTCATCATCCAGCTAAGCGGCAACTCGGATTTCCCGGAATAGGAACGGCTTCAAGCAACGACTTAGTGTATTCATGTTGTGGATTTCCAATAACTTCGGCAGTCACTCCCTGTTCGACGATTTTCCCGGATTTCATAACAACCGTTCGGTCGGAGATTTTTTTCACGACGCTTAAGTCATGTGAGATAAACATGTAAGCTAGGTCGTGCTTTTTTTGAAGATCCATCAGAAGGTCGATTACCTGAGCCTGAATCGTCACATCCAATGCGCTCACCGCTTCGTCGCAAATAATCAACTCCGGTTTCAAAGATAATGCGCGGGCAATGCAAATACGCTGACGCTGACCGCCACTAAACTCGTGAGGATAGCGAAACACGTGCTCAGCTCCGAGTTGCACTTCTTCCAAAAGCCGCACTGCGATATCGGTTTTCGATTCGCCTTTCAGCGTTCCGTGCTCCTCCAATCCCTCGGTCAAAATATCCAAAATCGTCATACGCGGATTCAGAGAACTGAATGGATCCTGAAATACGATCTGAAGATTTTTCCTAAATGGCAGGAATGCTTTACAACTCAACCCGACCAAAGAGTTTCCCCGATAGGTTATTCTCCCAGAAGTCGCCTTTTCGAGTCCGAGAATCGTCCGCCCTAAGGTACTCTTACCACTTCCCGATTCACCCACGATCGCGAGTGTCTCTCCGCTGCGAATATCCAGTGAAAGATCGTCAACCGCCTTCACGTGTCCCACCGTTTTGGAAAACAATCCCTTCTTAACAGCGAACCAAGTCTTTAAGTTTTCTACGGAAATAATCGCCTCGCCGGAATCTCGGAGATCGCTTTTCGGATCGTCGGTCAATCGAGGCACAGCCGAAAGCAACGCCCTCGTATAAGGTTCCTTTGGTGATGCAAACAATTCCTCAAGAGCTCCCTCCTCTACCTTTTTCGCCTTTTCCATCACCATCACGCGATCGCAGAGCTGCCAAATAACTCCCATATCGTGCGTAATGAATATAATCGAACTCTCCTTGCTTTTCACCTGAAGGATCAACTCGAAGATCTGTCGCTGCGTTGTTACGTCCAATGCAGTTGTCGGTTCATCCGCAATGATAATCGAAGGATCCAGCATCAGCACCAAAGCAATCATAACGCGCTGACGCATCCCGCCCGAGAATTCGAACGGATAGGAATTCATCCGATGTTCCGGTTCGGGTATACCAACCTTCTCCAACCAATCGATCCCCTGCTTCCAGGCTAACTCCTTCGTCAACGATGGATCGTGAAGCTTTAGCGTTTCCACAATCTGATTGCCCACCTTAACGAGAGGCGAAAGCGCTGTCATCGGCTCTTGGAAAATAATTCCGATCTCCTTGCCGCGTATACGCTTCAATTCCTCAATAGGCATCTGGAGTAAATCTTTCCCTCGAAAAAGAGCTTCGCCAGAAACGATCTTCCCTATCGGATCCGGGATTAAACGAATCAGACTCATACCCGTAACCGATTTCCCACTACCCGATTCGCCAACAATACCGAATATTTCTCCCGACTTAAGATCGAACGAGAGATTATCTACCGCGCGGACGACCGTATCCTCAGTTTTGAATTCGACCGATAAATTTCGGACTTCCAGAATATTCTCAGTCGTTTCGCTCATGACTCGTAGTGACTATTAACGCGCGGGTCAAAGGCCGATCGAACGCCCTCTCCGATAAATACGCCTAACAAAATAACAACAAACAACGACAGCGATGGATACAAAACCAGCCACCAAGCATACTTGAATTCTTGAGCCTGGGACAATAACTCGCCCCAACTAGGTGTTGGGGGAGGCATGCCGAAACCGAGAAAATCGAGAGCGGAAAGCGAGAAAATCGCCCCAACCAGGGAAAACGGGAAAAATGTAATCACCGGCACGAGCGCATTCGGAAGGATATGTTTCGTCATGATCTTCCAATCCGACAGCCCCAAGCATCGTGCCGCTTCCACGAATGGCTGTTTCCTCAATTTCAGAAACTCGCCACGCATGTAATAGGAAATCCCGATCCAATTGAAGGCCCCGTAAATGAGCAGCAACAGAGAAAAGCTCCGGCCGAAAACGGAGCCCATTAGGATCATAATATAAAGAAACGGGAGGGCTTCCCAAATTTCCGTAAAACGTTGCCCAACGAGGTCCGTCTTCCCGCCCCGGTATCCCTGCAGCCCACCCAACAAGGTCCCCAGGAGCATCGTAGCCAGCACGAGCGCTATTCCGAAATTCAAAGAAATCCTCAACCCGTACAAAGTCCGCGCAAGCACATCTCTTCCGGAACTATCCAAGCCAAACCAATGTTCCAGAGAAGGACGGAAAGGGAAGTGGACTTCTTCTTTTTCAAATCTCGCCGTAAAGCTAACGCCATTTATCTTAACCGCGAGAGGAGCGACAACCTGCGAGCCCAATTGAAAGACCGACTCGGTGATCTCGGAACGACTCTCCTCGGATAGAACGTTCCACACGGTACCTGCTTCCGTCAATGCGTCACCTCTAAAGATTAGCCGCGTTGCCGTATCGCTATCGATTTGCTCGCGAAGCGTGAGGCGTATCGAGCTGGGAGGGCGTCCTCTTGGTCGATAGAGAGACAAAGAAACACTTGCCACAATACCGTTCGACAATTCCACAGCTTCCTCGAATGCATCGATTTCACGCTCGTTTGCGAAACGCAATCCCACCGCTTCTTCCAAGCTCTTAGAAACCCCTAATAACTCAGATAATTGCCTCGATCGAAATGAAGGCTCCGCTTCCTCAAAAAACGGCGACAATCCGAGGCTCCTTGAAATGTGCCAACCCAGCTCAACATTAATAGAAGCGACTCGCTGCTGAGGAATCAGAACCACGACCACCTTCTGATCGGTCTGTACTTCCGACGCCTCCAGCGTTTCGTAAGCCCCATAGGGAATCACGGGAAACACCATGAAGTTGCCATCCGCTGCAGAGAAATCCGAGGAACGCGCAATCGCCTTATAGTCGGGCCTCGTTTGCAAACCGCTACCCGTAAAGATATCGTCCGGATAATACTTAAATATGGGGAAGTACGATTCCTCTTCGAAACGGACGAAAAGCGGGCGATCGTTACTCAAAAGATCAGCCGCTAAACTGCAAAGGTACAATCCGACTAACATCCAAAACGACCAATACGCTCGCTTGATCGCCGAAAACCGAACCAGACGCTTTCTGGTAATAGGATTAATCTTAGGTTTCCACATGATCCTATCAATCCTTTGCGAACGAAATCCTCGGATCGATCAACATATAACAAAAATCCGAGAAGAGTCGCCCAAACAGACCAACAATAGATGTCAGAGAAAGAATCCCCATGAACACCATGTAGTCCCTCGAAACGATCGCATCCAAACTCAGCAATCCAATCCCCGGAATATTGAATACACGCTCGATCAGGACTGACCCCGCAAACATAATGGAAAAGACCCCCCCAAAGCCGGTTGCGATTGGAATCATCGCATTGCGAAACGCATGCATCCACACTGCAGATCGCATCGAGCCGCCGCGGGCCACGACCGTTCGAACATAGTCCTGGCTGATTTGCTCGAGAAGCGAGTTTTTCATCAGCAACGTCAGAACCGCAAAATTCCCGATCACATAGCACAGCACCGGCAAAAACATATGCCACACCAAGTCTTTCGATTTCTCAAAAAACGTAAGCTCTTCCCAATTTTCCGCATGAAACCCACCAAGAGGAAACCAATCGAAAAACGCATCTGAGGTGCCCGAGAACAGTGTCTTAAGCAGCATTCCGAACGCAAACGCAGGAATCGCATACCCCACGAAAACAACGATACTCGACCCCAAGTCGAAAAGCCCGCCATTGCGCATCGCCTTCGCAATTCCTAGTGGAATGCATATCAAATAGGTCAACACGAAGCTCACGATCCCGAAGGTCAGCGACACCGGAAAACGGCTGAATATGAGTTCGCCTACCGACTTGTTGCTATAAACATAGGAATCGACTGACATCCCAAGGCGATTCGTAACGAGCCAGTTCCAGTATCGTTGCAGAATTGGCTTATCGAAGCCGAAATGTTCTTTGAGCGCCTCGCGTTGGCTCTCGGAAATCTGCTCCGACCCCAAAGCCCCTCCACTGCCTTCACCTCCATCGGAGGCGGCCCTCATTTTAAGCAACGCCTGCTCTACCGGACCACCGGGAACGAATTGGCAAAGCAAAAACGACGAAAGAGTAATCCCTATGAACGTCGGAATGATCAGTAATAGGCGACGAATGAAATAAGTGCTTCGTTGGTCCATAATCGATCGAGACGATCAATTCCCCTCAAACAGTTCATCGAATACGATCTTCGATGATTTCGCAGGCAGAGGCTGTTTTGTCTCCATCGCCATCTCCAAGTCAGCGTCGGAGTCAGGGTCTATCCAGAAATAGTGATACGCCCCTTCTTCATCGGAGTATTTGTCCAGAACAGTATCTGGGGTTCCAAATTTGTTCCAGTAAAGCAGCCGCTTGTAATTATTAGTCCACAACAAAACATAGGGGATCTCAGAATACAAATACCCATCAATTTCACGCAAAATATCGTTACGCTCATTAACTGAAAAAATCGATTTTTGCTTTTCGATCAGCTCATCTACTTTCCCATTCCGAAAGCCAGAAACATTGTTCCCCGACTTGCGAGTCGCCTCCTTCGAATGCCACATCCCTTCCGGATCGCGAAAGATGCTCGAACCATAGGAAGCCCAGGTCATCTCGTAGTTGAATTCGTCCATATCCTTAGTCCACGCCGCCCAATCCTTCTTCACAATGTTAAGCTCTATCCCCACATCCTTGAGAGCCTCTCGATAGATAACTAAAAACTTTTCAGAAGAGGAGCTCCTAATTAGAAAGTTAATGACAAACGGTTGACCATTATTCTCAAGCAAGCCCGTTCCGGGGTTCGCCTTCCATCCGGCCTCAGCCAACAAGCGTCGCGCTTTCTCCAAATCGAAATCGAACGACTGATTCCGATTGGGATACTCCTCGTCATAAAGATCCGTATAGTAGGACTGGAGCAGGAAATACGCATTATACATCAGCGTTTCATTCATCCGCTCCCGATCCAACAAATGCGCTAGAGCCTGGCGGACGCGAATATCTCCGTATGGTTCTTTTCGTCGATTAATGGCAAACCCCTGAAATGAAATCGGCTCTTTGTTGTAGACTGCTTGTTTCACAATCCAATTCTTATCATAGACCTCACCTTTCGTTTGGTTCACCCAGCGGTGCGAGGTGTAGACCGCAAAAAAATCCACATTCCTCTTCAAAAACGCGTCGTATTCCATGTCTCGATCCGGATAGAAACGGAACTCGATTTCTTCGAAATTGTCGACGCCTATAAATCGCTTCTGATCGTCAAGCCACCAATCGCTTCTCCGCTTGATTCTCAAATACGAACCCTCCTTGAGGTCGCTCAAAACATATCTCCCGGAAACAACTGGGAATTCGAAATTCTCCTTATTGAAGTCCTTTCCCTCGAACGCATGTTTCGGGAGCAACTGAATTCCTCCAATTGTGTTCAGGTTACTCCAATGCAATTCCTTCGCCACAAATCTCACTGTATGTTCATCTAATAATTCGGGTGCTTCGAACTTCTCAAGACCATGCTTAAATACGCCCGTCAAGTTTTTCGGATCCAAAAGCGTCTCAATAGTGAAGACCAAATCGTTAGCCGTAATGGGTTTCCCATCACTCCATTTCGCCTCGGGATCGAAATGAACTGTAAACACCTTCTTGTCATCCGATATTTCAACCCTTTCGGCAATCATCGGTCCCCATTCCAAGGTTACAGGGTCCATCCCCAACAGCCCATCGTAAAGATGAGAGAACAACGCAGAACTCTGCATCGTATAATTCGTGTACATATTAAAGCTACTCGGGTAAGGCCCCATCGCAATTTTCACCTTCCCTCCCACAATGGCATCGGGACTCGCGATCGGATCGTAATCGTCGATCCAACTCGGGGCCGGGATCGTTTGCCCCGCGTTAGCGAGCGTTCCCGGAAACAAAAAAGCCTGACTAGCGATTAAGGCTAAAATCAGGCAGCGGCGTTTCGAGTTTTTTGGGTATTCTTTAAGCATGATGCAATTGAAATTGAGTTATCGGTATAACGGTCGAATTTTTCAATCCGTTTCGCGAATGGACAAATTTTCGTAAGACACGGTTCCTAAGTAACTTCGCTCCATTTTGCCAGCCTCAAAAAAGACCCAATCCAAGTATCACGCATTGCCAATCTTTCGACCTCCTCTAACTTAGACACCTCAATGTACGCCAAATTCGCCAAATGGTACGACAGCCATTATCGCTCCATCAAAGACTACGACGCCGAAGTCGAACGGATAGCCTACATCCTGGAGAAACTAGATTCCCAGCCTAGATCCATTCTCGATATCGCCTGCGGCACGGGGGAGCACGCTCGAATCCTAAGGGAATCCTACGGCTACGACGTCGACGGCATCGACCTTCAGCCTAACCTCGTCGAAATCGCCCAAGGCAAAAACCCAGCCGGTGATTTCACAGTGGCAGACATGCGCGATTTTCGCCTGCCTCGCAAGTACGACGCAATCACCTGCCTTTTCAGTTCGCTTGGTTACGCCGAAACGCCCGAAGGGCTCGCATCGACGATTCAGTCGATTGCACGTCACCTCCAACCCGGCGGCTGGCTCCTCATCGAACCCTGGGTTGAACCAACTGATTGGAAAAACGGCATAACTGACGCCACCGAAAGCCACGACGAAACCAAAAACATTCGCGTACTCCAAGCCCGGCAAAGCTCCACCCATGGCAAAGTCTCCGTGCTCACAATCGATTACGAAATCGAGACGCCTGACGAAACTTTTTCCTTCACCGAAATGCATCGCCTAGGTCTCTTTACGCGCCAAGAGATCGAATCCACGCTTGTGGAGAACCATTTCGAATCGCGCTACCTGCCCAATGGAGTCCTCAACGGCCCTCTCCACCTAGCCTGTTACACGCCTTAAGAACAGTCCAACGATCGTTGTAGGAGCGGGTTTGTCCCGCGATCGTGTGACTTGCTAATAATTGAACTAGAGGGATCGCGGGATAAACCCGCACCTACAACTTAAAGAGGCAACAAGCCCGGCAAACCGACCCTTCACCATTCACCCTTCGGCCGCCCACTCATTCCATCGGCAATACGCTCGGCGAGATCTCCTTCGAATTGCAAGGAACGCGTTGGGAAGGCCATTGACGAACCGCGAGCTTCGACTGCTTTCATGATCTTGATATTAATCCGCTGGCGGATGTCCATGTGGGCCAACCACGCAGTCGTGCTCGTGAAATAATAAACGAGTATTTGCAAGGAGCTCTCCCCGAATTCCGTAAAGTTCACCAAGATAAAATCCTGCTGCACTCCCTCGTCCTCTTTCAGGAGCTGCTTTATGTCTTGGACTAGATCGTGCATCGAGTCCGCCGGAGTGCTGTACGTAACGCCAATATACTGCTTAACGCGACGCTTCGGCATCTTACTCCAATTCTCGATAATCTCATTGGCCAAGACCTTATTTGGGATCGACATAAGCGACTTCGACCAAGTGCGCACCTTCGTAGAACGCATTCCAATCGCCTCGACATCCCCGTCTACCTTGCTGCCAACTTGTATCCAATCGCCCACCTTAAAGGGACGATCAGCGATCAGCGAAATCGAACCGAAAAAATTGCCCAAAGTCTCCTGAGCAGCCAAGGCAACTGCGAGACCGCCGATTCCCAGACCAGCCAATAAAGAGCTCACCGAGTAACCCCAGTTTTGAGCCACCATAATAACGGCGATAATAAAGAGAAAAGTCCGTACCGCTTTTTGGATGATCGGAATAAATCCATGAACGCCCATTTCTTTATCCTCGGCCACCTCCATCATGGTTTCCGAGAACACGTCTACAGATCGCAGCAGACCCCAGAACACCACGACCATCATGGCAGCCTTAAACCCAAGAATGACTGTCTCATCCCAATCGGGAGACAGGTTCAACACCGTCAGAGCGATAAACATTCCAATAACGAAAACCATCCAACCGACAGGTCCTCGCATTGCCGGAATCATCTTGTCATCGAATTTCCATGACGTCTTCTCCGCTATGCGGCGTAACCAATTCTCAAACAAAAATCCTACGATTTTTCGGGCGATATACGTGAGAAGAATGATTCCGAAACTGAATAACAATCGTCCCCAAGAATTTTCTCCCAGATCGTCCTGGAAAACCTCGGAGAACTTGGATCGAATCTCGTCTCTGAGACCCTCGAATTCCCCAGTCCCGTCTCCTGAAGCCACTGCGGCCGCGATCGCCGGACTCTCTACGCCAGCATTCTCACCCTGAGCCCAAAGCTCTTGTCCAAACGATGACAATACGATCGTCAGCAATACCAAATAGAATCGTTTCATAAGATAGGAAAACCGCATTTCAATCAGCCCTCACGCCTAAAAGCAACCCTCGAGGCAATCCCGAGAACCTGTCCGAAAACCGTGAGAGCAATCCCCCGACAAACGAACCCCAAAAACCATGCGCATCCGTTTTGACCGTTTAAATCACAACGTTGTAATTTAAACGGTCGGATCTGACGGATCCTCAACTTCGGCCAGACACGAAAAAGCGCCGGCTCCCCTCCCCGGGAACCGACGCCAATGGCCGCGCGGGTCAACGCTTTAGTTGATCGCTATCTTGCGCGGCTTCTTTTCCTCCTCTTTTGGCAAAGTCAGGCTAAGTACGCCATTTTTCAAATCGGCGGAAATATTCTTCTCCTCGACTTGGTCGCCGACCATCAAGCGAAGCCGGTAGGCAAACGCCTCCTTCTCTTCGCCGAGAGCCTTCCACTCTTTCGGGATCTGACGACTCCGTTTGCCGATCACCTCTAATAGCCCATCGTGAAGCGTGATCCCTAGATCCTGCTTCGCGACCCCTGGCAAATCAGCCGAGACCAAGAAAGATTCCGCCTCGTCGGCGATATCATAGCGTGGTTGGACATAAGCCAAGTTTTCGTCGCCCGCCCTGCATTGATTTCGCAAATTCGCAGCGAGAGCCGATGGTTTAAATACATTCATAATAGTCATGTTAAATTCTCCTTTTTAAAAGTTCTCGTTTTACAGGTCTATTTTTAGTTCACATCAATGCGACGCGTTTTAACCGCCTCGGTTTTCGGAAAGCTGACGCTCAATACGCCATCCTTGTACTCCGCAGACATCTTTTCGGAGTCGATCCCTTCTGGAATCGAAATCGACTGGCGATAAGACAAATCGCCCTCAGTGCCTTCCTTCTCGGATTGCGTTTCCCGCTTGGCCGACAAATTTAGGACCCTGTCGCTAACCTCGAGCGTCACATCCTTAGACTCCGCTCCCGGTAGTTCTAACTGAACCACATAGGCTTCGTCATGTTCGTACCAAACAGGATTCAGCGATTTACTGCCAGATTCAGCAAAGCATTCGCCTCCGGCATCAAAATGACTCGGCAAGCTGCCAAGCAGTTTTTCGAATTCCCTTTCCATGCTCGAGAACGAGCCACTAGAAAACGGACTGATTCCATATCGTGTGTTAAATGGGCTTAAGTATTTCATATTTTCCTTCTCTTTTGTTAGATTTCAATTTGATTGAAGTGCCCTGTACTGTGCATAAATGATACCAAATTGGAATATTCATAAGTTGTTGTTAATCAGTAATAATTAGCTTAAATTTAAAACAATTGAGACAAATTGACTCATTTTATCGTGTCGTTTTGTCCAATTCGCCTGAATCATTTCCCACTTGCGAACACGAGCCCTCAGTCGCCTTTATAAGGTGGTAGGGGGGCATAGCC
>Ga0302122_10001977_pt1 | contig 12960 bp, 6 predicted proteins | sample CB21_SCM_MG_FD_203115 | JGI IMG/M metagenome (GOLD analysis project Ga0302122, IMG submission 203115) | Marine microbial communities from Western Arctic Ocean, Canada - CB21_SCM | ecosystem: Environmental > Aquatic > Marine > Oceanic | place: Canada: Western Arctic Ocean | collected 2017-09-28
TCCACCGCCACCGCCACCGCCGCCGCTCTGTTCCATTATCTTTTTCATCTCTTTATCGTACTCGTACCGTCTATATAACTGATACAATCCCGTCACTGCCATCGCCGCGTTCACCGCCATCAAGTTATAATTTTTCGGCGTAATATCCAAGGAATATTTCATCCAAATCAACCCGGTCAAGGCGACCGCGCTTTGTTGCGGCACCGAAAGTAACTCCGGCGGTCTTTGGAAATCTTTCACGTTGGCGATGGTTATCGCCCATTTCATGGTTGGCGCCCAGAAGAAGATGGTTTTCGGCCCGGCCGGGTGGTTCAAAAACGCTCGGAACGATGACGTCGCGGCCATTCTTTCTTTCTCGCGCGTCTGATTCTTATGTGTTCTTACTTACTTTCTTTCTTTCTTCAGCTAAAAAGTGAAGATAAAGCAGCTTCGTTTGTTCCTCTTTAATAGTGGGACTTTCGCAGGCCGACAGGCGCGAGAGCAAAAGAGAGAGAGAAAGAGAGACAGACATTATCGAAGGTAAGGGTTTTTTGCGTTGTTATCATAATTTATATACATGCATACAGGTTTTCAACGAGGATCTCTATGAGAGTTACTTTTATATATTCGCGGCCTCGCCACCCGTTGCTTGCGCTTTCTCTTTCTCGCTCGCCCTTCTACTAAGACTGCAAATCACACTCCTCGCACTCCTCGTCTTCTCCGCCCTCTCCTTCATCCTTGGCATCGTCCATGCCCCTCCCGTCTAAATCAATACCGCCTTCCCCTTCCTCGGCAAACGAGACTGAATTCATCATGTGTTCTCGCAACAAACTCAAGTTCTCTCGGTTCATCTTCACGCCGCAGTCCAAACCGCCCGTATCCGCGAAGCGTTTTATCCATCTTTGAAGCAAATCCTCCCTCTGCTTAATCAATCGTTCCGCGTGATCTCTTCTTCCTTCCGCGAATAACGCTCGTATGAATTTCTGTCCGTCGTTTTTATAGTTCTCGCTGGCAAAATTATACAGCCATTTATACTCGCCCTTTCCCGGGCTCAAATCCGTCTCTTGCATCTGAGCTAAGGAAGACTTCAACGCTTTGAAGGTGAAATAATTGACCAGTAAGTTGTCCACGTCCGCGAAGGAGTCGCCGTAATTGCCGCCCCAATCGCCGTTTCGCACGATCAAAGTGCCTCTTCTTCTGTTGTTGTTGTTCTTATTCTTATTATTCTCTGTTAATGTTGTTCGTCTTCTTCTTCTTGTGTTGGTCGTTACGTGGCCGAAGGCAGACGAAGCGTTCGGGACCGTCGTTTTCTTGGAAAAGGAAAAGGATTGATGTCTTACGACGAAGGAAAAATACGGCGCATGCATCATCAACACCATCACCAAATCAACCTCGAAGAGAAGACAGAGAGATAGAAAACAGAGAGAAAGTGTATCGGTTTTCGCCCGAAAAGAGAGACAGAGCGCGCGCAAATGCACCACCACTAAAGCGGAGTAATGACGACGATGGAAAAAATTCAAAAATATCCAAATTTTGGATTTGTGGCTGTCAAACACCTTAAAAGCGACGAAAGAGAGCGAAGGGTCACATCGCATCGAAGGGGCACACGCGGCGAAAACACTTTCACGCGTAAACGAGGACGATTTGAGCGTTGTTTCACCCGGGGTACTGTATATATATATATATCTTCTATTCATCGTAAATTTATTAAACATTCAGAAAGTTACGCGCTCTGTCTACTCCTCAGAAGAAGAAGACGGAGGGGCGGGAGGAGGAGTGACGATTTCAGAAGGAGCGGATTTTAACTGTGGTTTATCGCTGGCTGGCATGCGCCTGGACGATCGTTTCGTCGCCGCCGGCGGTTCCGAAGTGAGCTTTTGTACGGTTAAATACGCGCCGCCTAACACCGCCGCGCCGAACAACAACGTCACCAATAAACCGATGCCGGGCCCGCCTTCGGCGACTTCAAAATCTTCGCCGCGGACGGTCGCTTCGTCCACGTTGCCGACTCGGACCGTCGTCGGTCGTTTATATCTGCCTTCTGTCAACGTCTTCGATTCAGGTCGGTTGCCGTAGGAGTCCGGAGCGTCTTCTTTGCGCAACGTCGGGAGGTTGGAGACCAAGTTCCCGAGCAAACCGGACGGTTTCTCGTCGTCTCCGTCGTCCTCCTCAATTGGTTTTTGGCGAAACCGCGAGGAGTCTTGCGCGGGGACGAAATCGTCGTCCTCGCTTCCAGCTGCCACCGTTACTTTATACCCCGACGTCGACGCTCTTTTCGAGGACGACGAGCGTTGTCTAAAGGTGGCGGTGGCGCTCGCGGACTTCAACTCTTTCTTCTTCTGACCACCAAGATTTCGAGTCTGTGTGATTAGAATATATTATATAATAAGATGAGAGAGAGAGAGAGAATGTGAGTCATCGCACATAGAAAACAAGAGCAACAACAACGGAATAATAAAGAGCGAGATTTGTGGAAGAGAACGACGCGATGTTGTTGGTGTTCTCGCGCGCGTTACGTGAGAAAAAGGAGCCCCGCGTAAAATCTCTCTCTTATCAAAATGGGGAATAATACTCATACTCCTATTACTTTCGATGACGAGGAGAGACGATAAAGAGACACACGCGCAGCAAGGGACGATGATAAAAGAGAGAAAGAGACGCACCGAAGCTACGACGAACGCTCCGTGATTTTGCGCGGCAACAAACATAACGTATGTGTGTGTGTGTGTGTATATATTTGTGGGGGGTTGCTTTTTTTTCTTACAAAAATATCCACGTCATCAGTTTACGTTTGTGGCTCAAGATAAAGTATGGCAGTTTTTAGTATTCAGGTACCTTAATGATGGATATATACGACGTCTCTCTCTCTCTACGGTTACGTTTTATTGTCATTATTAGTATTATTGCGGCTTACTCGTGGTGGCTTCGCTCAACACGTCCTCGTCGGTGACTTTTCTCGGACCGCTCATCGGGTTGAAGTTCCTTTTTAACGCGTCGCGATTCCCGAGGAGGAACCTTCCCAACGAGAGCAACTCTTCTTTGACTAACCAGGAGCGAACGGCGCCTCGTTCGGCGACGACGGAGCCGATGTTTTTCTCCGGGACCGTGAATGGAGAATTCAAAGCTTTCATGGTGGCTAAGACTCTCGTTTTGACCGGGGATCGGCCGTAGACGGTGGAGTGTTTGCCCCAACCGGTGACGACGGAGATTTCATCGGGAAGGTCTCGGATGGAGATGGGGAGCGTTTCTTTACTCGTACCGGTGAGGAGGGTGCGAGTGCCTTTACCAGCGGATTGGATATCCATCGGAGCTAACGCACGTTGGCGCATGCGTCTCAGCCACCAACGCAAGACGCATTGGGCGGTGCCAGCGGAGCGGACTCGGTGCAAATCGAGAACGCCTAATTCATCTTCGCAGCCGAGGTAGCCGTATTTGTTTTGAGCGTCTTCGAGGTATTGCGTCGCGCGGTCCCATTGTCCCATCTCTTCGCACACATCGATTAACGCGTCAAAGGTCAACGCATCCGGAAAGATTTCCGGCGTTTCTTTCTTCATCAAGTTCATCGCGTTTTCAGCCTCGCGCCATTTGCAGGAGGCTTCGAAGGAGATCAACAAAGAGTTGTACGTGTGGACAGTTCGCGGAACTTTTTCGGAAATCATTCGGGAGAAGGCATCCGAGACCTCATCGAAACGGCCGTCGGCGTAGCACACGCGCAGGTACGCGTCGTACGCGGCGGTTTGAACGCCTTTGTTATTCTTCAACTTGGCGTTCAACGCTTCGTCGCGAATAATGTCCAAGAGTAAGTCTGGAAGTTCGCCCATTGGGTTGGATCTCGATAACAAGTCGTCGTCTTCGTCTTCGTCTTCGTCGTCTTCGTCGTCGGAATTTAAATGCGCGTTATCTCTTTTCGCGACATCCTTCGCGGCCATCGTGGACGAATCGTCCACCAAATCCTCAATCTTCAAGCCTTTCCAATCTTCTTCTTCGAGCGCCAAAGCTTCCATGCGTTCTCTCGCCAACACGAGCTTCTCTATGCCACACAAACAATCAAAAGTTATGGAATCCGGTAACAAACCGTCCAAGAGTAGCTCTTTATACGCTCTCGCGGCTTCTCGCCAGTCTCTTCTCGCCGTCGATTCCATCAATCTCGTATTGTACGTGATCAAAGTCGGCACGATGCCTTCTTCTCGCATCATTTTCAAAACCAAATTGAAAGATTCGTGGTCGGATTGTTTCGCGCACGCGCCGAGAGCGGAGTTAAAAACAACCGCCGAACACCGTAACTTTGGATTCCTCGCACATCGAGTGAGTAAATCCAGCGCGCGTTTACAGTCTTTATCGCCGGTAGAGGTATTGTTCCCGTGCGCGGCAATCATAACCGCGTGCGTTGTTTCGTTCGCGAACACACCATTCCTCGCCATTTGGGCAAAAATTGATTCCATGTCGCCAATTTTGCGCTGCTTTCCGTAACTCGTGATTAACGAGTTGTATGTGGTGACATTTCGTCTCACGCGCGGATTTTTCGCCATAGAAGTGAACAATTGAGCAGCTTCCGGATACTTCGCCGCGCTCACCGCAGCGGATAACAACGCATTGTGCGAGCCCGTATCGCAAAAGCACCCCGGCGTGTTCTCTAATTCTTGAAACGCCGCCAACGCTTTTTCCCACTGACCACCTTTCCCGTACGCGCTGATGAGCGATGTGTACACTCTCACGATATCGTTGGACGGACCTTTGCGATCTCTCGCCACGAACGGTCTTCGTTCGCCGTATCCGCCGCCGCCATATCGTCCGCCACCACCACTCCTCGAGTATCTGCTATTGTTATAACTATCTTCATCGTCTTCACTGTCGTCGTCATCTTTATTGTTTTTATTCTCGTACTCCGCGGCGATTTTATCTAAAGTTTCATGCCACCCAACGTTTGGATCTCTCTTCATTTCCTCAAACGTTCTTTCCGCTAACCGCCACTCGTGCGCTCGAGCGTACGCCGCGATAACTTCGTGGTACGTTCTTTGGTTCGGTTTAACGTCTGACTTCTCTTGTGCTCTCATGCGTTGTAACAAAGTCGTCGCCGACCGATACGCCGGTGGCCGAGCTCGTTTACACGCTCTCAGCGCCGAGTTATACGCCCTCAACGGCTGCGCGCACTCCATCTCCAAAAGCGCCTCCAACGCCTCCAAAGCTTTCGGCGCGTTCCCGGTATCCGCGGCTAACTCTAACTTGGCCCAACTCTGACCGACGCCCGGCGCGGAAATCGCCAACGCGTCGTACTCATCGCTTCCATACTTGTCCACGTTGGCGGCTTTCAAAGCGTCGTTCTCGTCCGCGTCGTCGTCCTCGTCCTCCCGACTAACCGAATCAAACGCTCGCAACACTTGATTGTAACTCTCCACGTTCGCGCTTCGAAAACTATTTCTGTTGTTCGACGCCGAATTCGACGACGAAGAACTGCGTCCGCCTCGATTGTACGAATCCCCCCTTCGTCCGTTTTCGTGATCGTCGTACGAAGAGTTACTACTATTACTACTGCTCATCATCAGCTCTTCGTCGATGCTGTTCGCTCGTTCGTATTTCCTGGGAGGCGAAGACCCATGACCTTTACCGAAACTCGCCTGCATCGTGCCTTGGTATCTCGACGCGAACGTCGCCGTGCGTTCGCGCGTGCCCGCCGCCGAAGACTTCGTTGACTCCGACGTTGAAGAGAGTTGTTTTTTATCTTTCGTTGGTGTCTGTCGAGAAGACAAAGACGACGAAGAAGAGGAAGAATTCTCTCTTTCGGGAGAACTCCCCGGAGGGTTATCCTTTAGTGCGTTCTTCATCTTCGTCTTTGCTTTCGGTTTACGCGCGGGTCGCGAGACTTTCTTCGTCGTCTTGTTCGTGGTCATCACCATCATTTCGTCGTCGTCGTCGTACTCCTCCGATGCATTTGATGAGGAACTGTTGTTGTTCGTGTTGTCCCGAATCGCGTCCAATCGTAGGTGGTCGCCTCGGGGGTGATGTCCGCCTCCATTCCCTTCTCCGGGGAGGCATCTCAAGCTAAAGTCCAATTTTGCTTGCGACGACGACGACGATGTTTTTCTTCGTCTCTCTGCCGCGCGCGCGGCAGAGACGACGACGGGCGTTGACGCGGCCGCCAAGGCCACTCTCATCGCTGTGTGTGTGTGAGTGTAAATCTGTCTGTCTGTGCGCGCAGCGTGTGTCTACTGTGTGGTGTGTGTGCACGAATTAAGGTGTGGCGAACGCTTCGAGTGCTCTTCTATAAAACTTCTTTGTTGGTGGTTTTGGTGTTTTTTGGCTGTGTTTGGCTGTTCTGCGATGAATGAATTACATTTAGTGGAACACTTTTCTTATAAGAGAGTGTATTATATCCAGTCGCCCATTTTTTCTTCTTCCCAGTCGTCGAAATCTCCTTCTTCTTCCTCTTCTTCTTCTTCTGATATGTGTAACGTTCCGCCTTCGTGAGACCAACCGGGTGGGAGAGGACAGTCGTTGTCGACAAGGTATTGTAAACACTCGTATTGGTTGTACTTGTGTGCGTGGTATACGGACCCAGGGTCCCAAGGCGCTTTGGCGGTTTCGTGCAAGTACTTCAAACAGTCTAAATGGCCGTTCTCGGCCGACAACTGACACGCCCATGCGCTGAATTTATCATACTTGCGCTCAACAAGATATTCGAGTATGTGAAGATGACCAGTTCCAGCCGCGGAAGAGACAATTCTCGAACCCCAAGGCGCTTTCGCTTCTTCGCGTAAGTATTTGAGGCACTCGAGATGACCGTTTAAGGCAGCATATGCACACGCGTCCTCATCGATAGGACACTCATTTGCAACGCAATACTTCACCATTTCCAGATTACCTTTAAATGCGGCCGTCTTAATCGTCCCTTCATCCCAACTACACTTTTTCTCCTCTCGCGCCCACTTGAGCAACTCGAGTTTATTCGTTTGAGCAACTCGAGAGGAGAAATCTGTTTCGTCTTTTAAGTAACCCGACCACAACGATTTATTCTCCCACGCAACTTCCAAAGTCGATATCGACGACATCTCTCTCACTGTGAACTTCTTTTTTAAATCACTCTCGCGAGTTGATCTCTTAATCAACTTTCTCGTTTCACTATTCACCTCGTACAAGAATTTCAAATCCGTTGCATTCAATCTCGGAAGAATGTGTTTGAAACAAATATCATCGTTATTATTCACGAGCAAATCCCACAACAAAACGGGGTTCCCTCTCCTCTCCTCGTCGTCATTCTCCTCCTCCTCCTCTCCGACGCAGTTTTGGCGCGTTTTTCTTTTCCTCGTGGTGATATTCATAGCATGCGTTCGTATCTTTTTTTTCTGTAGTTTTTCCCCAGAAACAAAAGACAAAACACACGCGCGCGGAGCTAAAGAGAGACATGGAAGCTAGAAAACCACCACTTCTCCATCATCGAGGAGGAGGACGAGTGCATCGTTGTTATTATCATCATCGTCGGAACAACAACAACTTTAACCGTCGTTACCAAAACCAAGAGTCGTCGTTTACATTCGCAAAATCCTTCCCGAGACAGTTGGATAATGTTTCGTCGTCGTTTACGTCTGCGGATGAAGAAGACAAAGAAGAAGAAGAAAGAAGAAGACAACGCGGTAGTAATAGTGATAATAATAATAAGAGTGCTTGCACGACGACGACGAGTTCTGTTGCCGTCGGAAAACGAGAGACGATGATGGTGTTTTTGACCACGACGCTTTTGAGTGGTTTTGCAAGCGTTCATAGTCCAGAGGCAGTTCTTGCGAGAGAGAATAATGTTGTAGTAGAAGCCTCGACGAGTGCAACATCGGGGACGATAAAAGGTTCGGTGATCTTACCGAGCGGGTACCATATGACCAGAGGCGCTCGAAGTCGAATTCAGACGACGAGTTCAAGGCCGGATGTCGTGAAGATTACGAACGGGGAAAAGGATTTAGGGAACGCGTTACAGTTTGAGGTGGGATATGCGAACGCGAAAGCGGAAGACGAGGTGACGGTGAACGCGCTGGTGTATTTTTGCCAAGACGACGACGTGTGTTTGTCGCGCACCGTATCGTTTCGGGCGAAGGTGGTGGACGGAGGAGGAGATTCGTCTTCTTCTTCTTCGGTGGTTGATTTGACGTACTCGATTCCAACGCCCGAACCAGAAATCTCGTTCGCCGTGCCGCAGTTTGAATAACAGAACGCGTGCGCGATGTGCGTGTCAGTATGTATTTATTATTACAATTTTGTATACTACTAGGTAGTTTTATAAAACGCCTTCAATTCTATCTTCCGCATCCCCGTACATTTTCTTCAACTTTTCAATCGTATCGGCGTCCGCGTTCCACATCCCGCGTCCGTGCGCTTCCAACATTCTTTTCACGACGTTTCGGAACGCCTCCGGGTTATTCTTTTGTAAAAGCTTCCGCATGTCCGCGTCTTCGACGTACGTTTCGTTGGCGCCGTCGTAGACCCAGTCTTCGGTGAAGCCGGTGGTCGCGCCCCAACCTACCAGAGCGGTCATACGTTGCGAAATTTCGAAAGCGCCCCCGCTTCCAGATTCAGCCATAGCCTTCGCCCATCTCGGATTTAAGAGTTTCGTGCGGTACTCCAATCGAAGCGTCTCGTCGAGATCTTTCACCGAACCATTCGCATCTTTACCAAACGTCTCCACCACAGAACACTGGACTTTCTTAAACGCCGGCTTGGGTTTCGTGCCGTCACTTTCTTTCTCTGCGGCGTCTTCTTTCGCCGCGTTGGCGGCGGCGACAATCGCGCCAGTGTTGGCGTAATACTCTTGAATATCAGTCAACCCGTATTCAACGGAGTCGATTTCTTGGACAACTCTATCCGTGGTTCGTAAAAGTTCGTTCAAGACTTCAGGCCTCGCGACGCCTTTCTCATCGGACGATTTTCCATACGAATACGCGTTTCTAGAGGCCCACGTATCGCCCAACTCTCGAGTATCATTCCACGACGCGTTCCCGACGCGTTCATTTACCATAGACCCGTAATCTCCGGGAGGGTTCGAGAACAATCTTGACGACGTCGCGTCTAAACCTTTCGCTTGCATCTCCAACGCGTGTTTGCGAACAAAGTTCATCTCAATCGGTTCGTCTTCGGCTTCCGCGCACCTAGCAAAGCAGTCGTCCAGTAACCCGACGACGTTGGCAAACGCGTCTCGAAAAATACCAGACATGTTGCACAAAACGTCGATGCGTGGACGTCCGAGCTCTTCGAGAGGGATCAACTCGTATCGCGCGACGCGCCCAGTTTTTTCTTTGACGGATCGCGCGCCAAGCAAAGCTAAAACGATGGCCACGGATTCGCCTTTGGTTTTAATGGCGTCCAGACCCCAGAGGTTGACGGAAACCGTCTCCGGGAATTGCCCATCGTTTTCTTGTCGATGCCTGGCGATGATTTCGTTGGCAACATCGCTCCCTCGGATGAACGCGGCGTTAGATGGCATGCGATACGGATCTAACGCGTGTATGTTCCTTCCCGTCGGTAAAACGCCCGGTCCGTCTCGGAGAAAATCGCCCCCGGCAGCCGGTTGGACCCAATCGCCGTTCAACGCGCTCACCAAACCGACATCCAACTCTTCGTTGTTGCGTTGTAAAAGACTTTTAATCGTGATCGCTTCGGAGAGTTTTTCGGAATACGCGGTCGGGATATCGAACTGCTTATCGAGTTGTTTCTTAATCGCAGCGAGCTCGGGAGAATCGCTTTGTTCTTCCTCGTCGTCTTCGGCTTGTTCCGCCGCGCGAGATATATCCTCCGCGTGTTCAAACGTCGTCGAGGCGACAACTCGCTTCTCTAATGCGGTCAACTCGTCGCCAAAGTACGCGTCTAAATACCGTTCAGATTGTTCCGCGTCCGGTTGTCTTCCTAAAACGTGTAAACCTTCGCTAAACAACCGATTCTCCAAAACGAACAAATACTCGTTCAACTGGTTTGCCCAGTTTTCAAACGTTTCGTCCGACCAGACGTTCTCGGCATCGTTTGCGTTTACGCTGAGTAGCTCGTTCGTCTCCACGGAGTAACACGGAACGTCGTTATCCAACTGCGCCATCGACGCTTGGTTAGCGACGATGCCGCGAAGCTTTCGATCGCCAAATTTTCGCGACTGTTGCGATTCGCGGTATTCGTTCAAAAGCTCGCGCAACTCCGCCGTTTGTTTATACAAACCAGCCCGGCCGTACGGAGGAACATTATGCGATACCATGACGCCGTATCCACGTCGCTTTGCAACGATAGATTCTGAAGGGTTGTTTGCCGCGTACACGTACACATTCGGCATCGCGCCTAACAATTGCTCCGACCACGACAACCCGGTATTACCCAACGGCGATCCCGGAAGCCATTCCACGGTGCCGTGCATACCAAAGTGCAACACGGCATCAGCTTGGAACTTGTATTGCAAGTACTTGTAGTACGCGGCGTACTGCGGGTGCGGGGTTAAATCGCGTTCAAATAGCAATCGCATTGGATCACCTTCGACACCCAACGCTGGTTGGACGCCAATAAAGACGTTGCCAAGTTGGAATCCGGCAACGTTGAATCCCGATGCGTTCGTGTTTAATCCGCGATACTGTTCGAGGTTTCCCCACGCTTTCTCCATTCGACGAATTAAAATATCATTTGGCGGTAACTGCGGGCACGGACCCCACTCGTTCGGTCCCCACTCGGCTGGGAACGAGAGCCACTTGCGAAGCGTCGACGGCGAAACGTCCATCCCGGCTGGTTGGAGCGTGTTTTCTGGAAGACTCAAAGCGTTGCGTTTGGATGACGTTTCCTCGCTTCCGCCTTCTTTTTCCTCCTCTGTTTTGAGCTTTTCAATATCTCTCTTTGTCTTCAAAAGGGCCTGTTCGCCGCCTTTTTCCGCGCCTAACATGATTGCAGAAACCTCCTCGAGGTTGCGCAAAGCCGATACGATCGCCTCGCCCGTCGGTAACGGTTCGCCCTCTTTCACGCCTAAATCGTATCCTTCTTTGCGCAACGTCGCTAACGTTTCATCGATCGATTTTGGAACGTTCAACAACGCCGCCGTACCAGTTGCACCAACACCAGGCGGGAAACCGTATAACGTCATTGCGATTTTCTTATCTTTATTTTCTTTCTGTTTCAAAGCGTGCCATTTCTTTATTCGATTGGACAAAGCATAGACGCGTTCTTTGACCAAGAAAATATCGTCCCCACACAAACCGCCCAAAGACACGGCATCGATGGCACCATCTAATTCCGGTAACGCGTATAAAATTGTCGATTGCAACCCGCCAACCCCGGATTCCCACCAACTGGCAATATCTTGAATCAACAGTGGCGCCGCGACAAAGTATGGCACGTTCTTGGCTTTCAAAATCTTATTCGCAATTTCGCTTTGCCTTCCGGCTTCCATCGACCCCGCTGGGCCACCGACGAGCGGGAACCCAACCGTGGAAACGACCGCGTCTACCTTACACGCGTCTGGTTTCAATGAGTCCACATCGATTATGCCTAAATTGTTCCTATTGAACTGCTCGTGAGAGGACGTCAGCTTATCGCGGACAATCGTGTGCGCCTCGACGCCGTTGATGAAGCACGGGATCGGGACGACCCCGGATTGTTCTAAACCTCGAATGAGTTCAGCTAAGTACGGTTGTTTCGTAATGACGTGTTTGCGATAGAGCAACACCGCGACGACTGGTTTCGTTGGATCTGCATCGGCGGTTGGAAGATTATTCAACGCTGCCCATCGTTTATATTCGTCGATAGTTTCCGGGTAGGGGAGATTTTGCTCCTCGAGCAGCGGGTGGTAACACCCAAACGCGGGAGTTTCCACGAGCGGCTTCAATCCACCTCTTAAAAGTGGAACGGACTTGCGCAACGGTTTCAGAAGCAAATCCTTCACAAAGTCTCCCGGTGAAGCGCCGGTTATTTTCTCCTCTTCTTTTTCTTCAACTTCTCGCGCACCTAGGTATTCGCGCGCGATGTACGAAAACGCCTCTTCCACGTTTTTCTCGCCGCCTTGGTTCCAATACGCATACACGGTCAGCCAATTCTTCAAGTCTTTTGCTTTTTCGCCCGGAATGAAGCGCAACAATTGCGGGCCGATTTTTAAAAAGGACAAATATCCAACCAGTTTATCTTCCTCTTTGCCGCTGCCAAACTTCTTGAGAATTTTCTGCACCGCCGGCGGTGGGCCAGCTTTGGCGCCATCTTTCCCAGGTTTCATTTCAAACGTCCCGACGTTCGTTTCTGACATCAGTTCTAACGCGGACTCGAAGACAAACTTCGTTTTGATCCTTTCTAACTTTTCTCGCAGCCATTCCACTTGGTCGTAATCGAAGAGCAAAGAGCCGAAGAAGGCGTCGGCGTCGTCCAAAGCGCGTTCGAGTTCAATTCGGCGTTTACCAACAATGTCGCGGTCGGAGAAGACGCACAAAATGACCGACGGATATCGCTTCTTTAAACTCTTGGACACTTTTTTATACAACCGCACGTTGAACGATTCGAATCCGGAAATCAACACAATCTTCTTCGTTTTCTTCGAGGAAAGATACAGCGCCTCATCGTCCATTGATATTCCTTCCGCATCTTCATCGTCTCGTCTTTCATCTTCCTCTTCCTCTTCTTCAGGTCTGGACAGAAACCCTCTTCCACCTCTCGCAGCTGTCGATAACGCCAATTCGTTCGCTTCTAACTCGTTCGACACCCTCGCCAACGTGCCTTTGTTCGAGTGAATGGCTTTCTGAAACTGCAAATACTTCTTCCCATCTTTTCCACTCGCAATTTTCAAGAGCCTCTCGCCAACTTTCGGGTCGATCTCGCACACGTTCTTAAACTTCTTCTCCGTCGTGACTGGAAAATCTTCGATGAATGCGTCCGACACGTTCGCCGCGAGTTCGTCCTCCTCCTTCTCCGTCGCCGCCTCCGCGTCCGCCATCGATACGCCTTCGAATAACAACTCGTACGCGCTATCAATCGCTCCTTGCATACCCAAAACTT
>Ga0302122_10001979_pt1 | contig 12941 bp, 8 predicted proteins | sample CB21_SCM_MG_FD_203115 | JGI IMG/M metagenome (GOLD analysis project Ga0302122, IMG submission 203115) | Marine microbial communities from Western Arctic Ocean, Canada - CB21_SCM | ecosystem: Environmental > Aquatic > Marine > Oceanic | place: Canada: Western Arctic Ocean | collected 2017-09-28
GCTCGCCGGCGCCGCCCACGCGGGCGCGTCCCAGCCGGCCGGCGAGATGGATGAGCCCGCCGTCGAGCCGCGCAGGCCGAGGGCCACGCGCCGCGCCAGCTCCGCGTCGCCGTCCGTCGAGGCGCCGACGGGCTCGGGCGGTGGCGGCGGTGGCGGGCGGGCGCGCTTCTGCTTCTTCGCGCCCTTGGGCGCGCGCGCCGCGGCGGGCCGCTGCTTCTTCTCGCGGCGCCGCGGGCTCGCCGCCGCGCCGAGGCGCCGCGCGAGCGCCGCGTCGCCGGACGTGTCCGGGGCGGCGTGCGTGGTCGACTGCGGCCGCGCGTCCGGGCTCTGGTCGCGCGGCGGCGTCACCTCCGCGCCTCGCGGCAGCAGCGGCGCGGCGGCTGGCGGCGCCGGAACAGGCGGCGCGGGAACAGGCGGCGCCGGCGGCTCGCCGCCGCTCCGGAGCTTGCTTACGCAGCGCGTGAACCGCTTCTTCGCGAGAGTGCTCCAGACCGCGCTGTCGAGGCCCTCCGCCACCAGCTCCGCGATGTCCTCGTCCGCGGCGGCGGTCAGGTCGTGGAGGCTGTCGACGTTGTTAAGCACGTCCGCGCACTGCGTGTCGGGGAAGTTCCTCCGGACGAGCCACGCCTCGACCTCGGCCTTGAGCTCCGCCGCGGTCTTGGCCATGGCTGCGATTGACTCTCAGTGTTGGCAGCAGATGCTTTTTGCTGGGCTCCCCAACCAACGGGGACGCCTCGGCGGCACTGCACTTAGATCGTGTCAACCTTTGGCTGCATCGGCGCCCATGATCTGTGCCCTAGCTCAGTGTCAAGCCTGGGCTTTGTCGATCGAGCAAATTTAACGAAGAAAACCCGTGCACACAAGGGAACACCCGGCAACGCCTCCGCTCGACGAAGAGACCTCCGCACCACCTCCCGCACGTCTCCGTCGTTTCAGCTGCGACCACCGCATCCGAATCAAGCCCAGCAAAAACAGGCTCGGGGCTCGAGGATCGTGCGCTCGTGCTCGTGAACCAGCGAATTGCGCAGTTCACTTAGTTGGTTTTTCGAAAGCTGTTCACCACACTCCACGCTGGACAACTCAGTTCCCCACCGACACACGAATCATCCGACCAGCTAAACTGCCCGCCATGCCGCGCTTCGCCCCGAAGCTGCTGAACGCCACGGCGCTCAGGGCCCGGCTCCCGACCGTCGCGTCCCTCCGGGCCCGCGTCCCGAAGTCTTTTCGACGGAGCGCCGCGGAAGACGTCGACGTCGCGGCGGACTGCTGGCTCCTCGTGCTGTTGATGCGGCCGATTATTATGCTCGTGCTCGTCGTGGCCTACCTGAAGTCCGAGCCCTACGTGGCCAGGCTCCGAATTAAGCTCAAGCTGCGGAAGAAGGCGAACAAGCGACTCTTCACCCTGGCGGTTGTGGCGCACAATGTGGGCCTGGCGGTCTTCTCGGCGTGGATGGCGTACCGGTCCTGGCCCCTCTTCCTGAATAAGTGGGCTAGTGAAGGACTAAGGGAAGTACACTGTTCCTCAAACTTCTGGGACGACGAGTTCGGATATTTAGCGAAAGTCTTCTACGCGTCCAAGTTCTACGAATTCGCGGATTCGTGGTTGCTGGTCTTGAAGAACCGAGAGCCTTCATTCTTACAAAAATACCACCACGCCGGCATCGTCGTGACCATGTGGGCCGGCGTCGCCACGCAGAGCAACTGGCTCGTGTGGCCCACGGTGCTCAATTCCGCGATCCACACGCTGATGTACTCGTACTACGCGGCCGCGACGCTCGGCTACAAAAGCCCCTACGCGAAATACCTCACGCGTGCGCAGATGACGCAGTTTGTCGTTGGGATATTAGGTGCGTCCTCGACGTATCTGTTCGGGTGTCAGGCCGCACCCTACTCCAAACGGGCGCTGTTCCTCATGCAGCTCTACGCAGTCGGGTTACTGGTGCTGTTCGGCGAAATGGCGCGGGCCAAGTACGGGAAGAAGCCGCGGTCGCCGCGGGCGGCGTCGCCGCGGCGGGCGACGCCTGCGCGCTCCTCCCCCCGGCTCGCGGCGCGGAAGCGCCTCTGAGGGGAGAGTTTTTAGCCGCGCGGCGGGCATACGCCGCAGCGTAACTACGCGTTAGGGAGCGTAATCTCTTAGACCGCCTACTCGTCCGCGCCGACCTCGTCGGGCAGCGGCCAGAGCATGACGCCCCCCTCGCCGCCCGCAGTCACGCACACCTTTTGGTTGGGCGCGATGGCCACGGCGTTGATGGCCCCCGAGTGGGCCGTCCCCTCCAAGACGTGGATCCCGGCGTCGTAGTCCCAGAGCTTCAAAGTGGAGTCCCGGCTGCCGCTCACGAAGTGGTTCCCGGTTTGTGAACAATCTAACGCGGTCATCTCCGCGGGCCCGCCCACGGCCTCGCGCAGGGCCTCGGCCGAGCCGTCGTAGCCCACGGCCGCCCAGAACGTGATTTTGCAATTCGCGCCCGTCGTCACAATTTGACTGCAGTCGGGGTGGTAGAAGCAGGCCCTATAGCACGTGGCCTCGAAGAGGTTCGCCGTTCTTACGTACGTTCGTAAGTCCCAAACCAGGCAGTTGCCGTCGGTCGACGCGGAGATGAAGTTCCTCAGGTCCGACGTCACCTTTAGGGAAGTGATCGCCCCTCGGTGCTCCTTTGTGGAGGATAGCATCGCTCTATGTTGCTGAGTGACCCGCCACACTCTGACCCGTCCATCGACGCCGCCCGTGAGTAAGCGCCAGGGCTCCCCGGACTGGGGCTCCTCCGCCCCCCCTTCTTTCACCACTTCAACACTGGTACAGTCCATGGGGCCGCCGTTGTTGTTCAGGTCGTGGGCGTCGGCCATGACCCACTTCATCTTTCCTGTTTCTGGTCCGAACGCTCGCACTTTCCCATCCGACCAGCCGGACACCAACGTGTCGCCGGCGGCCGTGATGGCGATGGTCCGGCACTCCAGGTTCGGCACGCGGATTCTTACTAATTCAGATTTGGTCTTGGCGTCCCACACTCTTATATCTTCGACGGCGCAGGTCGCGAACACCCTCGAACTATAGGCGGGATAGCACACGTCAAAAACGGCGCCGACGTGGCTCGTGCCTCGCAATTTCGGGGACCCGCCGACCGCTAGGGTGTAGCGGTTGCCCGTCGACGTGCCCACGGCGAAGCCGGACAGCTTCCCTTCTGAAGACGTCGCACTTAAGGAGGTCACGGGCCCTTCAACCGAACACGCCCACCTCTTAAACTGTCTCAAGTCCGGCGAGTACAACGTCAGGGAGCCGTCGCCGGCGCCGGCGCAGACCACGTCCGACTCGGTCGCGGCCTCCGGCAAGACGCAAATAGACTGGACCCCGCCCGCGTGCCGCCCGCGAGAGATGTTCTCTAACCGAGGAACCACGGCGTCGGGGTCGTTGTAGTCCTTGATCGGGTCGCGATTTATGTTGACCTGGAGGACCTCGCCCGACCGCGTGCCGCACAGGGCGTAGTTGTCGCACCCGGAAATGGCGACACAGTCCACAATGCGCACCATCTTGCCCACTTTCGCGTCCATGGCGTGCATCCTAAAACTCTCGGGGTCGATGCGCCAAACTTTGACGTGGTGCTTGCCGCCCGTGACGAGGCGGTGCGGGTCGTCCCCGAGAAAGGCGCCGCAGAAGGCCGTGTCCAGGGCGGCCGGGACGCTGACTTTGGGCTCCCCCGACGGCACCTCCCACAGGCACAGCTTATTATCATCCCGGGCGCCCATGGTGAACAATAAAGAGTCGTCGCAGTTGAAGCCCACGCATTTGACGCCGGACATGTGTTGTTGTAAAATCTTCAATGGTGAAGGGGGTGCGGCGTCCGCGTTTCTTGGTCTTAAGATGCGGTCGCACGCGTCCTCGAGGTCCCAGAGCATACATGGCGAGGCTATTCCTAGAGCCGCATGTTGGCCCGTGCACAGCGTCCTCTTGTCGTGCGAGGCTTGCAGGCACGTGACGTTCTCCGTGTGTCCTCTCAAAAAACAGACGCCGTCTCTTTTTGTGGCGTGCTGGACGACGACCATGGCCCCCAGCGGGTAGCAGACGAAGGGCTCGTCGTCGTACTCCACGGCATTGAGGCCGTTTCTTACAGAACCGTTGAAGCCGAGGCAGACCGTGGGCTGGAGGGTGGCGACGTTGGGCGGCATGGTGTCTCTGAGGCTTCGCAGCCCTTTTGGCTGCCTTAAGCTACACTATTCTCGTTCTTGCGGGACGCGCTTCGCTGCCCCTTGGTGGGCCTCGGCGGGCGTTCCACGGACACGTCGTCGAGAGCTGCGCAGCGGCTCGGACGATGCGTTTAAGGGCTTTGCGTTACGATAAAGCGGCGGCGCTACTATCGATACATCGGGACTAGGGTAAACCGACCCCCCCTCGGTACCTGCCCCCCCGAGGCCTGCGGCGAGCGAGAACGCATGCTTCCAGGCACCGTTCGATGCCGCCGATCGGTAGTTGATCACGAGCCGCCCCGGGGTCAAATTGAAATTTATTTGTACAGCGCGTCGCAGCGCTTTGCGGCGTGCACGATACGCACCACCATCGTGCCTGGCGCCACGCCACCAGCGCGACGAGGCGGTCCCAATTGAGCTGTCCGCGGCTGCTCCCGCCGCATTCAGCATCCGGTCAATTGAATAGTCAATCCGACATCAGCCGACGATGAACATCGCCGCGCCGCCGGCGAAGTCCCTGACGCCCGAGTTCAAGCGCAACCTCCGCAAGGCGGCCGCGCACGAACAGAAGAAATTGCTCCAGGCGCGCTACGCCGAGGCAGTAGAAAAAGCGCAACCGGTCGACGCCCTCGAGGCGGCGTGGTTCGACCTCTTCGAGGAGGCCATGGTCTTGGGGTCCTTCGAGGCGTTCCGGGAGTTCGGCACGCTCAGCGACCTCGTCGGTAAAACGCCGCAGCACGACGCGTGCCTCCACACGCTCCACGACGACGCGCCGGCGACGCCGCCGCAGGCGGAGCCGCTCGGGCCCTCGAACATCGTCAAAAAGTTCCCGACGCCACCCCCCGGGCCGGCCAAGGACCGGCCGGACTTCGCGGGCCGGCGCGCGCGCGCGACGCCGCCGCGGCGACGGCCTTCGGCGGCGTGTTGAAGACCGAGCGCACATCACCACCAAGAAAAAAGTAGTAGTAATATTTTAAAAGCCCCCCCTAGGCCGTCGCCGCCGCGTCGGCCGGCTTCGACTGTGTCGTGGTGGACGCCGCCTCGGCCTCGCGCGCCGCGCCGGCGCCCGCCAGCTGCGCGCGCATCTTCTGGATGGCCGCCTCCAGCCGCACGTTCTCGTCCTGGGCGTCGCGGCGCCGCAGCTCCTCCCGCAAGGCGTCCAGCTCCAGGCTCTGGGGCGACCGCTCCTTCCCCAGCAACTGCCTGAAAGAACTCCACACGCGCTGGAGCTCCGACACGCGGTGCAGGGCCATGGTCCAGTCCCGCAGCGCGTCGGCGAGCGCGATGCCGCGATACACCGCGGTCCTCGATGGGCTCTTGTCCTTCGAGAACTTCCCACCAAACGGTCTCCAAGTCAAAGACCCGTGCGCGATGAAGGAGATGGTCGGGAACTGGCGCACGCCCGCCGCCTGGCAGAGCCGCCGGTGCTCGCTACTCGTCTCGCAGGAGAATTTCACCACGCTCAGCCGCTTCGTGCCCTTGGCCGCGTGCCAGCTCGCCACGGCGTCCCAGAGCGGCAGGACGCGGTTGCAGTAGGCCCCGGCCTCGCCGTAGGGCGAGTAGAAGAAGACGGCGTAGTCCTGCTGGGGGCGGGAGCCGCCGAGCGCATGCGTCAAGTTGACGAGCGGGACGACGGGCGTCGCGGCCTTCGGTGGCGCGGTCTGCGTCGCGGCCCGGGCCGCGGCGAGCAGGAGGGCGAAGCGTTTCATGGCGGTGCAGGTGTGCGACGTAACTCAAGTGGCACGGCGATGTTGCAATGTAGCTTAGGCGCAGCGATGGTCAGTGACTCTCGCGAGCAGCAACTTGAGAGGGTGAACAGCCCGATGGCGTGCAGCACACTAGTGTGCAGGCTAATGCGGCAGGCTCTCCCAATGCCGCATGAGCTATGCAAAGCCCGCAAAACCCGTCCAGTTTTTGGAACTGTGCGCAGAGCACGAGAGCACGCACCAGCACCTCCCGGGGCCCCCAGGACACGTCCGCAAGGCCGGCTAGTAGCCGACATGGCCCGGCCGGTGCTCGATTTTCGAAGCTGCCCCGCGCGTGACACCGCCGACGTCCGCGCTCGACGCCATCGAACGCGCAGCGCTGTCCGACGCAGTGAACGGGCTGCCCGAAACGCGCCCGGAACCGCCGCCGCCAAGCGCAAAATGGCCGACGCCCGCGCCGCCGCGCTGCGCCGCCTCCGTTCGTTAAGAGCGGCCCTCGCCTCCAGCTTGACCGGGGACGCGCCGGGCGCGCTCCTGTTCGTGTGCGGCGTCGACGGCAAGGACAACTGGGCGAGTTCGGCTGTTATAAGGTGGCTCGTGCTCGGCGAGAGCGGCGCTTCACTCGTTGATGAAAGGCCCAGACCCTTCGACGGCGCGCGGCTGCGCAAACTCGCCGACAGGGGTGACATTGTAGACGCTTTAGAAGAGACCGCGTTACTGGTGACGCGCGACTCGCTTCGAGTGCTCTACGATGAAAAGGCCTACGACATGCTAGCACCTCTCCTATGTAGTGGAGCGGGCGGCGTCGCGGAATACGTCTTACTAACCACAGACGACCCCGAAGCGCGCGAACGCGACAAAGTGATGAAGTTCGAGCTGATGTTAGCCGCGACGCTCGGCCAGGAGCGCGCCACCCTGGGCGTCGCCATTCCTTCTTCCGCGGCCAGCGCCCGAGAAGAATGCGAGTACTGGCCCCTCGTGCAAGCTCTGGCGGCGGGCGGCGAGAAGACGTTCCTGAGTTTGAGACACGACGTGGTCGACGCCTCGTCACTCGTCCGGTCCCTTCTCGTCACGCCGGACGCCGATGTATTACGAGAGGCCTTAAGAAGAGCGACGCCCGCGCTACGAAGGCACGTCGAGGAGGCCTTCAAGAGCGGTCGAGACGGACTGGGCGTGAAAAGCGACGTCTCGGAGGCGATGCTGGTAGCCAACTTGACGGAGTTCGACGCGTATGGCGTGGATGCGTTAGTCGAGGGCGGGCCCCTCGCGTCCCTGGGGTGTGTGTCTTTAGATTTAAAGGAGGGCAGTCAGCAGAAGACGCACGTCGTTTTACAAGCGCGCGAACCCCAGACGGGTCTGCGGGTCTGCCGGACCTACTTCCTACGTGCCGGCGCCTGGTGCATGTTGGGCGAAGCGTGTCAGAATGACGACGACGGTGCCATCGCCGCGCTCGCGACGGCCTACGCGACCTTGTGCGCTACTTTTCGCGAGGCGGCCGGGGACCTTCCAAAACTCAGAAAAGCCGTGCCCGACGGCGCGCTGTACACGTCCACCACGGACTGTTTAGGAAGGGTCCTTGACGAGCCAGAAGACGGGAGCCTGACCTACGTCCGCATCAGCATAAAAACGGCTTTTGGTGTTGCGAGTGTGGGAGACACCTTCTTACACCGAGGCGGGTTATTAACAGGCTCTAGGTGCGCGCCCTACTTCAAGTTAATAGGCGCCTGTGCGGGCCCCGAGCACGAGGCGGCTAAGAAGCTCAAGAACAGGTTGAGGGACTCGTATGGACCGCGCTCCGAGGAGCTGCTGCTCGGGAAGCGATTGGAGAGTTATGCCCACACCACCCTCGTCCTCGGGACGGAGACTTATAAAATACCACATGTGGGGCGGCTGGAGCTGTACGAGGACGGCTTCGTGCTCGCGGACGCGGGTCTGACGCCACTAGTCCTTTCGTTCAGGCGGGGCGACTGCTCTCAATTAGCCGTGGTCAAGGTGTCCGGTGAGGCCCACGGCGTGGCCTTCGCCCTGACGAAGGACGGGGCTTCCAAGTTAAGGGCGGGGTCCATTCGCGACGCGTCGTTCGCGGTTTTAGTGGTTAGAAAACACGCGCCCGCGCGCCGGGCCGTGGACCAAGCGTTGGAAAGGTGGCGCCGCCACTGTCAAGGTGGTGACGCGCGGGACTTAGTGAAGCAAGCGCAAGCGTCTTCGGAAAGGTGCTGGGCCGAGGAGGCGCTGGGCCTGTCGCGGGGCCTGTCGGAGGTCCAGGATCCCAAGGTCGAAGCACTCATTGACGCCTACGCGGAAAAAAGCGGCGCGATCTTAGTGGACCGGTTGCACGGCGGGATCGTGGACCAGTCCCCCATTAAAAAGGGCCCCCCCGCCTATTTGTTGATCGGCCCGCCCGGCGCGGGCGTGGCCGACGTCGCCTGCGCCATTCTGAAGCGGGGCGTCGAAGTCGACCGGGTCCCGTGGTGTCATTGCGAGGCGCTACGAAACAAAGACACGGTGGACCTGAGCGTTGAGGGCGTCGCGCATCTCGCGCGGTCCGCGCAGAAGTGCCGAGGCCGTTTGTTAATTAGCTTCAGCGTGAACGACTCCAGCTTGGCGTGCGCGACGGCCTGCGCCCGCGCGGGCATTACTATAACCGGCGTCGCCTCGGTCCATTCGGCGGCGCTGCTCGCGGAGCGCTACCCGGATATCGAAGCGGGCGCGGCCGACCGCAACGCCATCGCAACCACGCTCGTCGTCCAGGACTCCCGGGCCGGGCCACACATCAATGACGCCGAGAAGTGCCTGCGGGACCGGTTACGGGCCGAAGGCTTGCATCTCAAGGCCTGCCGGCGGACGCGCTTTTCTTCGGCGGCCCACGTGGTGGACGCGCTGTTCCCGTCCCAAGGCGCGTCGCTGGAGGACGAGGTCAAAGGAGGCGTATTCGCACCGTCTGCGCACCAGTTCCTGGGCGAGGGCCACGCGCGGCTGGTCAGCGCGCTGTACGCGCCGCCGCGGACGCCGCGGGACTTCACACAGACCTATATCGCGTGCGCCACGGGGTCGCTGGACCGCAAGCTGCTCCAAGTCGTGTTGCGGGAGCTTCTTGCGGACGCCGTGTTCGACGAGGGCGTGGTGGCGTTGGCGGCGGAGGCGCCGGGGAAGTCAAGTAGAAAGCCCCTCAGGGCGCTCTTCGACATCGCGTCCCGGAAAGTCAATAGGACCCGGGACGCGGAGAAGCGCTTGGCGGAACTCCCGCGAGATGTCGCCCACTGGAAGGCCGTGCACGCGGCCAGCGTGGCGGCTATTAGAGGAGGCGTCTTCGCGGTGGACGGGTTCGTGGAATTGAGCGTGGCCGGGCGGTCCCTGGCGCGGCCGGCGGCGCTCGACGGCAACCGGCGCGTGGTCGGCGCGACGCCCCTGCCGGAAGCACATGACATGTGCCATGGTCCACGCTTCGTGGGCGTGACGGGCCCGCGGGCGTTTTCTGCAAACGCGCTGGACCATCTCCTCGGCCTGGCGGCCACGGTGCCCCGCATTTTGCGGCCGCGGCGGGAGGCACTGTCCCTCACCGCGGAGGAGCGGACGCGCATCTGCCTCGCGGCGGCCGATGCTCCGTTACCGCCGGGCTGGCAGTTCGACGGGTCCTGCTACGTCGACGGGTTCGGGCGGCGGTCGCGGCTGCGCCCGGACGCGCAGGAGCTTTGCCAGGCGTGGCTGAAGGGCGTGAATCGTGACGTGGACGCGCACAACGCGGGCGTCAAACAGCGGGGCCTCCGCCAGTAACTTGCTACTCTACTCCTTGCCGCGCGGCAAAATTGCTCTAGAAACCCCACTCACAAATTAAACATGGTCCCCGGGCGCTCAGAAATCCCGCCGCGGGTCCGCCTTCCTCGCCCTTCCCGAGAGGGGCGGCGCCGCCGTCGCGTCGTCGGCGGCCCCCAGCACGATGTCTACGGGCACCCGGGCCGTCACCACGTCGTCGGGCGCGCCGTCCGCGCTCACGCGCTGGCCCCGCGCGACCGTGACTCTTACGGCGTCCCGGGCCGCTTCCGGTCGAGCGCCTTGAAGAGTTCCGCCTCGCTTGTGATGCTCCTCCCATCAACGTCCACGATGACGTCCCCCAGCGTCAGGGCGCCGTCCGGGCTCCGCGACGTGCCCCGCACCCCGGCCAGGGAGGCCGGCCCGTCGGCTGGCGCCGCCAGCACCAGGACCCCGGCCTCGATACCTAAAGCTCGGGCCTGCTGGCCGCCCAAAAACGTAATACCTAAAACCGGCCGCCGCACCCGGCCGTCGTCGAGCAACGCTCTGACCACGGTGGCCAGCGTATCCACCGGGATCGCGAAGCCCACGCCACTCGAAGCGCCGCTCGGGGAATAAATCGCCGTGTTCATGCCGATCAGCCTGCCCGCCGAGTCTAGTAAAGGCCCGCCCGAATTCCCGGGGTTGATGGCCGCGTCGGTCTGGATGACGTTCGTGATGGGCCGCCCCGTCGGCGCGCGGACCTCCCGGCCCACGCCACTAATCACGCCCTGGGTCAGCGTGTGGTCGAGCCCGAAGGGGTTGCCGACGGCGAAGACGGAGGCGCCCACTTTTAAGTTGGCGGACGTGCCGACGGCGATGGGCTTCAAGGTCTTCTTCGGCATGTCGTCCACTTTCAAAACGGCGATGTCCTTGTCCGGGTCCACGCCCCGCAGCTGGGCCTTCCGCGTGAGTTTCGTGCCGCCGTCCACTAAAAAAGTGACGTCGGCCTCGGCCGCGTTCCAGATGACGTGGTAGTTCGTCACGATATGACCTTTGTCGTCCCAGACGAAGCCCGAACCGGTGCCCTGGGGCAGGTCCGTGCCCATGGACACGGCTTCTCTGGATTCCACGAACGTGTCCAGGAACACGACGCTTTTGGTGGCCTTCTCGAAGAGCTGGATCGTCTCCAGCTCCGCTTGCCGGAGCGCGGCGGCGTCGGCCGGGAGCGATGCTAACGACGCGTACGCGCCGAGGAGGGCTCGCCGGTCCGTACGCGGCACCTTCAGCGCGGCGGCGCTCGCGAGCGCGAGGCACCAGCCGGCGCGCATCTACGTGCTCTGCTCGACGGCGTGTTCAGCTGTGTTCAGGCCTCTGGTGGTGCAGGGTTATTATTCTGGCTAACTGCTTGTTGCCGGTAAGTCAGCAAGCGCCTCTTCGAAGCACTGCAACGCTCGTGTAGTGCTATCGACCACGGCTGCTGGCCTGCGTTGGGCGCGTGCAAAAAAACACGCGAAACCCGCGCGATAGCACAGCGCGTAAAACCCGTCACTTCAAGCTTGGTCACGCCAGAATATCCAAATCCTCGTCATCCTGTGTCATCCGTCATCCATTTCGTCCAAAACTGCGTTGCAACGCCCTCCTACAAACCACATACTTCACGCAGCAGCGTCGGCCGCTGCGACGATGCTCTGGCTCCTACTTCTGACTCCTGCTGCTGCCTTTGCGCCCCGCCGCTCCGCCCCCGCTCCGCTCACGGCTCTAAATCTCGTGGTCGTGCGGACCGAGTCGACCGACATCATGGCCATCGCCTCCACTTTAGAGGGGCCCGGCATCCCCTGGGGCCCCGAGGGCATCGCGAAGGGCCACTTCGAGGACGAGGTTAAAGCTTACGAGAACTTCGGGCTCTTCCTGAACGCCGTGCACGCGAACGACCTGACTGACTTATTAAACGGCGACGAGGGCGGCGGGCGCATGACGCTGTTCCTGCCGGTGGATTCCGCCGTCGCGGCCTACACCGGACCGCTCGACGAGGCGTTTGTCAAGCACCATATTGTTGGGGAAGAATTATCCTCCAAGGACGTGGCGAACGAAGCGGAGGTCATGACCCTCCAGGGCGAGGCCCTCGCCGTCCGCAAGCTGGACCGCGGCCGCAAGGTCTACGTGGACGGGGCCGTCCTGGGCCAGGGGCCCTGGGAGCAGGGCGCCGCCTGGGGCCGCTACGCCGTGGACGTGGAGTGCTCCAACGGCGTCATCCACGCCGTCGACAACGTCCTCCCGCCGGGCGAGGGGGTCGTGTACACCTAAACAACATGTTTTACGAGTCCGAGTCGCTATCCGAGTACGCGACGAGCGGCGCCGGCGCTTCAATGCGCCGCCGCTTCAACACGGGCGCGATACTCGCCTCCGCCTTTTTCTTTTGCAGCGGCGCCACGACCACTGGAACCGAGGACGCCCTGGCCGCGTCGGCCCGGAACGACGAGACGGCTGCATCTTCGATGCGCTTCGCCCGGGCCCGCTTTTCGTTGTCCGCGTGCTCCTGCCCTTTCGTGTACATCATGTCCGAATGATCAAAAGCCCCGCACCCGTCGAGCCAGTGCGGGATGGCCACCGCGGCGGCGCCGTCGGCCTCGAACTCGGGCGCGTCCTGGCTGCCGGCCATGGTCTCGTGCACGGTCCGCATGGAGTGCCGCTCCTCGGCCTCCTCCTTCGTAAAATTGTAGCCGACCTTCTCCAGGGCGGCCTCCTGCTTCTTGGCGGCGCGGTCCCAGAAGGACTGGCCGGCGTCGGGCTTGGCGGCCATGGCGTCGTGCGCCGCGGGCGGGTGCTTGAGTTGTGCCGGGCGGGTCGGCGTGCTGCAGCAGCCGTGCGCTTAATGTGCTCGACGCGACACGGCTCAAAGCGGCCCTATCAACGTCGCTGCCGGGCGGATGCACCGGGAGCTCTACGTCCAACAAAATATATCTCTAAATATGCTTAGAAGAAACCCGTTTTATTTATTTTTATACAGATCAATCCTCGGGCTCGGGTGAGCGGCGCGAAGACTCCGGCGGCCCCTCCACGTGTGCTAGACCCGAAAGACGGGTGCGAGGAGGACCGCGGCAGCGCCCCAGGCACTGGGGGTGGGCACAAGCCACCAGCGCGACGCTGCCGAAGGGGCAGACACCGCGAGCACCGAGCACCGACCGGCGCCGAAAGACCAGCGCCTCGCACAGGACAGCGCGGGAGGCTGCCCCAAAGGCCGCCGCCCCGCACCGAAGGCCGGCGCCTGGCGGGCGCCGGCGCGTCGATGCCTTCGCGCCCCGCGTCGCGCGACGCGCTGCGCGA
>Ga0302122_10001981_pt1 | contig 12934 bp, 8 predicted proteins | sample CB21_SCM_MG_FD_203115 | JGI IMG/M metagenome (GOLD analysis project Ga0302122, IMG submission 203115) | Marine microbial communities from Western Arctic Ocean, Canada - CB21_SCM | ecosystem: Environmental > Aquatic > Marine > Oceanic | place: Canada: Western Arctic Ocean | collected 2017-09-28
AACTGACTCCACCCGAATAAAGCATTCATACTATTATACATATTCTATGAGACGCTTAAACCAAGTTTCGATTTGAATAAAAAGACACCGACAACCTTCCTTATTTATTATCCAAGCTTTTAACGCGCTGATAAATCAGCTCGAAATACCCATCCGAGTCAACTTTGGACAGCACGTTACAATTGGGCTTATCACCAGTCACATTCCACCAATCAATCGAGGACGCCCCCATGCATAATGGCGATTCCGTTTCTATCGATACACGTACAGGTCTTTTTTTGAAGAGCGACGGATCAATGATATACGCAACAGTGAAAGGATCATGCAGAGGCGCATACTCACCTTCATACCTTTCACTATTGAATCGATAGGAAGGCATTAGTATATCACGGGCAAATTTACCGATATCTCCCGCATCCGCTAGTCGGTGAATCCATTCCTCTTCCATACGTGCCTGAAACGTCACGTCTAACGGAGCCAGGGTAATATTTGCGCCACTTTTAAAAACGATATCAGCCGCATGCGGATCCACATAAAAATTGAATTCCGCCATGGGAGTGATGTTGCCACCCTGGAATTTGCTGCCGCCCATGATCACCAATTCTTTAATCATTTTCGGCAATCTTGGTTCGCGTTCGAAAGCGCGAGCAATGTTCGTCAAGGGACCCATTGCGCAAATAGAAATTTCGCCTTCATTAGAAAGCACCGACTCGATTATCAAATCAACGGCATGTTTAGATTCAGGCGGGAATTTGGGCTCAACAATCTCAACTCCCTCAAGGCCCGAGCGACCATGAGCATCCTCCCCAGTAACTTGTGGTTTCTTAAGCGGTTTGTCTTCTCCATTGTAGACGGGTATGTACTCTCGACTAGCCATCTCGCAGATCATTCGAGCATTTCTCGAGGTTATCGCGACAGGAACATTTCCAACCACCGCCGTTATTCCTAACAAGTCAATTTCCGGAGATGCAATGGCCAGCAAAATGGCTATGGCATCATCGTTTCCCGGATCTGTATCAATTATAACTTTCATGGATCAACCCAGTAGGACACCCGCTGTATTTGCGGTAACCAAGGTAGCGAGCGTCGCAGCAATGAGAGCTTTAAAACCAAGCTTGGAAAGATTCGCTTGTTGGTCAGGAACAAGACTTCCAATTCCTCCAATCTGAATGGCAATTGATCCGAAATTCGCAAAGCCGCACAATGCGTAAGTCGAGATCACGATAGAGCGCTCGCTAACCAATAGGCTCTCCTTCATTTCAGCCAAGCTCAGGTAGGCAATGAATTCATTTAATACCAGCTTTTGCCCCAACAGACTGCCAACTTGAAGCGAGTCCGCCCAACTAACTCCGATCACAAAAGCCACTATCCTAAAGCACTGCCCCAACATGAACTCCATAGAGAGTTTTTCGTAAACGCCCCCAGTCAATGAATAAACCATCTCATTCAAACCGGTAAATCCGCCAACGAATTCCAGAAAGTAATTCAGCATCGCGATCAAAGAAATGAATACAATGATCATACCCGCGATTTTTATCACCATATTGATTCCGTCACCGGTCCCGCGAGCGAGCGCGTCAATGAAATTGGCAGCTCTATGCTCATCGACTACATCGAATTTCTTTTCAACGAACTGACCCTCAGATTCCGGTACCAGGATTTTGGCCATGATAATGGCAGCCGGAGCATTCATAAACGATGCGCTTAGCAAGTAGGTTGCAAATCGAGTTCTTTCAGCAATATCATCACCACCCAAAAACACTACGTATCCAGCCAATACGCCGCCAGAAATAGTGGCCATCCCACCGGTCATCAAACACATCAGCTCCGACTTGGTCATTTTTCCGATGAAAGGTTTCACCAAAAGCGGAGCTTCCGTCTGACCAAGGAAAATGTTTCCTGCCATGGAAAAGGACTCTGCACCCGACAACTGCATCGCTTTCGAAAAACACCGCGCGATTAAGCCCACCACAAATTGCAATATTCCCATATGGTAGAGAAGCCCGGATAGCGCTGCAAAAAAGACAATCGACGGCAGTACGTGAAACGCAAATACGAATCCGAAATCAGGATTATGCCCAAGTTTTCCCAAAATAAAATCAGTGCCGACCTCTGAAAAACTTAACACCTTGACAAACATCCCGCTTAGCCACGCAAAAATCGTATTAATGAACTGAACCTTTATAATTATGACGCCCAGTAACAAATGAACGATCAGTCCACCTCCCACCAACCGCCAATTGACGCCTTTTCGATTCCGGGAAGACAACCAGGCGATCCCAATTAATATTCCAACTCCAGCGAGCCCTCTTAAATAATCCATATGCGTGCAGTGGTGTTATAATTTGTCATCAGCTAACGTGAATACTCGGCTAAAAAAGCGTGCACTTCCTTCCGAGTTGGCAGCGCCTCCTGAGCTCCTAAGCGGGTCACGCTTATAGCGGATGCGGCCAACGCGTACTTGATCCCCTCTTCGATCGAATCGGTTCTGGAAAACTCACAAGCTAAGGTCCCGCAGAATGCATCCCCTGCGCCAGTTGTATCCACCGCTTCTACTTCGAACGTGGGCAGAAATTCACTACGTATTTCGTCTTTAAGAAAAACGCCTCTACTACCAAGCGTTACAATAACGTGTTTGGCGCCTCTATCAAAAAGCCATTCGGCAGCCAACGCTATCTCAGCGTCCGACTCGGTCGGCAGACCGGAAATATCGTAAGCTTCGTGTTCATTCACTACCAGCAAATCAGTAGACCCAATCAATTCCGTCGCCCTTCGATCCGATGGAGCAGGATTTAGCATAACTCGAGTGCCATGCTGGCCCGCTAGTTCGATGACACGAACACAGGTCTCAAACGGAATTTCCAACTGTAAAAGCACCAAAGAAGCCGAAGCAATAACTGACTCCAATTGATCAATACGCTTAATTCCGAGTTTCTTATTAGCGCCCGGCGCGATCGAGATAGCATTTTCGCCGCTACTACTCACTGAGATGAGAGCGATCCCCGTATGAGCCTCCTTTTCCTTATGCAGGTATTGAGTATCGATAGACGCTGCTTTCAGGTTCTCAATGACAGCGTCTCCGTAAGCGTCATCTCCAACCAAACCGGCGAATACTACATTTTGACCCGACCTTGCCGCCGCTACCGCTTGATTAGCTCCCTTGCCTCCGCAAAATTGATGAAACTGTCCATCGCCGATAGTCTCTCCAGGATTGGGAATCTTATCGAGCTTTACTACTAAATCGACGTTAGCGCTTCCGATAACTAAAATTCCATTTCCCATTTCTAAATATCGAATGATAACGTCTGCGATTACTCTAATGCATTGGACAGCAGCTTGTTTAATATGGACGCTTACCGATTCTTAAACACGACAAACAGCCATGCCACAAGACAGAAACACCATCTTCCCGCACGTGGAGATTATGTTAGAGACAAAATGAAGTTTTGAGGAAATGAGTTGGAAAGGGTTCTTAATAGGGCTCGACCTAGCGTAAAGCTATGGCCAAAACACCATTATGGTTATGAAGACGTTTACCTTTACGATCAGCCTTCTAATCGCCCCCTTGCTGCTGGCCGCTGAAAAGCCATCTGCGGCAAACCCGTCGAAACCAAACATCCTACTCATCATGACCGACGATCACGGTCGCTGGGCCTTGGGCGAGTATGACAAACGAATTCAGACTCCCAATATTGATCACCTGGCGAAACACGGCGTTCGCTTTGATCAGGCGATTTCTCCGGTGCCCGTATGCTCCGCAGCGCGGGCCAGCCTAATGACCGGTCGAATTCCCTCTCAGCACGGCGTGCACGATTTTTTGTCTGACTCCGACGGACTCGTTAAAAATTGGTTGGCAGACGAGCATTTGCTTTCGGAGGAACTACGGAACCTTGGATACAGAGTGGGACTTTTCGGAAAGTGGCATGCCAGCTCGGAAAGTTGGAGACCTGCTGCAGGTTTCGACCGATGGCTGAGTTACGATATACGCCAATCCAACTGGCTCAATCAATATCAGCACAGTGGAACCGTGCATTTCTCGAGAGACGGAATCCATGAAACCCATACCGGCGTTCAATCACGTTTCCTAACAGAAGAGGCAGTCCGTTTCATTGATGAAAAAGAAAACCAACCCTTTGCCATTTTCCTCAATTTCATAGAACCTCATTTCCCCTTTGACGGTCTACCGGAACGTCTCGTCGAGCGCTACCGCCCTATCGCCCGCGATATCGTAGCCGCAGGAGGAAGCTCCACACTCCACCGCTCCAATTTCAAAACCGAAATCGTTGCCGGACATGAGGAACAGGTCGCTCAATACTTGGCGGCCATTACTCTAGTAGACGAACAAATTGGCCGTATCAACGACGCGCTTGAAGGGCGTAATCTCCTTGAGAATACACTCATCATCTTCACTGCCGACCATGGTCACCTAACTGGACAATACGGACTTTACGGCAAAGGTAACGGCAGCTTCCCTCAAAACCTGTATCAAGAATCCATTGATATCCCCTTCATCATAAGTGGACCGAAATCCTTGGTTCGCGGCGGACAAATCCGCAACGAATTCGTCAATCTCTGCGACCTATACCCAACCATTGTCGAAGCCGCTGGAGGAAGCATCGACAAACAAACCTACAATGGTCCAGGCGCCAGCTTACTCTCCCACTTACGCGGCGATCGTTCGATTGAATTCCGTTCGTACCAGTTCGCCGAATACGGAAACGCTCGCATGATCCACGATGGACGATGGAAGCTCGTTCGCTTCTATTCCCAAGAATCTAAAACTGCGCCAACTGACTACTGGTTCGATCTCGTCCATCCCCTAGGGGAAACGCGCCCTACACTACCTCCCACCACTGACTACCAAGCGACATTTGGCGAAGCGCTAGAAAAGCATTTCTCCAAATACGAAAACGAAAGCCATTCCGGTCGACACATTTGGGAACAACCTCCATTCAACAGCATGGAACCATGGAGAAAGAAAGCTCCATAACATTCAGCAACATTTCCCTTTCCCAACACAACCCAAAGCAATCCAGAATTCGACGGAACAAGCATCCCAAATTCATCGCCGAACTAACAAACCGATTCAATCAGATATTGCTGCCCAAGAATAACACGAATTAGCACGAATATTAGATTTCATTTTCGTGAAGATTGGTGAGATTCGTGGGCAAAACTCCTTCCAAACATGAAATCCATTCACTTATTCGCCATTGTTCTAGTTCTCCTAATCTCAAATATGTGGGCCCAACAAAAACCCAACATCATCCTTATCATTTCGGATGACCAAGGTTACGCCGACCTTTCAGCGGCCGGGATCCGCGATGACGTTTCGACGCCCAATCTCGATCGGTTAGCATCCCAAGGTACGCGCTTCACCCATGCGTATGCATCCTCTCCCATCTGCAACACATCCCGCTGCGGCATCATTACGGGCGCGTATCAGCAACGATTTGGAATGCAGTGGTATGGCGGTCCAGGCATAACGGATTGGAAAAACCCAACAATGGCCGAGCTTTTGAAAAACGCTGGCTACACAAACGGTTATGTGGGGAAAGTTCACTACGGTTCCCCTAACGGACCGGGCACGCGAAACTTCCCGCTAGAGCACGGGTTCGATAAATTCTTCGGATCCGAGAACGCACGTATTCACTATATGGTGCACAACCAGGATGCGATCGATGCATTCGATGCGGCTCGAGCCAAAAATCCGGACCCCAGTAACTCATGGGGGATGGGGCCCTTTCGCGATGGCGAAAAGGAAGTAGACATGGAAGGCATGAGCACCGAGATCTTCGGAGCCAAAGCGCGCGACTTCATTAGCCGAAATCAAGAGGGCCCTTTCTTTCTCTATCTGTCCTTCAACGCCGTTCACAACTTTACGCACCAACTGCCGCAGGAGTATCTGGATAAACACGGACTGGAGGATTACGGAGATTGGGACCCAGAGGTCGAACCCTACCTCGATTGGTACTACCGTTCTCGACGCCCAAACAATCCAAACGGACGGGCCCATTATCTAGGACAACTGCACTACCTCGACCAAGAAGTAGGCCGTCTATTGAATCATGTGGATGAACTCGGAATTCGGAAAAACACACTCATTATATACATGGGCGACAACGGCGGCTCGCGTCCCATTTACGCAGAGAACACACCTCTACGGGGAAGTAAGTTTACTCTATACGAGGGCGGCACGCGCGTTCCGCTCATAATCAGTCAACCAGGCAGCCTTCCGGAGAACCGAGTTTCCGACAATATCGTCAGCGCTTTCGATCTGCTTCCAACCATGCTTTCCGTTGCGGGAGAACCCGTTCCGGAATTTGCCGACGGCCTCGATCTCATGCCTCTCTTAAATGGCAAGGAACCCAATCTTCAACACGATGCCCTCCACTGGAAAACGGCCGACGAATGGTCGGTCAGACAAGGCGACTGGAAACTCCACACTGTGCATGGAGAAGGAGCGGCTCCTGTCGAAAAGGTGGAACTCGAACAAGGCGTGTTTCTAAGAAACTTGAAAAAGGACCCTTCGGAAAGTATCAATTACGCAAAACAAAATCCGGAAATGCTCGCGAACCTAAACCGGCTCCACGAAACCTGGATATCCACCCTCCCCGCCAGCTTAAGCAACGTACCCTCCGCCACCGAATGGGCTGAAGCGCCTAAAGAGAAATAGGTATGAGAATCGAAAATACTAAATTTTAAAATGCAAAATAAAGCCCCACGAAACAGAGCTTTTCTTTACCCCAGAATCGCCTCCCATTTTGCAATTTTCATTTTCCAATTTGCAATTTTGGCTTCCGCGTTCTCCCAAAAAACGCAGAAGCCAAACATCGTTTTCGTCCTCGTCGACGATCATGCTTGGGAAGCCGTCTCAGCCTACGGGTCCTACCTCAAGGACTACGCTACGACTCCCACCATCGATAGCCTAGGCGAGGAAGGCATGCGTTTCGACAATTTCGTCTGCGCCAATTCCATTTGCTCGCCCAGCCGAGCGAGCTTCATCACTGGCCAATACAGCCACATCAATGGCGTCAAGAACCTCAATGGCAGCATCAATGAAACTTCGCCTTGGCTTTCCGAAGAGTTGCAGAAAGGCGGATACGAAACCCTGCTCGTCGGCAAGTGGCACCTGCAAGGCGAAATACGCGGCTACGACAAGCACATGACAGTCAAAGGCCAGGGTAAGTACTTCGATCCGGTCTTCAACGGCACCGAAGGGACCTGGAAACGGAAGGGGTATTCAACGGACGTATACACTGACATCGCCCTGGATTGGCTCGAAAAACGCGACGCCTCGAAACCGTTTTTCCTCTCCCTCCAATTCAAAGCCCCTCACCACGAATACGGACACGCCGCTCGCTACGACAATCTACTCGCCGACGTAGCGGTTCCCGAACCTCCGACGCTCTACGAGGACGTCCACAACAGCAACTCGAAGCTCCTGCGCGATTTCATAGACCAAACGAAATTCCACATGACCCGTAGCGGTGGTGGCAAGAGTGGGCCCGAAGGCTACTACGACCGACACTTTCAAGATCCTGCTCCCGATCAAATGTGGGATCACGACGTGACCAACGATCTCGACAAAATCCGCGTATCCTATCAGCACATGATTCACAAATACATCCGCTGCATCAAAGGAAACGACGACAACCTAAAGCGCGTTCTAGATTACCTCGACGACCAGGGACTCAAAGAAGACACGATCGTCGTCTACACCTCCGACCAAGGTTACTGGCTCGGCCAACACGGACTCTACGACAAGCGTCTCATCCTAGAAACCTCAATTCGCATGCCCTTCCTGATACGCTACCCCAAAGCAATCAAACCAGGCTCCGTCAACCAAAGTCTATGCGTCAATGTCGACGTCGCCCCAACGCTCCTTGATTTAACAGGTCTTCCCACTCCGAAAGACATGCAAGGCCACAGCTTCGCAAAAATGCTTGCAGGCAAAAGACAACCCGCCAACTGGCGCAAATCGTCTCTCTACAGTTATTGGAGTATCGGACCCAAGCACTATGGTATCCGAGGCCAGCGTTATACGTATCTAAAAATCAACGACCATACTGAACTCTTCGATCGTCAAGACGATCCTAACCAGATCACAAACCTGGGTCCAAACCCCGAATACGCTTCAATTTTGCGTAATCTTGAAACTGAACTGCAAAAGCAGATCAAAGAAACCAAGTTCGCCGAGAAAGACTGGCCAAAAAATTGAAAACACAAAAATTGAACCACAGCCGTTTCATTGAACTGACAGGTTTTATTACCACTGATTGCCTAGAGCACCAAAACCGCAACCAAAGGTTATTAACCACTGAGAGCACTGGTGACCACTGATATTATTCCTGCAGACCCTTCGTCCAAGTCCATAACCCAATCATCAGCGTCCTCAGTGGTTGAAACAGTTCATCGAATATCACCGTCTTATAAAATTACGATTGAGGAACCTCGCTTAAAAAACGAAACTTTGACGAATAGCAGTAGATAGGAAGCATATAAAAATGGGGCAAGAAGATCATTTCTTTTCAATTCTTCGTGTCCTCTGTGTAATCTGTGGTTAAACTTCTCATACAGAGTATCCTTCAAAAGAAACCTATGCACCAGTCCGACAATAGACTCTTTCACTCCAGAACCGCTTCCAAATTTGCAATTTACATTTTGCAATTTACAATTTTGGCTTCCGCCTTCTCCCAAAGAACGCAAAAGCCAAACATCCTCATCATCATGGCCGATGACCTGGGAGCGGAAAACCTAGCTTGCTATGGCAACACGGTTTACAGCACGCCCAACCTCGATCGAATGGCCGCCGAAGGGGCGCGTTTCGAAAACGCTTTTTCAACACCAGTATGTACCTCCACTCGGGCAATGATCCTCACGAGCCTCTATCCGAATCGAAGCGGATTCCTGGAACGCCTCGATAGTCCACTGGATCCAGAGGACACAAATCGCCTACCCCTTCACCTCAAAACCTTTGGACAAGTGTTTCAAGATGCCGGGTACGCCACCGCCATTGCAGGTAAATGGCATTTAGGTGATTTTCAAAAATATCCCGATCAGCCAAACTCCCACGGTTTCGACGAACATTGCCTTTGGGTTCAATACTGGAACGGCAAACGCCCGAGTCGCTACTACGGTCCTCATATTATAGAAAACAGTCAGTACACTGCCCACCCTGAAGATGTTTTCGGCCCTGATTACTACTGCGACTTCCTTATCGACTTCATAGAGCGCAATCAAGACGGCCCCTTTCTGGCTTATTTCCCGATGAATCTTATCCACGGACCTTTGATTGTTCCGCCCGAACACAAAACGCTCGCAGAATCGAAATACCCTGACGACTTAGGAAAAAACGAACGCAAAGCCGGACACATGGCCACTTACATGGATGCGATCGTCGGTAGGATGCTCGACAAACTAAAGGAACTCAATCTCGACGAAAACACGCTGGTCATATTTACCGGCGACAACGGCACAGGCGGCAACCTCACAAGCCAGCTAGGCGACTTCCATCTCAAAGGTGGCAAGCGCACTATGAATGAAGCCGGAACCCGGGTCCCTTTCATTGCCCGCTGGCCAGGCAAGGTTCCACCGGGAACCCGAAAGCCATTCTTCACCCTCATGGACATCATGCCCACCATTGCATCAGTCGCGAATATCCCAATTACCCATGAAATCGACGGCATAGACCTAGCCCACAATTTCCTCAACCAACCCGGCAAAGACCGCGAACGCTTTTTCATGGCATTCGAAGGCGACGTCTACTTCGTCCGCGATCACCGCTTTCGACTCCACGAAGACGGAAGGCTTTACGACGTATCCGTAACCGCAAATAAATCACGCTACAACATGGACGCGCTAAGCCCCGACCAATTTCCCGAAACCCGGCAAGAACTCCAGAAGCACCTCGACGCGTTCATGAATATCCGACAAACCGATACCAGCTATTCAATCATCCCCTTCGGAACCAACGGTGACAATTTCAAAAACGCTCAAGACAAGAAGAAGTAGCCCAGAGCTTTAGCCTGAGCAGAATATAGCAAAATAAATCCTCCAAACACCCCTACCATCAAACCTCAGGCTAAAGCACTGAGCTACTAACACTACCCTCCCAAAGTCATGCGAATTCTCTTCATTCTCTCCCTCTCGATTCTCTCCTTCTCTCTATCCCACGGGGAATCAAAACCAAATGTTTTGATTCTATTCACCGACGATCAAGGCACACTGGATCTAAACTGCTACGGGGCGACAGACCTACAGACGCCCAACATGGACCAGCTCGCCGAAACAGGCGTGCGGTTTACTCAAGCCTACGCCCACGCAGTGTGCTGCCCTTCAAGAGCTGCTCTCCTCACTGGCCGTCACCCTAACCGAGGCGGCGTCCAAAATTGGCTGCAAGGCGATCGCAATGGAAGCGACGCCCAGCTAACAAACATGTTCGCATCGGAAGTTACCATTGCCGAAGTCCTCAAAGAATCAGGCTACCAAACAGCCCTGTTCGGCAAGTGGCACCTCGGTGCAAAAGTCGGCCACGGTCCTCTCGATCAAGGATTCGACAAGCACTTTGGTCATCTCTCCGGTTTCATCGACAACTACCGGCACTACTTCCTCCATGGCAAAGGATATCACGATCTCTATGACAACAACCAAGAGATCTTTCGCCGCGAAGAATACTACCCCGACATGATCATCGACGAGGCGGTCGACTATATCGGGACCAAAAGAGAAGATCCATTCTTCATGATGATTGCCTTCAATCTTCCCCACTATCCGGAGCAACCAATGGGAGATTTCAAAAATGCCTACCCAGACCTCGAAATGCCTCGCCGATCCTACGCTCGCGTCGTCTCCACCGTGGATGCCCAAATCGGCCGTGTCATCAACGAACTCGAAAAAACGGGTCAGCGCGAAAACACAATCATCATTTTCAGTAGCGACAACGGCCACTCCGAAGAGAACAACAAAGGTATCTCCGTTGAAGACCACACAAGCGGGTACCCAAAAGGCCACTACTACCTTGCCAATGAAGGTGGAGGCTATACCGGCAAATGGATCGGCCACAAAGGCGAATTCCTGGAAGGCGGCGTACGCGTCCCCGCGATCATCAGTTACCCGAAAGCGCTTCCTCAAGGCGAAGTCCGTGATCAAACGATTACCGTCATGGACTGGCTACCTACATTGATCGATCTTATCGATTTGCCAAACCCCACCGTGCCCTTGGACGGACGCAGCATGATGTCAGTCATCAACAACCCTACTGCCCCAAGTCAGCACCCCGTCCTACACTTCGACTGGCGAGACAATTGGGCCGTGCGCGAAGGCGACTGGAAACTCCTTGCCACATTAAATAAGAAAACAAAGAAACTCGTCTACTCACTCCACAATCTAGCCGAAGCGAACCCCGAGGTCAAAGATCACGCAAACGGAAATCCCCAGCTTGTTGCTCACCTAACGAAACTCCACGAAGACTGGGCAAAGGAAGTGAAGCCTAAGTAAAGCACCCACGAGGCACCTTAAAGGTAGCGGCCGATCTCCGAGCGGCCATTATTGTTGAAGAAGCTGAACGATTGCATCGTTCAGTGATCGCCCGGAGGTCGGTCGCTACCCAAAGCATCAACGAAGCCACCGACAAGCCGGGGTCTTCGACAACCTTCAAAGCTTTACCCAAAGGAAATAAAAAACAGATTCCGATCAGCCCAGTCCTATAGCGAATTCTCTATGAAAATCTGATCGTAGCTCCGCTTCCGTCCACCTTGAGCTTCAAGCAACGGAAGCGCACCGTTCTTCGCCGCTTCGCTCCACCAAATTTGCTGAAGCTCCTTCAACTTTCCAGGATGCTTTGCCGCCAGATCAACCGTCTCCGTAAAATCGTCAGGCTGATAATACAGTTCCCAGTGGTCATCGTCAAAGTCCGTACCGTCCTGATGAAATGCAACCGCTTTCCAGCCTTGATGATAAATCGAGCGACTTCCCCACAATTCAAAGAACTGCGTGTCGCGTGGAGCGGGTGCAGTCGAGCTTTCGAATACACTTCGAAGACTCGCGCCTTGTAGTGGCATCTGCGCTACGCCGTCAAAATACTCTGGCACGTCGATTCCTAGAATATCGAGTACAGTAGGGGTGATGTCGATCACGTCCACGAACTGCTCGCGCAATCCAGGCGATTGAATTCCGTCTGGCCAAGAAACGATCATAGGCGTGCGTACGCCGCCATTGAAAGGCCAGAGCTTGTAGTATTTGAAAGGTGCGCACGAGGCCATGGCCCAACCCCGTTGGTATTGCGGTTGCGACGCGCGAGAACCCAGATCATCCAATCGCTCGTACATTTGCTCGACCGTCAGCTTGCCACTATAGGGATGCTCGAAATTGCCCCCGATTCCCGCTTCTGGCGCTCCGCCATTGTCCGAAATGAGGACGACAAGGGTATTATCGAAAATGCCCCGCTCTTTCAAAAATTCCACCAAACGTCCGATCTGATCGTCCGTGTGCTCGAGGTAGCCCGAATACGCTTCCATGAATCGTGCGAATACCGCCTGCTCCACTTCGCTCAAATCCGTCCAAGCAGGATCGCCTGGGTTGCGCGGAGGCAACTTCGAGTCCGCTGGGATCAATCCAATTTCGAGCTGCTTGCGAAATCGACGCTCGCGCACCGCATCCCAACCGTCGTCGAACATCCCCGTGTACTTCGCGATGTAGCGCTTGGGAACCTGAATAGGCGAATGCACCGCCCCGAAGGTCAGGTAATGAAAGAACGGTTCGTCCGAACGCTCGACTAGGATCGTTCCAATCGAATTGATCGCCTGACTTACGATGTCCTCCGAAAAGTGATAGTCCGGATCCTCGGGCGGATCGACGTTGCGATTATCGATCACGAGATCCGGGCGATACTGGTCGCTCCATCCCGAAAGAAATCCATGAAAGCGATCGAAGC